>Ga0075116_10001535_pt1 | contig 10561 bp, 19 predicted proteins | sample AntAceMetag02UKC_FD_69786 | JGI IMG/M metagenome (GOLD analysis project Ga0075116, IMG submission 69786) | Saline lake microbial communities from Ace Lake, Antarctica- Antarctic Ace Lake Metagenome 02UKC | ecosystem: Environmental > Aquatic > Non-marine Saline and Alkaline > Saline | place...
AATAAAATTGATTTGTCTTATCAATATGCAAAGAATCACTTTACATAGAAGGGGAACGTTAGGCTCCCCGTTTCGACACTATTTACATTCAATTACTATTGTTAATTGTGTTGCTGGTGTTACTCTTTCTTTTTTGTTTCCGTTTCCAAGATGGACATTTTCAATTATTTCATCCGTATCTATTGGAAGTAAAAGAGTTCCTTCCTTTGCAACCGTTTCGTTATTGATTGGGCATTCTGGATGAAAAATTTTAAACTTTAAATCAAGATCTCCATGTTTAAAGAAAATAGTTGAAAGGTCATTAAAAAATTCTGATAGTTTCATTTTCTCCTCCTTATGGTTTGTTATTGTTTTCTATCTTCAATGAGTGCTTTACTCTTTCAAGTAAAGCACCGATGAAATTAGAAACTGTTTTCATTAAAGATAATTTCAGAATCGCAAAGAAGGATTACTTGCAATCCCTGTCCGGTATCAATTAGCTCTTGTGCCTTTTCAAATGCCTTTTCTCGGTCTTTAAAATTGGAAACGTGCATTTTGTCATCATAACTTTTTAAAGCAATCATGTTAATCATTTCTTTTTTCTCCTTGTGATTTCTACCGGAAAGATTTCTTCAGCAAAATCATTTGCAAATTTGCTGACGGCATCGTTACTCCGATAAAATAATTTGGCTTCCGATCTTGATCCAAGCGACTTGACTTTTTTCTTTATGAACCGCTTTTGCTTCCTGTCCATCTTATACTCCTTTTTAAAAAGACCGGTATGTGTTTTTTTCAAAACCGAGAGCGGTCATTAAAAAGTTTTCGGTAATTGACGACATTGACGAAAGAGCTTTTGTAACTTCAACTGCGAAGTTGTTTGTTGAAACATTGCGATAATACATTAGAACCATTTTCCCATCTTCGTTGTAGCAATAAAGATGAACTAATGATCCATCACGAAGCAAAGTGGCTTTGAACTCTATACCTTTTATCATCATTTTTAGATCGTCGTCAATTTGGCAGTCTTTTGATTCAACACCGGGATACTTCACATAGTCGCTTTTTTCAAATTTTCTTAACATTTTTTCTCCTCCTTATGTTGTTGTGGTTAACTTCTATTTTCAATGAGTGTCATACTCCTCAAAGTATGACACCGATGAAATTAGAAATGAATAATTTTTAAAGGCCCATCTTTTTCATCTTGACAGGAGAATCTTTTTGTTGGTTTCCGATAAATACTTTTTTTGATTGCCATTGCGGAGTCCATTATTTCTTTTGTATCTTTATTTCTGGGGATAAAGCAATCAGGATCAATTGGAGAACCATTAAAATAAATTCCGCTTAAATCGCTTTTCATTTTTGTCTCCCTGTAGAAATCTATTTTGGAGCTTTGTTCCTGCGAAGCAATTCAACTTCCGTATTTTTACCGATTGAATAGTTTTCAAATCCAACATACGGGATTACTCCGGCAGTCGATGAAAAATCAGAAGTGTGAACATAGGGCCGAAACAAATGGACAGAATGTTCTTCAATTTTAATAACGGTTGATGTGTTGTAAGGGCTATCATTAAAACTTCTGATTTCATCTCGTAACCGAAGATCACTTCCTTTTACTTTTTTCATTTTCTCCTCCTTGTTTGTTGTTGTTGTTTAACTTCTATCTTCATGAGTACTCTTAATTTTAGGATTAAGAGTACTGGTTAAAACAGAAATTACTCAGCGTACTTGTAGATGTTCAATCCCATTGTCATTTCCGTTCCTTCGATTTTTTTGTTGCCCAGAGTAGAAGCAACAATAATCGTTTTCCCGGATTTGCTTTCACCAAAGTCTTTTTTCAAATTGACTTTGATCGTCAGGATTCCATCATCCACATTCATCTTCACATTGTCCGATGCAATTTTCATTTTTGCCATTTTCTTTTCTCCTCCTTAGTTAATTGTTATGTCAAGTCTCTTGCCACTTGACGTTTCACCCAATGGACAGGAGCAATCCTGTCCAGCACAAGACCTAATAGGATTTAATATTCTCCTACGATTTTAAGAAGTGCTGTTTGAATATGCGAATCGTTTAAATATGGATAAAGAAATTTACAAATATAATCTGATCGGAAAGAAGCATTGAAAATATCCCATGCATAGCGGATTTTGCTGAGACTTTGTTTTTTATATTCCTGTTTCATTTTTGGATATCGCTTCATCGTTTCATCCATTGCTTTTTTAATGGCGGCAAAATGTTCTTTTGTCATTCTCATCTTTTCTCCTCCTTATGTTTATATTAACTTCTATTTTCTATGAGTGTCATATGCTTTCACATATGACACCGAAGACAACAGAAATTAAAGTGCTCTTTCAAAAATTGCCGTTCTGATTGCTGCTGATAAATTCCAATCCGCATACGTCCTGGCAGCATAGTAATAAGCCACCAGATTAGCCGTATAAAGGTTTTTAATTCTTTTGAATAGAAAACGTCGGTTGTCAATATTCTTGACTATGACGGCCAACTGAGCAACAATTTTCTTTTCTGATATTCCGGCATCAATTATTTTCTTATCAACTTTCATTTTTTCTCCTCCTTATTTTTGAAGTATGTCCTGACATACTTCGTTAATCGCAACGCAGGGAGTATTGCTACCCCCTGCCGCTCAGGACCTGATACGCTTTTAATAAACGGCTTTAAATCCCATTGCCAAAAGTTTTTCTTCGGTTAAATTGGCATCCATATTTTCAATGAATGCTGCGATTACTTTTTGACTGGTTTTGATTGAAACATTAAAATTGTTTTCGGCATCGGCCTCCAGATAAATTTCAATTCCGGTTGCATCACCAATAGCCATAAAATTTGTTGCTTCCCTAATTACAGGAAGACTTCCATCTTCAAATTTTTCAGCACCAGCCAAACCGTCCCAATCGTTGTCATCAAACTCTCTTACTTTTTTAAAGTTGTTTAACATTTTCTCCTCCTTATTTGTTTTACGTTAACTTCTATTTTCAATGAGTGGTTCAAGAATCTAATTGAAGAATAAAGTGATCAGTTGTTACCCTCCCATTTTGATCCTTGAACCACCGATGAAATTAGAAACAGTACGAATTCAAATCATTTTCCCAATCGATCTTATCCCATTCTTTGATCTGAACGACGGTCGCCCCGCCATTATTAATAATAGCAGAATTTACTTTTCCGCAAGAGCAGATATAAACGGTGACGCCGTGGATTTCATCGTCATCGTCTTCAACAGAACCAGAATCGGGAAACAAATCAACCGTTTTAACTTCTTCATCCGTGTTGGCATAGAAGAAAGTGTCAACATCAAAATCCCATTGCCATTGAAGACCACAGGAGCAAACTGCCATTTTAACTTTTTCTTCTGTCAGAAAGAATTCTTTCAAATTCGATTCGACCAGATAGCCGTGATCATAGAGACCATGCTTCAAAGGAACCTGAATCCGTTTGGGATTACGCTTCCACAACTTCACCATCCCGTTTACTCTCCATCTCATGGGAGAACCATCGGCATTTTTTGCAACTGCATGAAAAATAATTTGTCCGTTGGAAAGTTTTTTTGCTTGTTCTAAAGTAATCATTTTCTCCTCCTTATTTAATTGTTGTTTGATTTATCTCGTCAGTATGCAAAGAATCACTTTACATAGACGGGGATTACTCCCCGTTTCGATATTTATTAAACCCATGTTTGTTCTCTATCTTTTTTTCTCAAATTCGCATCTTCTTGAGCATGTTCTCTTTTGATCCTGTCAATTCCTGCACTTTCACACCATAACCTTTTTTTGCCGTTGTAACAAATAACATATCCACGGTATCCATACTTTGTTTTTCTCGTACTTGTTTTTAACATTTTTCTCCCCCTTATTTGTTTTACGTTAACTTTCTATCTTCAATGAGTGCTTTACCCTTTCAAGTAAAGCACCGATGAAATTAGAAATACTTTTTTTTAATAAAAATAAATTCGGGTGTGGTCGGTATCGTCAAAATTCCAACTTCCGTCTGCTTTTTGTTCTTTAATACCAACGGTAGTGCCATTTGAGGAGCCTTTCATTTTTTCAGCATCCAAAAAATTGTAGCCATTATAATTTCCAGTTTTCATTAGAATGGTTTCGATCAAATCAATTTGACCTTCTCGTTTTCCTTTGTGGTCATCTAAAGAATGTAAAAGTCTTGAATTTACCATGTTCTTTAATTCTTCAACATTAATAGTTTTCTTAATCATTTTTAACTCCTCCTTGTTAGGTTTTGTTTTTTTAAGATATTCTACCTTTTAAATACACGATGCAAAATTTATATTTCAATTTTTTTAATATCTGAATAACCACTATTAGGAACGTTATTCCAGAAGGTCATAAGAGCATTAACTTTTTTATCAACTTCGTTTTCAACAAAGATACTACATTCTGAAATATTCAAACGACCCGGTCGGAAAGAAATAAAATTACACATCACTTTAGAGTATCCGTAAACTTCTTTTTTTCCAGTAGCCATAATAATAAATCTTTTCATATTATTTCCTTTCCATCGTGTACTTAAAAGGTAGGGACCGGTTGCCCGGTCCCATCTTTAAGGAGGAGGAGAATCCCTAAGTTATGCCTTTAAACATGAAGTGCCAATAAAACGATCAATTGGCTTTGTAATGCCGCCCGGACTTATAAGAGCCAATCTTTAAGAAAGCAAAGATCCGAGGCTTTAAAATAACTGGACTCGATTCAATCTTTACTTCCTGACTGGTTTTGCCATGAGGCTACTTAATTTCTTCACCTACGCTATTTTCTTCCCGGTACAAACATCATGTTTTAAAACATAACCATAATCCATATTTTCGCCGTCTTGTTTATTTTGGGGCTACTGAAGATATTCGCCTTCTCTATTCTCGTTTCGCGGTTACTTTTAAATGGACTTGTGGGATATATGCATAATGCGGACGCTCCCTACTAAATAAATCAGGCACGCATTTCAAAAATTCCATATAGCATCTGGGAGAAGAAAAACATCCTCGTATGCATGAAGTTTATGGACAGGTAGATTTTTGGATTTGACATTATGGCTCACTGAATGGGTCTATGGTAAAATCTTTCAACCTAATGAATTCGCCCACCGTATCTCAGAGGTTACTGTAGAAGATTAAAAAACTTTACTTTTGAAAGGGGATCGATTAGATCCGGCATTGTTTCGCAACAAGGCCACCGAAAAGGTTATCCCAAGTTTTAATGATTTCCAGAAGCTTAGACAGCGCCCGCGATACAAACCGAAAAAACCTGTAAAGGCCAAAAGACAACTTGCGGGATGCGCAGCCAATGCCGACCAACAAATTAAACCCAGCGGCAAAGGCCATTAAAAAATTCGATCATTAAAACGTTATGTAAAGAGCGTGAAGGCACCGGACCCCGGAACCACAACCATTATATATCCCCTGCTGCTGTATGCAACATAAAAACAGGCCATAAATGCCCCGATCGGCTACCAGGCAGCGCCGTTTTTAACTGACTATAATCATTGACGATATTCAAAGACCTAAAAACACCTTAAAAAATTATTATTTCGTTATATATCGGTCACTTAGGCTAAAAACAGCCTAAAAATGCAATAAATCGTCATATTTTACGTTTTTTAGAGCCAATTTCATAAAGCCCCGATTGAAGCGCCTTCACAACATAAAAAACACCACCTAAAGCCGCTTCAATGGCTCGTTTACAAAAGGGACTGAAAAAACCCATTTCGATCCATTGAAAATGGCAACTTTTAAAAACGCTGTAGATCCCTGATATCATTGGGCCGCTTTCTATGCGAAGCCGTATAGAATAAGGGATTAAATGCCGCTTGTAAAGTACCTTCAATCGGGGACCTGCAACTGACTATAAGTGACTGTTTTTATGCCATATTGCAAGCGGCTTCTGTTAGTCCCTGTTAATCGGGGATTCAGCTATTTTGCTAAGTTACTGTATTTATAGCATAAAAATGTGATATAACATGGGTATATTTAAGTAAAATACCACATTGTTCCCCTTTTCTTCGGTTTTTTATTCAAAGCCGGTATTAAAGGAGTTCTTATCAGTTCTTATATAGAAGTAATTGAAAGAATACAATAAAAGTATAATGGTACTTAAGAGGCCATATATACTATAATCAATATATTTTTTACGTTCTATACATGCTTTTTCGCAAATAAAGGCAATTATAATCTTTTTTATTGTCATATGGTATTATAACGAATATATTGTCATTAAATTACATGAGAAGTATTTGGGTTAAGGAAAGGAAAAATGAGAGCAATAACAAGAAGAAAGAATCCAAGAGCTAATCGATCAAAGTTTACCAGAGCAATCCAAAGAATCATTTACGATTCATTGAAAGCAAAACTTCCATTAACAAGAGCAGTTGAACTTTCTGGTATCACATATGCTACTTTTAGAGATTGGATGATAAAGGGAAGAGACCCTAATGATTTCTTTCACAATCGTTTTAGGAGAAATGTTAAATCAATTATAAATGAACGGGAAAAAGAAGCAATTGAAATCATACGTCTTGCAGCAAAAGGCGGTCATTCGTTTAAAGAAAAGAAAGTAGTAAGAGGGCCAAAAGGAAGAGAAATAACAACTGTAAATAAGATAACCAATCCTGATTGGAAAGCTGCTGCTCGTTATCTTGAATTAATAGCACGAGAAACATATGGACAGAACCGCAATTATAATATCCATGATGAAGAAGTTACCAACGAAAAGTTAAAAATAGAAGCGGATATAACTGGCGATGTTGGGCAGGGAATAAAAGAAATAACTCTTGAAGCATTAAGAACATTAACAGGTAAAGAACTTGAACACTTTACAGATATCCTCCAAAAGATCAATAACAAGGCGAATACCGAAGACGATCAGCAAGAGTCAGAGTAGAGCGATATTAGAAAATATCCCATCTATTGCTCTTGTTGAAATGGTTCTTGCGGAAAAGTCTTTGAGACAGTATGCCAGATTAGCATGGCCTTTGTTAGAGCCAAAGAAACCGCTGATATGGAACTGGCATTTAGATGCTATTTGTGAACACCTTGAAGCGGTTACGAATGGAGTAATCCATTATCTTATTATAAACGTTCCTCCTCGTCATATGAAGTCATTATGTGTTTCAGTTCTTTGGCCTACATGGGAATGGGGTCCGAGAAACCTTCCTACAATGCGTTATGTGTACTCCTCATATGCACAAGATCTTTCTACAAGAGACGCATTAAAATCAAGAAGAATTATACAATCTGATTGGTATCAGAATAATTGGGGTGATCGTTTTACTCTAACTTCTGATCAGAACCAAAAAACAAGATACGATAATAACAAAACAGGATATCGTATTGCTACATCTGTTGGTGGAATGGGAACTGGTGAAGGTGGAGATAGAATAGTTGTCGATGATCCACATAATGTGAAGCAAGCTGAATCGGATAGAATCAGAGGGGAGACAAACGTTTGGTGGGATGAAAGTATGTCTACTCGTTTAGATGATGAAGATACAGGAGCATATGTAATTATTGCACAACGAACACATTATATGGATCTTTGCGGTCATGTAATGGAAAAGGCAATGGATGTTGAAAGCGGAAATGATGTTGTTCGTTTAATACTACCTGCTCGTTTTGAAAAGGAAAGAGAATTAAATTTACAAACAAGAACACCATTACAGTTTGAAGATCCCAGAACGAAAGAAGGCGAAGAATTAGATAAGGGTCGTTTCCCTGATCGCAAGTTAAAAAAGAGAGAAGCACGGATGACGGAGTATTCAAGGGCAGGTCAATTACAGCAGCGACCTTCTCCTCGTGGTGGTGGTATCTTTAAAGTTGAAAATTTTAAGTTCATGAAAGATATGCCTGATGAATCATTAGTAAAGGAAGCATTAATTTATTGGGATAAAGCAGGAACGGAAGGTGGCGGAGATTTTTCCTCTGGTATCTTTATGCTCCAATTAATGACAGGGAATGTTTTGGTTGCAGGTGTTGAAAGAGGACAATGGGATTATACGAAAAGAGAAAAACGAATATTAACATTCGCTATTCTATGTAATGCTTATTATAAAAATATAAATGTTAAAACATGGCATGAGCAGGAACCGGGTTCAGGAGGAAAAGAATCAGCAGAAAGGACAACGAAGAATCTTATTAAAAATGGTTTACTTAGTGAAGCAGAAAGAGTAACAGGAAATAAAGTAATCCGTTCTGAACCGTATCAGGCAGCGGTTGATAACGGATTAGTGTATCTCCTTATTGCTCCTTGGAATAGAGGGTTTATTGATGAACATGAAAAGGCTCCTAATTACGAATTTAAAGACCAATGGGATTCATCAGCAGGAGCATTTAATAAGGTAACTGCGCCCAAGAAAGTATTCGGTATTCGTGTTCATGTTGAAGGGGAGAATAAGAATACGGCATTAGAGAAACCGGAAATGAAACAGGGTGAAGAACTCGTTGCTGTATATGAAGGCGATAAGGTTATCGCATACGAAAAGATCGGTGGGAAGAGGAGAAGCGGAATTGGCTATTAAAAATGTTCCCATTAATATCTTGGATGCAAAAAGAATCTTTACCGTCTCTTGTCCTAATTGCGGTTGTGGTATGGTTACAGAAAGCGAAGATGGATTATTAATAAAGTGCTCCAATTGTAATATTGTAATGGCAAAAAGGAATATAGATTACGAAGATTTTTTAAGAGAACAACCGACTATTCATTAAGGAGTGAAGAATGTTATATTCATCAGGCGATCATTTTGTTGTTTGTTCCCATTGTGGTCAGGCTTATCGCATTGGAGATTGTCATACTTGTGCTTCAACATATGGCTACTGTTCTATTTGCGAAAAGTTTCATGATTTGTCAATTGCTAAGTGCCCGGCCAATTCAGGAATTTTAAGATGTCGGTGTGAAGAAGTTAATATATTCACAGAAGGAGAAAATGAATGCTTCCATTAATACCAATTGCAATTTCATTAGCAGCAAAGTACATTCCTTCTCTTATAGGAAAACTTGCAGGAGACAATGCTGAAAAGGTTGCTGAACAGGTTGTTGGTATGGCTTCTTCTATTACAGGGAAGGCCGATCCGCAACAGGCCCATGATGCGATAATGGCTGATCCGAAGATTGCACTTGAATTCGAAAAAGCCGGCATGCAATTAACCCTTGATCTGTATAAGGAAGACACCAAGCGCTTAGAAACAGTCAACACGACCATGAGGGCAGAAAGCACTTCCAGTTCCTTATGGCAAAGATCATGGAGACCTTTTAATGGGTTCGCTTTTGGCATTACCTTATTCTGCGATTACTTCGTTTCCCAAATAGTTCAAAACTTCATTAATTACAAAATGGAAGTGTTGAAAGTCGCTGCATTAAAGGCCGGAATTGAATATGTGCCCTTTATCTTTACATGGACCCATATTCCTTCGTCTGTATATATGCTATGGACAACCGTTCTGGGGGTCACAGCGGGCAGTAGAGGGCTTGAAAAGGTGAATCAGGCAAAGTTGGTAAGTCCCAATAATAACCTCCCCATAAAAGACCTTCTAAAGCTATTTGGAAAAGGAGTAATAGGAAGATGAACGAAGCTGCGACAAAACAACAAAAACCAAAGAAAGGGCGTATCGATGTTCTGCCTGAAGTGATAAAAGACTTGAAAGATCGGGATATAGTTGGCCGTAAGAAATATGGAACCACTTTACAATCCAATAATGGCAGAAGTTCTTTGTTGGATGCTTATCAAGAGGTACTGGATTTAGCAATGTATTTGAAACAAAAATTAATTGAAGAGTCCCAAGAAAACAAAGGAGAATAACAATGTCTTTTACAGCCAAATACCTGCCAGTTCAACGACAAAAGTACTTTACCTTTTTTGCAAGTGGTGGAAGTGCTGCTGTGGCTCCTGATGTTGAGTTTACAGAAGCCTTTGCTCCTTCATTTGCATTTGAGATTGATATGATACGGTTGCATATGTCTGCCGTTCATATCAGCGTTGTAGATTATACACTTAATCTAAGCCACCATCTTGATTCTGCCTATAATCAACTTCTGATATCCCAAGCGATGTTAGGAGTAGATGACGTTCTGTATCAGCCGGGAAGGACTCTCATATTGCACTCAGGAGACGTTCTTAATATGTCTTTGATTATATCGGCTGTCAATGTCTTCGGCCTTGAAATCGCTGGCTGGGCCGTTACACAACCGGCTGGTGGTTGGAGTTAATATTCATTTTTTGAGGAGTAGCAAATGTTAGCACCGATACGATCAAAGAATCCTGTTCTTGAAGTTAATGGCGAAAACCTTCTTCTTAGCCGTGGTGGAGGAAATGGTTTAACTATTAATGCCAATATCCAGAGGGATTATATATCCGTAAATGGAATAGAGAAAAGGTTTAGCACAAAAGCCTTCATTCCATTCCATCGGTTTAATACTCCTTGGTGGTGGGGTATAGATGCATGGACTGTCGATTATACATTGACTCGTATGGGATATGCTACCTATATTGATAAAGATGGGATAATGCAATATGGAGTAACCAATACTCCTCGTATCCAGCAGAATGGATTACTGAATGAAGGCGCAGGGGCGAATAT
>Ga0075116_10001537_pt1 | contig 10556 bp, 9 predicted proteins | sample AntAceMetag02UKC_FD_69786 | JGI IMG/M metagenome (GOLD analysis project Ga0075116, IMG submission 69786) | Saline lake microbial communities from Ace Lake, Antarctica- Antarctic Ace Lake Metagenome 02UKC | ecosystem: Environmental > Aquatic > Non-marine Saline and Alkaline > Saline | place...
CCATCAGCAGATACGTGCGAGTCGATAGGGTTTCCCCCCGTGCTGGTCAATACATGATGAGTTATATAAGGATCTCCATCTGTAGTTCCACCCCCAGAAGTTTCCATGTATCGCATGAACCCCTCGCCGTTTTTTACTTTTAAAGCCATTATAAAATCATTATATACATACTATTTTCAGGACATCGAAAGTCTAATCTATACCCCCCACATATCAATCTATAGTCCCCATTTTGCAAAGTGAGTCTATATTTCAAATCAAACGGTATGCCTAGAATTGGAGGCATTAGCTGTCATTTCTGCTATAATAAGCTATTTGCCCCCCACTGTGTGAGATGCTGAAAAACTTATTGTTATATCCAGGACCGAACCTTGCACCCGCTTTTGTAGCTACCCCAGTAGGAACATTAACACCTAAACCTTCTAAAGCTGTCGAAGTGGTGTAATTCCATCCTGACAATACAGAAAACGTAGTGTCTGATAGCACTTCAATCCATACACCATCTAAACCGGTGAGAGTAGCTGTAGCCACTGAAGCGTCTGATACAATACCGCCGGAGGATCCACCTAAAGCCAGTATTCCAAGTTCAATTAAATTTTTACTCATGTCTTTATATTTTATGTAAAGTTATTAATATTAGCTTAATAATGCAAAATTATGTTATAGCCTCCTGATCATTTACCCAATCCATAGAACCGTTATTAAATGTCAGTCTTAATGTCCCTGTGTCGAATGTGTCCCAATCTATTGCTGTATCTATGTTTCCGACGTCAGGTGAATACTCATTTCCCACCTCGTCAGTGATTGTAATGGTATCGTGCATCTTTAGATATTGTAATCCCGAATACATCGACCGCGAAACATAATCTACTATGCTAAATTTAGGAGTTACATTTATCTGTTCTGCAGAGAACAATCCGTTTATCTCTTCGCCTATCTCTGACACTTCATCTGATGGTGTGTTCATTCTTGTTTCAAGGTAAACGCGCTGTGCAAAACCACCCGTAGCGTAAAGAATATCATTGCCCTCGGATTGCCTTAGATCGTCTGTGTTTGAAAATTCTAGACTTATAAAGTCGCCGCGTGTATTTCTTAGAAAAATTTGACATATCCAATTTGTATCAGTAGTATTAAATATTCTAAAAGTATTACTTGTACTTAATTCAGAATCTTTAGTTGTAGTCAAAACAACATTATTAGCCCCCGCTGCCAATAGAACCGTATTAGATATAGCTGATGCTGTGTCGTCGTTTATACGTACTGACGGAGCCTCTCCGGAGTTAAGTGCCAAACTAACACGCAAATTAAATTTTTCACCTGCTTTAAATGATAATGTAGACAAAGATCCGCCTATTGAATTGCTAGACGCAGCCTTTGCTACAGAAGTGGTTGTTCTGGCGGCTACCCTTGGCCCGATAACGCTAAAGACATCATAATTTTCAACCCATCCCGTTGGTGTTATTAAATTAGGAAGTATGTCTTTTACTATAAAATGCTCAGAATAAAAAACATTATAAGAGTCCTTTATCTCAATATAATAAACGCCGTATGGAAGTTGGTCACTTTTTGGAGTCCCATTATTATATTCAAATTGTCCCCCGTTGTATTGAATATAATCATAGCTAGTAAAGGAAATTATACCAACGCCAGACGTTCCTACGCTTGCTGTAGATATGAAATATGCTGATACATCTGTTTTATTGCCACTACAGTCTACTATATTAATATCACTTATTACGCTTGTATTGTGTGACCTTCTAATCTGAAAAGGCAAGAATCTATTTCGTGGACATACTCTTATAAAAGCCGTGTTACTCCTATTAGCGTCCTGCATCGCCGTTGCTGTGTAAAATGGGAATGTTGTATTAGTCATCTTCTTGATATGTTAAGTCTATTTGATAGAATCCTGTCTTTAAATTACGTGTCCATTTCTCAATCTGTGCTATTCGTGTGCCGTCATTGAATCCATACAGCGGATTAATAACACTATTTAGATTGAATCGTACCGTTTTGCGCCTTAGATTGTATTGAGTGCCGTCGAATGTGTAAGCAGAACCGTTTATAGTTGCATCCCTTGATGGTCTGTCATCTTTCCACCATGAATCAATTATATTAGCAGTGCTAAATGCTCCGTTTGACTTTGGACTTCCGGAATTAACGCCGTCAATAGTCGGGATAACGACCCGATAAATTGATCCTTGGGGCTTTAATGTCATCCATCCTTGTGCTGAACCTCCTATTGAAGATCCTGTAATTCTAAAATAAGCGTCTTCAGTTGGCGTGCCTCCCGTTGTTAGCGTTAACGTTCCTGAATGTGTAGCGGTGTTTATCGTTATTGTGTTTGAAATAAGTGACGCACTTCTGTCTCGTATCTCTACATCATATTCTCCAGAAAACGAACCACTAAAGTCTGCAACGAAATCATAGGATTGATTGCCAGATGCGTAAAAATCATTTGAATTTGCAAACGATCCGCTATTCCAAGAAACGTCAATATAGTTAAAGTCTGAACTAAATGTTAGCATACTTGAATCAGACATCTTATAAATATGATTCTTTAAAGCAGAAAAGAAACTAAGGTCTGAATTTATTGTAGTGCCTACGTATCCTAGATTTGTTTTTAAATCAGATCTGAAACTTCTATCTTGTGCGTCGATTCTATTTCTTACATCGTTGTAAATAATATCAGTTTCTCTAAAGTCTGAATCGTTATCGTCCGACTCAGTAGCTAAAGCAACCTTTTCAAGTGTGGGTATAGACACTGTTTCGTAGTTCCACTCATCATCGTATTCTTGAATATTGGCCGAAAAATCAACAGCATTATTAGTTAGCTTGTCATTAAAGAACTTTATATGTTCGATTCGTAATTTATCGTTTGAATCAAAGTATATTAAAGCTCTGAATAAATCAGTCCAAGCGATAACATCGTTTACACTTCTGCCAGTTAGCGTAATTATTCCAGATTCTTTTAAAAATGATTGTACTCCCGTTACGTAATCCAACGGCATACCCCTATAAGTTCCGACAGCGGACGTATCTTCATAATCATCCTGCCACATAAAAGAACTTACTATGTTAGTGTCGGTCCACCCGCCTACGTCTGTTAAATAGTGCTTTATAGTATCTTCTAGTATCTTTTCGCTCGTTACGTTAGCCACATAAGGAAAATTCGTAGTTGTGTTATAATACTCATAACTATTACTTGTACCCGTGAATATGTCAGCATTAACACCTTTTATCGCTTCAAAGTATTGCCCCCAAAAGTCATATACAATAGGCTGAACAGTGAACGTCTTTTGATATTCGTTTATTGTGCCCCACTTTATCCCGAACCAATGAATCGATTCCTCAACGCTGTCTTTTAGAATCTTAATATATATTCTGGTCTCAAATTTCGTATCGTCAGAAAACCACGACTCTAATTGGTCGTAAATTGTAGCGTTATCTTTGCGGAGGATCTTAAATTCGCTTATCGTTTCGCGCCATATCTTAGTGCCTTCAATAAATCCGCCGTCCATTTCTATGTGAGTAGCTGGTATTACTGCGGCATAACCGCCCGTGTTGAATTGTAATTGAAAACTATACATGCTTTCTTATTGTTCTTTTACGTCCGTTCATATATTCCACTACCTGGTTACCGTCGCTGTCTTCGTATGTGTTCGCCTGACGTAACATTGTTTCATACATTTTCTTTGTGTAAGGATCTTTAAATATACCCCCTTTGTTTAGCTCAATGTTAGCGCGCGAAAATACGTCGTGGAACTTGCCGCGATTCAGCGAGTCGAATATAGTAGGTAGATCATCTTTGTATTTGCTTGTCATGCGCTTGTTAATGATTCCGAAGTACTCACTACCTTCTGCCTCTCCTATCTCACCTAAGTTAACACCACCGCCGGCATGAGATGGGCCGCTTAATACTCCGCCCTTGTCTCCAAGCAATCCATGACCACCTTCGGCAAATTTTTGGGATTTAATAGCAGATACTTGAAACGCTATTATAGCTGCACTTAATATGAGTGCCGGAAGCGAAAACGCCCCAAGTTGTGCCTGCGTTTTAGTTGCAGATAACGCACCATTTATTATTGCCATTTTAACAGCCAAATCTTGCTGTTCCTTTGCCTGTTGAATTTGTATTTCTTCTATCTTTTTCGCGTTACCATCTGCCGCTTCAATCTCTGCGTTGTATTTGTTGTCTATTTGTGATTGTTGATATGAATTAAACGCATCACTAACTTGTTGCACCTGTTCAATCGTTCTTAATATAAATTCCTTTCTTTTATCTTCATCTTCTAATTCTATTTTTCTTGCAGCGCTTCTTTTTTGTATTTCGCTTAATGTAGCCGCTGTTTTTGCCTCTTCACCTTCTATAAATGTTTCATCAGCATCCATCAATGATTCAAGATAACTATCAAGGTCTTCAATTCTTTCGTCTGTTAATTTTTCTTCATCTAGTGCGTATTTCTCTCTAATTTTAGCAGAATCATCTTCAAACTTTCTTTCTTCACGGCGTTTATCAATCATTGCCTGTACGCCCTTTAATCGTTTCTTTTCGGACGCTTCAAATGCAATCTCAGCATCAGCTATTCTTTTTAACTCCGCATCTGCAAGCACTTTCTCCCTTAAAGCAGCGCCTTCTCTTGCTTTTTTTACACCTAAAATAAATCTCTCTTGATCTGTCATTAAAACACCAGCCGCTTCAGATGCTTTTTTAAGTGCATCATCCATTGCTATCTCACTGAAGTCTTTAAATGATATACTCATTAAGCTAGTTGTCCTTATTAGATTTTCAAGCTGCTCTCTAAGAAATGATCCTGAAGTTGCAAATAATTTAAACGCTGCTCTTGCTTCGTTTGGATGTTCAGATAATAAAGAAAGAGCATCTGAAGTTGTTTCTATTGCTCCCTTTGTGCCCTCAACTGCATCTGTAGCGTCTACCTGGCTTTGTACTAATTTATCCCAGGAGGACTTAAGAATTTTCATTCTATTTTCTATCGTTGCCTCCATGATCTCAACCATGTCCTCCAACTCATCATTCACCTCGCTAATGCTATCCCTTAATTCTACAGCTCCTTTGGCTGTATTGCTTAATGCAAGAAACGCACTTACAGACCTTTTGTCAGTTAAGTCCAACGCCTCAGCTAGATTAACGTTCTCATCGTCTAACCTTTGCAACCCATCAATAAGTCCCTCTAATGTATTTACACTTCCACCAAGCCTTTGAGCTAATGCACCGTTTGCGTCAGCTAAGTTTAAAAGTATATTTCTTGTAGCAGTAGCAGCCTTGCTTGTATCAAAGTTAGCATTTTTAAGTTGCCCCATTAAGGCTATAGTATCTTCAAGCGAAAACCCAAAAGCACGAGCAACTGGGGCGAGTGTACTTAATGTAGTTGAATAGTCTTCAAATGTTAATGCGCTTTTTGTAGTTGCGACGGCTAAAGTGGCAGAAACTCCAGCCGCGTCTTTCATTTCTAAGCCATAAGCGCGCATAGCACCACCAACAATTAAAGCAGCATCACCTAAGTCGGCACCTGTAGCAACAGCCAAGTCTAATGTAGCTGACTGTAATTCTAATATTTGCTCTGTAGTAAAACCAAGTTTAGCATATTCTTTTTGAAGTCCGGCAACCTGTGACGCTGTGAATTTAGTTGATCCACCCAACGCCTTTGCTGAGTCTCTTAATTTTTTAAACTCTTTATCTGTAGCTTGTGATATGGCTTTTACGTCTGCCATTGCTTGATCGAACTCAACTACCGTATCAATAGCGCCCTTTAACGCCCTCGTAAACGTCCTGGCTATCACGCTTGCAACATTGGATGCAATATTACCAATGGTGTTGAATTTGGCAGCAAACGAACCTAAAGCCTTACTCCATGTATTTGTTGTTTTTACTCCGGTTCTTTGCGCTTTTTCGGCCTGTCTCATTGCGGCCGTTTGAGCATTTATAGCGCCTTTTGTTTTTATTAATTGCTTATATTTAGCTGAATTAATAAGTTCTGCCTTAGCCTCTGCCTGTTCGAGTTGTCTAACTATCTTTAATCTTTCCTTTTCCTTAACAGTTAGTTTTTGAGTTTCGTCAGCAGCCTTCTTTAATCCCTCTTGACCCTTCTTAGTTGTAGCGTTTTGCTTAGAGGCAAACTTAGCCCATTCAGTGGCACCTTCTTTGATTTCCTTGCCCATCTTATCAAGCAAGACAATCATTTCCTTTATGCCCTTTATAGCACCATCAAACGGATTGCCGTCCTGAATAATATCACTGTGTTTTATTGGATTATCTGCCATTACTCTTTTTTATTTGATCATTTCTATAACTCAACAAACTAAAATATTCTTTTGTCGTTAGCTCCTTAACAGGTTTATTCGCGTACTCATTCAATAAAATACAATTCAATTCAAACGCTTTCTCAAATCTAATCTCATCGTTGTAATCTGACATGAAATCCTTAGGCTTAACGAACCGCGCAAAATAGTTGTTTATCTCATCCTGTTCATCTGTCAAATCCACATCATCGGTTAACATCTTTAAATCGTTCAGTATCTTCTCCTTTTGCTTCTGCCAGAACCCGTTAGGATTAATCAGTTTGAACTCACTCGGAAAAGACGTTTCAAGAGCGTTTTGGATTGATTCTCTGGTTTCTGTATTTTTTTTTTTAATGTCTCTTCCTTCAATCCCAAGTCAGAGAGTTCCTTTAACACCCCTTTTAAATTTTCCTCTGTTAAATCTGTCACCAACTTATCATTGATCGAATAAACCAAACAAGCAAAAGACAAATGATTTACATTCACTTCATTGATTATATTATAAACTAATATCCTAAAGTTTTCTAACTGTTTTAAAAGTTTAACTTTGTCATCAACTACTAACTGAAGTTTCCCGTAATGGTTCTTATCAAAGTCAGAGATTGAGGATCCTATGTTATCATTCAGCATCCAATATTTATTCATCTTGTTGAATCGCTCAATAGGCATCTGTTCAATGTCATTGTACAACTTGACGAACGTTCTTTTAATTCCCTTTTTTAATATTAATTCTGTCATTGCAATATTCTATTACCTATCATAAATGGTCTTGATCCCTTCATGTATGATCGTGTGGTGGATGTCGGGTATTCAAATGCTCCAAGATCGGGAGCTGATCCATTGAATATTATTGTATAAACTATCGTATCCGAAGCAGGGATTTGAATACCTTGATCTATAAGTTGTGATGTAGAAGATAAGTGTCCGAAGGTTATCTCTGGTAAACTACCATCTGCTTGTCTTGCATCATCTAATTGCAGTGTATCAAGTGAAATAAAATCAGCATCGGTTAAAGTATATGCTTGAGTATATCCAGGGTAGCCACTTTCGTAATCCCATGTATTATTGCTTTCAACATATCCAGTATATACATTAGAGAAAGGGAAACCACCAACATCATAAGATATATTATTCCTAAACACAAGAAATATTGTATCAGGGTCTATGTCGTTATCATTAGATGGAGAGTAAGACGTCCCTTCTTCTTTGTATGAAAAATTATTATAATAACCACCTACTGCTCTATTATACCCTGAATATTCTAAGGGAAAAAATCCTGATAAGTTACAAGCAGATACATTATTATGTACAAATCGTCTAGGTTTAATAATGCTACTTGATGCGCCTATTTTAAACCCAGTTCCATCACCTTGAATTAAGTAACCATTTCGAAAAGACCAGTTATTTCTAACAATTAAATAACCAGCTAATGATACATCAAATCCATCATCTGAGTTAAACCATGATCTATTTGCATCTATTGTCATTGTGAGCAATGATGAATCACTTGAAGAACCATAGCACTTAATTCCATCTGCTGCATTACCTGCACCATCTCCAACAGCCCTAGCTAAACTATCCGCACATTGATATACATCACAGTTGACTAGGTAGTTGAAACTGTAAGGATACCTGATCTGCCAGAGGAAATAATCGACTACATAATTAGGTTGTACGAATAATCCCTTACCTGCGACATCATGGACTGTAACGTTTTCGATTCTTGAACTTATGCTACTATAAACTTCTAATCCTGAGATGTCAACATTGGCTTGATTCTGCTTAACATTAGATATTGTTATATCATGTAATTCAGTGAAAGCAGTATGAGAAATCTTGATACCCTGAAGATAACTATTCCCAGCACCATTCGGAGCATACGGAAGGACATCCTTAAAATCGAATACAGGAGTCTCGTTCTCATACGCCATATAGACGATAGGATAAGCCTCCATACCTCGATTGCCAATACTAGCTTCGGGATTCAGATAAATTGCTTCACCACTACTAGCACTGTACTTAGAATCAGGATACCATGTACCACCCCTAATAAACACCGTATCACCAGCATCAACAGTATTAAATGCTTTTTGAAGAGTCGCCCAAGGTAAAGCTATATCAGTACCTACATTTGCATCACTAGCATTTGAATTCTCAGAAGTGTCTTGTACATAATAATTTAAAGAAGTATCTATTCCAAAGGGATTAGTATATGTAATTCCATCAGCGTTATATAACTCTGCTCTTACAAAGTTTGAAGTTGTCACATAATCAGATATATCAATGGAGGTGGCAGTAAGTAAAGTATCTGAATACGCACCGAACCAACGAACACTATCCGTACCTGTTACTGTTAAGGTAATAATACTATCTGTTATTGTTACTCCAGTTAATTTAGGAGAAGGAGCATCACCATCATAATCAGGAGTTTCTTCATAGGAGGCTGTGAAAGCACCATTAACCATATTACGTCTTAATTCTGTCTCAGTTAAAGTATCTATATAATGATGATTGTAATTTCTAAATTGATCTGTATTACCTACGGATTGATGAATATCAGAATTAGAAAAACCATTAACAAGGTCATTAAATTCTCTTACAGAATTAATGGAGTCCCATAATATTCTAGGATTTTGAGTTGGTTGATAATCACCATAGTTATGTATCTCAATACCAACAATCATGTCCGTTCCATAAGTATCATAATAACCATTATAAAATGAAGCTGGAGCAGTATGCCTACCAGGATGATTAAACACAGCAATTCCTTTCTTAGCCTCTACAGAATCAAAATAAGTATCAAAGTTATTAGGTGGACAAGTAAACCAACCAAGATCACAGAAATACGCATTAATGTGAGTGTAATAAGAACCATCAGCACCCTCTCCCGAAGAACAATCAGTCAACTCGTTTCCTCTAATCACAAACGCACCATTTGTACCAAGCTGAGAATAATAAGCAGATGTTGTATCCATATTCCAAGCATCCCTATCATTCCACACATAACTTATATCTTGAACTAATGTATCTAAACCATCATACTTTTCGAGTGGCCATGTAGAAGTGCTATCCCAATATTCGGCAGGAGAATCATTATCTTGATAAGAATCATGATCAGTAACAGAAAGTATAGTAAAGTCATAATCAACTAAACCATAATAAGTAACTGCTCCATTTGAACTTATTCTATCTCCTGCAATACGCTGTTGAACAGTTTGATTACCATCACTTTCTCCAGTGTGCATATGTAAAGCTGATTTGAAAGAAGTATCAAACTCAATTCCATGATAAGGATTTGAAATAACATAACCTTGCCCGAACATTAAAGTTGGAACAACGACTAACAATATGTATATTAATTTCTTCATAATTAATCTAGTATGCCATATCCCATTAAGTCAGCGTAATTTTCTAATATATTTGTAATAATTAAAGCCTCCGCATCAGATACTCCATCCATTATAAATACAAAAGATACTTGTAGATTGACAGATCCAGTTGTTCCGTAGCTGAATATCCTGAAATCTATTGCTGCCAAGCCTGTTGAAGCCTCTGTATTTGATCCAACTGAAACCCCATTTCTATAACCTTCCGTAGCATTAGAAGCAGTTCTTGTAATAAGAAATATTCCGTTATCATACTCACTACCATAAGCAACAGCAGTATTTGTATTTATTTTCCATGTTAACTGATCTGAATTATAGGGATATAAGTATGTGTCATTATTCCCATCTAATATACCCATCGCACGGTCAGTATCGCTCGATGTGTATTGACAATACATACCTATTGTCGCATCATTAAGAGTATAACTCCCAGCATCATCCGTAGGATTCCAATTTGTTGATAGATAATTTACGTTATCAGTAACAATGGCTGAATCTGTATAAACTAATGCACCGGCTCCTACTTCAGTAGCATCGAAAGTACCAGGATCAATCCAATTAATCAAGTATTCATCATCTCCCCATTCTGGTCCCATCATTACATACAACCAAGGCATCCTTTCCCAATACCCTCTATTCACTAAAGAATCAACTAAAGCATTTTGCCACGTTAATGTATCGCCTGTTGGATCGGTAGTCATTGCGTCGAGTACGTCTTGGTATTCTGTTTCATATCCACCAGAAACCGCAGGGGCAGAATAAACCATCGTACTCACCTGTGAGAATGATACAAACGACCAAAACAGTAATAATGTTATTAATATCTTTCTCATTTCGTTAAGTATCCGTAAAAGTTAATAATACACTGTGTAG
>Ga0075116_10001543_pt1 | contig 10535 bp, 12 predicted proteins | sample AntAceMetag02UKC_FD_69786 | JGI IMG/M metagenome (GOLD analysis project Ga0075116, IMG submission 69786) | Saline lake microbial communities from Ace Lake, Antarctica- Antarctic Ace Lake Metagenome 02UKC | ecosystem: Environmental > Aquatic > Non-marine Saline and Alkaline > Saline | place...
CATTTTTTTATCATACTATCTCGATAAATAATAAAATTAAATTTACTTTCCCCTGTAATAGGGTCTATATCTCTATAAGATAAAGCAGTTACATCATTCTGATCTTTCCAACTTAATTTAGACCATTTAGTAGTTACAAATTCAACTTTAGAAGCTTTTTTCTCATCTTTCATCATTTCTTCTGCTTTCTTATCCTCTAATATCACTAAATTCTTATTCCCATTTATTTCCTTGATCATATAATACAGCTTAACAGTTATTAAATCATTAACATCAAATAAAGACATATTTTTCTCCTTAATATAATTATATAGAACCATATAATAATCGACAAAAGATCATTATTTCTTAATTGGAAATGTAAAAGGGGTAGCAAAAGCTACCCCCATATAATTTTAAGTGTGTATTAGTATGTAAATGTTGCCCCAAGATTGGCAATAAGAGGATCGTCTATTCCAGTTCCTGCTGCTGGCAATGAATGCCAGTCAACTCTTGTTTCGAAAAGTTCATTAGATAACGACATTTCTTCAATTTGAAAAACGCAGTTAGGAAGAGTAACTCCAAAAGTACTTTCACAGCCTTCTCCAGTAGCCAAAGTCTCAAAACCAAACTTAACTTGAACAGCTTCAGAACAATAACTTTCATTTGAAAGTGCTAAATTAGCCAAATCTTGATGTCTACCCATAAGAGTAATATTACCAGTAATATCTCTTTTTGTAGGAGCAATAGCCTGGGCAAAAAGGTTCTTATTTAATGTATAAAATCTTTCAGCATTATTGGCAACAGTTGCTTCAAAAGCTCTAACAAATTGTCCACCGATGGTATTCGTAATTCTTCCACCAGAAATTTCTACTCTAGCATCATTCCAAGTAACAATTCTTGTATTAGTCAAATCTGCTGCAGGAATAATAGTAGACTCATTAAACTCCCTTGTTAGTCCTATCATATCAACATTAACAGTAACTACATCTTCATTTGAAACAGAAAAAGTCCAACTATTAACAATATTCCCAAAATATACAAAATCAGAAACATTAGGAGCACTATTAGAAGAAGCATATTTTACATCCAAATCAAATGGACTTAATAATCCGCTTGAGTTTCTTGTAATAGCATATCTATATAGTGCCTCTACTATGTTTGCTCCACCTTGAGCATCATAAACAGCAGGGAAAGAAAAAGATCCTTCTATAACTTTTGGACCTAGCTGATAAACCGTTCTGTCATAACGACTATCTATTACATCAGGTTTTGTAACATCCTGAGACAGATTAATATCAGCAGAATTAGCTCTAACTATCATCTCTCCATGAGAATAGTTAGAATCAGACTGAGTTGTTCCCACAACATTGCCTGTTCTTAGTTTCAAAAATCCAACAAACCCCATATAAGCAGGTGGGTTGTTATAATATGGATGAGGTAAAGCCATTTTAAATCTCCATTTTATTAATTATTTTCTTTATTTTTTATTTTAAGACACACATTCTTTCCATCCGGTTGTGTCGTATCCTGCATCTGTACTCAACGCATACCACTGTTCAGGAACACACCCCCCAGCCCATATACTTTTCATTGTAACATTAACCCAATATTCCAATTTATCTACTCCAAGAGATGTAGCGGCAGCAGAGTTAGCAGCACTAGTATTAGTGATTACATAGTCATTGATTGCACGAATTGAAGTCATTAAATTGCCAGTGCTATTAATAATATCAGTTGTTGTGATTAAAGCTAAATTTACAGGACCTAAAAGGGCTAACTCAATATCAACCCCACCGTCATCAGCAGTTGTAACATCAACAACATAATCAACAGCATCTTGCAAATAGTCATCCGCTCCTAACATTTGTACTCTAGAGTTATGAAAACTTTCAGCTAAGTTTTTATATAGAGTTGTGCTTATTTGAGCCATTATTTAAATCTCCTATTATTTTTTAAATATTCTTTCTTAATCATAATCATATTTAATTCTAAATATAATTACATATATATTTTTCTAAACCTTTATTATTTTTCTAATTAAATCCCTATTTTCCTTTTTTTTATTATTTTATAATAATTGATGTTCTCCTCTTCTAAGGAATTGCATTTCTTCCTCTTCCGCAAACCAACGAATAACAGCAGCCTTCAATAATTCTCCTTTATGTATTTTACCATATTCTATAGTTGCTGGCCAAGAATTATATATAAAACGTTTAGGAACAACAATTGAAGTTTCTCCAGCCTTATAACTACAACACATAGGGTCAGCTAAATGCACAACTGTACCATAACTAGGATTTCCAGATGCATAAACATTTAAAATCCAATTCTCTTGAAAATTATCCTCATCTTCAATCATTATTCTTTTATAATCTTGAACTTTTTCAGCATCTCCAATAGTTATAGTAACATCTCCCTCTGAAATATCTTCCACAAGAGGAATTATATCATAATCATTAATTAAAGGAATAATATTCCTTTTTAACCCTTTTTGTATAACATCAGTAATATTTAACAAAAATCTGTAACCAGATTCATGAGTAGATTCCTGAATAAAAACCCCTATTTCTATCTCATATCTTTCTTTCGTACTTTCTATTGTTAACCATTCCGAAGAACGACTAACTCCATTCACCGTTATAGCAGGGTAACGAGGGATAACATCTGGATCTCCTATATAAATTCCCTGGACAAACTGTTCATTAATTGTTTTTATTAATTGTGTATTTTGAGAAACTGTCCAATTATTTAACACAGAAGAATCCAATGTTATTTTATTGGTATCATCGTCTATAGACTCTATTATTAATCCCGTTTCATAAACAGATGCATCTCTCAACATAACTTGATCATTAACTTGAAATCTTCTAGACGCCCTTGTTGGAATAACGCTATCACCTACAGCCATATCAGAAATTAGCGGAGAAGAAGTGTTAACCCACTTGTGGACTATTCTTCTAACACCATCTAACACATCTTCCATAGCCATAATTAATCACCCAATATCTTATCTATTTCCCTATTTGCCAATTCTTCCATCATATCTTCATCAGTTGTTTCTAATTCTTCAGTAGGAGTAGAACTCTCATCAAACTCTTCTCCCTTCATCATAGCATCAATTCTAGCATTAACCCTTGCTCCCTTATCATCTTTAGATATTCTTATTTCTCCTCCTTGAAATTCTTGCATTAGATCCTTTTCTGTTCCAGCTACGCTAGACAATCTACCAGCAAGGTCATCAAGGAATTTTGAAATTTCATTTTTATTTTTTTTAGAAGCCATAATTTACCTATTTTTTTATTCCTTTTGACAAATCTCCTCCCTTTGGGAGAGAATACTGATCTGCTAAATTTGGATTCCAAAATCTACGCCCTATTCTCAATGCACCGTGAAGAATAATTATACCATTTAAAACATTTTGCAAATCTGATTGTGCTAAATCTCTTAACGTTTTACCAAAAGTAGAAGTATTAGGAGAAGATTCTGCAGCAAAATATTTATCGTATATATTAGCTGCTGACAAGCGAGCAGACACCCATCTCAAAGGAGGTGGAAAAGTTACTCTGACAACCCTGGAATCAACAGGAAAAGCATATTGTATTTCCTCTTCAGTAGAATAAGTAGACTCAGAAACTATTTCTTTTATAACATGTCTTTCTTGAGTATCTCCATCAACTATAATTATTTGGTCTCCAGCAGTCAAGGGAATGATTTTATCTAATATTATATAACTATTATGTTCATAAATAGGAGAAAAAAGAGAAGCTTCGACATCTACTTTTTCTTCAAATGGAGTTCTATAAAGTTCGCTTAAAGTTGCATCTATTCGACTATCTGCTATTCTAATATAAGAATCTATAACATCATAAGTTACCAAATTTCTATTAAATGTATTTCCTATATTAAGTAAGGAAGAAGTGCTTGTTAAAGAATCAGGAGTAGGAGCAGTAGCACTCGTTAACGACTGTGCAATTACATTTTCAATATCTGTTCTTGTACAATATCCCATATTTAATTCCAAAAAAAAGAAGCCATATTTAAATATAACTTCATTTTTTATCTCTAAAAACCTTTTTTATAAATTTCAATCTTTTAACAACCTTTTCTGAGTTATAATAGCCTGAGTTAAGCAACCTTTTACAACTGAATTTCTAGGATCCTTAGCTCTTCTAACTTCTTTAATTTGGAAAGGTAGTTCTAGAGTCTTAAAAACTTCTGCAACCTTGTTAACAAATCCTTTAGGAACAGATGTTCCACCAGCAATAACTATATCAAGAGGAACTTCAAATTGACTCTTAACTTCTGAGAACTTAACAGCAAACTTCTTAAAAATATATTCTATCATATTCGTGTAATATGCGTCCAATGCGAAAATTGCGTCATTATCATAATCAACATTATCAAAATCTAATTTAGTTTCTTTTATATGAGTTATCTGAGAAATAGGTATATCTGTTTGTTCTGATACTTTCCTATCTATCCAATCTCCACCACGATTTATAGACATACCTACTATTGGAAGCCCCTTATAAGCTAAAACACAATTTACTCGACCCGCTCCGAAACTAATGCCAAGACCACTATATGGAGATTCCTTTCCATCGGGCTCTATCATAACAGGTCGTTCAGACAGAATAACTGCGTGACCTTCTTCTATAATTTTTGTTTGCCATCCTAATCTCTTAAACATACCCTCTAATCTAGCTCTATGAAAAGTATTATCTACTCCAGAATCTACAGATTCAGAAGAAACACAAAAACAAACTACTGATTTATCATCTGGGGCCTTACCTATTGAAGATTCTATCATCTGAGACATCACCAACATCTTCTTCTCTTCTCCTTTGTTTAATACCCCATCTTGCATAGGTCTTCTTAGTTCTACCTTACCAGGGAACATCCTGGCCACTCTCATGCTATCTTCACCAATAATGTAGTATTTCTTATCGTCCTGAACATATTGCCAATCGTTTTGCTGTAAAACCTGTTCAATATCTTCTGATGCTTCTAACTCTACAAAAGAATTTCTTATACTTTTTATGTCAATATCTTCCCCATTTTTTTCTGCAACCTGAAAAAACATTGTGCCTGGGTCGATCCCACACGCTCTCGAATTTACCATATTAAACTACCTTTCTTATATCACTTTTAGACCTGAAATCCAATTCTCTAACCTTATTTTTCTTCCTAAATTCATTAATATAATGAATAGGTCTATCTTTAAAGCTACTTTTAAAATAATTTTTATTTAAATACTGTCCAAAATCAAATTTATATTGATAATCTTCAACAGGAGAAACTGTTCCTAACAAATTAGAAAATTTAACCAAAGCTTGTTTTCCTATCATTATTTCATTTCTTTCTTCATAAATTGAACTGTCTCCTAATGCCAATTTAAGTTTATCAATAATAAAAGATACATCTTCTATAGAAAAACTGTCAGTTGCCAACTCGACCCTTCTATAATTGGGTCTACTTTTTGGTTTGCGTAAATATCCATCACCAATATACCACCACAACAACATATCTCTATTTATTTTTATATCTTTTGGAATTATTTTCTTGCCATTTGGATACCATCTATTAAATTGATTTGTAAAAAAAGGAATCGACCTACTTCTCAAAACAGTCGATGAGTGATAATTATCTGTCCTTTTATCATATCTATCAAATGTTGTAAGAGACTTATCTGACCAAGGAAAAATTGAAAAAATTTGCATTACTTTTTCTGCAAATTCCTTTTTACTTGTAGTTAAAAGAAAGCTCGCATTTCCATTTGCACCTTTGTTTTTTCTCAAATAAGCATCTGATATCATTAAGCCATCAAAAATTTGCATTTGCTGATCTGTCATATTTTTAATGTCTTTAAGTATTTTTTTACCCATAATCAACCTCCAATCCATATTCTTCTTCGTATGCTTTTTTGATTAGATCTATATAACTTATTTCAATATCCTCTTTATAAGATTTTTCTCTAGCTATCTTTTTTAATTGATCAATATGATTTATATCAACTCTAAAATTTATACCCATTTTTTTAACCATTTTAATATCCTCAATAGTATTATATTATACTTTTATAATAGTATTATATTATACTTTTAAAATCCTTTTATTTTTATAACAATCCTTCTAATTCAGATACATTACTGTCAATCGATTCTTCTACTTTTTCTTTCTTATAATTAACATTCCCAGCTTTAGTTTCTTTTACCATTTCATTAACTGCTCTTGCGTGTATATCGGCTAAAATATCATCACTTAATTGAACATCTTCATCTCGTCCCATTTTCCTTTCTACTTCCTTCATTATAATAGAATTTGAAGATTGTGGCATAGACAACATTACTTCTTTCATAACTTTTGTTAAATCATCAGTTGTAATATTTTGAGATGGAACAGAAAGTTCTTTTGCAAGAGTCTTGCTGGCTTCTTTTATTCCTTCTCTTATTTCTTTAACCAAATCTTTCTTTAAATCATCTAAATCAGTTGATTGCTTCTTTTCTTTTTGTTTTACTTTAGAAGTTCCATCTTTTCTCTTTATAGAAATAGTTCCTCCATTCACAGCTTTTTTTAAATCTTTAGATTTATCTGATATATCTCTATCTATCATCTTATCTAAATCTATCGCCTGTCTTGGTCCAAGACTAACTTTTATATCAGATATTATTATATTTCTTTTTGTTTTATTAACTATAAAAAACACTTATTTTATCCTTCTGCCCTTGGGATACGGCTTATTTTCTACTTTTAATCCTATTTTACTTTCTTTTTTACATTCTGGACAGATATAATATACAACTCCCTCCCTAAAATTTATCTCTATATTAGGCTCATTATCATGATGTCTACAGTGAGAACAAACTGTTATAATATTCATATTTATATCCAGAAATTAAGTGGTCATTTATTATATATCGACACTTTCTTATAGTTTTATTAATAATAAATAGTTTGAAAGAGTTTAATAAATAAATTCTCCATATTTATTATCGAAATCTACTTTAATACTATTTATCATATTTTCAACAGATTGAGAATAAGAAGCTAATTTGATATGATTATATTTATTTTTCAATTGACCTAATTTCTTAATTTTATTATCAGCTTCTATAAAAGCTGCATAAACCATTTTAAATATATTTTCATTAGCAAATAATTTGCTACTATAATCCAAGCCTTTATAAAATTCTATTTCTTTTTCTAAATTAGCTTTTTCTTCTTCCAATTTAGCTTTTTCTTTCTTCCTATTAAGCAACTTCTTAGATGGAGCTTTTCCTACCTTTTTGCCTTCAGAATACTCAATATCTTTAATATCTTCTACAATACCATTTAACCTATCATCTATTTTCTTAACACTTACTAAATCTTTATAATATTTTTTAGCCGCTGGAATATAAAGATCTTTAACCATATCCCATTTTTCTGCCCATTCTGTTTTTCTTTCTTTTTTCTGCTCAGGAGTGAGGGCAGGATCTTTATCTATTTTTTCCATTTCTCTTGCTTTGGATGCTTTTCCTGTCTCTTTTTTAAATTTTAATATATCAGGAATATCTTCTCCAATAGCTTTGTAATACATATCTGTATAAGAAAGTGGTTCTCCCTGCTCATTGACCACACTCATATTAGTTCTAGGATCTTTAACAATTGCAGCTCCATCTGGTTCCGCACCTGTTATTTTTGTGTGAGGTTTAACTAAGTTGAAAAATGACCTCATAACAGCAGGAGAGTATTTACCCTGCAAATCATTGATATATGGTAAGAAATGCTTAAATGTTACTTTAAATTGAGTTTTAGGCTCTATCGTAGCTCCCCCCTCTGCTTTACTTGTGCCGGAACCAGCCCATTCACGACTAATAGAATCATCTTCTTCTCCTAATGTTGAATTAATAAAGTTTACAGCACTTTTTTCATCTGGAAAATAATTATATAAATTTTCTTGATCAATTATAATTTCAGGAGGAGAACCCTTTCTTCTCTTAATTCTTTGTTTTAACTTACCAACTTCTTGAAACCTATTATTAACAGAAGTATTACTGACAAGCCTTCCCCAATCAGGCATCCATTCTGATACAGAAGAATCAATATAACCTTTAATAGACTCTTGAACTCTAGGATCAGAACCATCCAATTCTTCAAAAGGAATATCAGTTTCTACCATAACGTGATCTATTAAATTAGTAATTTCAGAACGAGGAATATTAACAAAGCCTCCAATTACATCAGGAGGATCTCCCTTTTTACGATTTCTACCATAAACAACCCCTGCACCTTCTCTTCTAGATTTAGAATTATCATCTCCAATCTGCATCAAATTGTCTAATTGTTTTACAGCAGAATCAATATAAACCATTAACTTTTGAGCATACAAACTTAATTTATCAGCCTTTTTTTCTTTTCCCTGACCTTTCAAATAAGTAGCATCACTAAGAGCCTTTTGAGTTATTTCTGTAGTCATACTTAATGTCTCATTTAATATTTTCCCTAAATAGTCTTTAGCATACATGGAAATGATTTTATCAGCTTCTTTACTTTTATCTTTTTCTAAACCAGTTATTTCTTCTTCTTCTCTTTTTGTTGACATATCTTTGTTTGTATCTTCAAGATTTTTTCCAAACTCAGATTCAGTACCATCTTTGCCACCCACAGGAGCCTGCATAGAAACATCTCTTCCCATCTCCTGCTTCATTTTTTCGCTTTTCATACCTGACCATATCCAAGGTATTATAGCATTTTCAAAAGTTTCATTATTCTGTATCATTTCTTTCATTTTCTGATACAAATCAGAAGCATATCCATTTGAAATTATATAATCAACCATTTGTTTATTTGTCATACCACTTTTAGCTTGTTCAATTTCTTCTTTTAACGGAGATGTTAAATATTCTGGACTATTAAGAAAGAAAGTTATTCTCTGGTCGGTATCACCAACATCAGGAGAGAATTTAGACATAACAGATTCGTTAATATGAGTATCATCATATCCCCCTCTTTTTAATTTAGACAACCAATCTCCCTCAATTATCTTATTAAAAGCCAATTCTAGCAAATCATCTCCTTGATAGCCTTGCTGTTGAGGTTTAAAAGCCTCTCCTGGCATAGTCTGTATACCCAAAGCTCTTATTATCTTATTCATTTCTTTTGGATATGCATTTGTAGTAGCGTCTTGATATTCAATTAATAAAAATAAAGCAGAATTAGGATCTCCTGCTTGTTTATTAATTTTATCTTTAAAATAATTTATATATTCTGGACTATCAAACAAAAAAATAGGCAAAGGAGATGGACCTTTGACAACAGCTTCATCTATCAATTCCCTTACATCTCTGGGAATATCTACTTCAACTTGTTCTGTAGGCATAGTAGGAGTTTCAACAGGTACTTCAACGGGCTGTATGGGATACATTGGTACAACAGGTTCAGCAGCTAACTTCTTCATCCTTTTTAAATTAAAAGATTTAGAAGATTTAGAAGAAGATTCTTTTCTAATATTTTTCACTAATCGTTCTAAAAACAAGGTTTCTCTCCTTATACATTTTAATATTAAACTATCCTTATATATTCAATTTTTTTTAAAAAAACCTTTTCTAATTATTTGTATATTTTTTCTCTATCTCAATAACAATAGGATTCCTCAAAATATCTACTTCTGTAAACTCAACAATACCCAAACCCTTTACGCCCCCTAATCTTCCTACAGCATCTACTAATCCATTCTTACCAGAAATATCAGTCTGTCTAGGATCTCCAGTTATAATAACTTTACAATTCTCCCCTATTCTTGTTAAGAACATTCTAACTTGTTCTGGAGTAGTATTTTGAAACTCATCTCCAATAACAAAAGCATTTCTGAATGTTAACCCTCTATGATAAGCCAAAGGAAGTGTAATTATCTTATTATCTTTCATATAACGATTTATAGTATTACTATCTAAATATTCTGATAAAAAGTCAAATATAGGAAGCATATATGGATGAATTTTTTCATTCAAATCTCCAGGAAGATATCCCAAACTCTCTCCATTAGCTTCAATACAGGGTCTAGTAAAAATTATCTTATCATATTTATCCTGTTTAAATGCCTTTAAAGCACTCAATACTGCTAATCTGGTTTTTCCAGTTCCACATACTCCGTGAACTATTGTAACAATATTATCTTTAACTGATTTTAAAAATAATTTTTGATTTTGTGTTTTTGCTTGAATAACTATTTTACTATCTTTCTTAATAATATCCTGACCGTTACCATTACTACTACCATTATTTTTTTTCTTAGACATAAATCTCCTTTTAAAATTGAATTATTATCCAGGGAATAGAAATGTAACTTTTTCATTCTGCTCACATTTTTCTGATTGTACTCTCCCCAAAACAAATAAAGTATTTTCGGGTTTGAATTTCTCCATCCTACTCACAACTGCATCCCAAAAAGCAGAAGGCAGATATACACTTTTACCAGACAAAACTTTAAATCTAATATTTATTAAATTATATCCATATCTTTTTTCTAGATCATCTACTTCTTTATTAATTGCATCCCTATAAAAAACAGC
>Ga0075116_10001546_pt1 | contig 10511 bp, 17 predicted proteins | sample AntAceMetag02UKC_FD_69786 | JGI IMG/M metagenome (GOLD analysis project Ga0075116, IMG submission 69786) | Saline lake microbial communities from Ace Lake, Antarctica- Antarctic Ace Lake Metagenome 02UKC | ecosystem: Environmental > Aquatic > Non-marine Saline and Alkaline > Saline | place...
AAAAATATTTACTATTCATGGAGGAGAGCCATTATTATATCCTAATATATTTGAAATTTCAAAGTATGCTAGAGATAAAGGGATGATGGTTAATTTTGTTACAAATGGAACTCTTATGAATGAAACAATGGCAAAGAAAATTGTAGATGCTAAAATTAATCATATTACATTTTCGTTAGATGGGCCAAAGCCGATACATGATGAAATCAGAAGTATTCCGGGAACATTTGATCGGGTGATAAAAGGAATAAAAATATTAAAGGATATGGAAGACGCGGGAGAAGTTATACCTGCCCTTTCAGTTTCAACTTATATATCAGCTATCAATCAAAAAAAGTTGGCACAGACATTAAGAGTAGTACAAAAAACTGGGATAGAAGATTGGGGGGTTGGCGTGATAACTCATAATGGGGATAAACTTGCTATTGAAACAAAAGAGATATTAGGTATTGAAAAAGATAGTATAAGTAAACATGGGAATCTTACAAATCTTAAAGATGAGATAAAAAATATAAACTTAGATATACTTCGTAATCAAAGAGAGGCATGTAGGGTAGTTAACAATAGTAATGAATATGGATTAAATATTATCTTTCCATCTAAGGAAGCTATTAATAATTATTATGATCCAGATTGGAACGAAGTTTCCAAATGTACATGTCGTTGGTCCAGAACTGTGGTTTCTCCATACGGAGAAGTTTTCCCTTGTGTCAATATGGGGATGGTTGATTGTGTGGTAGGGGATATTAAAACACAACGTTTCGCTGATATATGGAATGGAGAAGAGTATGTTAACTTTCGTAAAAAGCTTAAAGAGACTGGGGTGCTACCTATTTGTAGTAAATGTTGCCATATAAATAATAAGAGGAAATTAGAATGAAAATATTCCCAATAAATAGAAGCAACTGGAAGAGGAAGTTTGCAGTATTTAAATTTACTTTAAGCAGAGGATATGTCTTATGCCAACTTCCGGCCTTGAGCATTATTGGAGCTGGAGTTATTGCCCCATATTTCCCAGAGATTAAATTGGCGTATTTAGCTTCTATAGCTTTTGCTGTTATGGTAGCAGCCGGATGGTTTGATGTTCACTTTAATATATTACATGAAGAACAAAGATATATGACCGAACAAAATCCTACTTTAATGGAGGGGTTATTTAAGAATAAAGAAAAAGAGCAACATATAATGGCTCAGGATATAATAGATAATTTGGAGGTGGAAAATGAAAAAGAAAATAGTTAAAATATTAAAAGCAATTGAACCATATTATATAGCATTATCATATATATTTATAGGATTCTTTATTTGTATAACTGGGATTCAATTATTACCAGGATTAGTAGAAAGAGTTGGGAAAGAAAGCTATACTCCGTTATATTATTCAATTTCTATTATATTTGGATTTATGTATTTTATGTGTTATAAACCGTTAAAAGTAATTTTAAGGGAGGATAAAGAATGAAGCAGCCATTTAGAGCAAAGCGTTGTGGAATGACTTATCAGCCATTCACTAATAAAGAATTTATAAGTATATATGAAAGAGTCCCAAGATTTTGTGTTGAAGTGATAGTCCAAACTGAAGACGGAGTCCTTTTGACTAAAAGAGATATAACTCCGTGCAAAGGATATTGGCATTTTCCTGGTGGTACAGTTTATCTTAAAGAAACATTTAAAAAAGCAGTTAAGAGAATTGCTAAAGAAGAATTAAATTTAAATGTAGAACCAATTAAAAGTATAGGTGAAATGGAATTTATCCATAATTATAAACAGAAAGGACAAAGACATATGGTATCTATTGCATATTTAGTTAAAGTGAAAGATATAAAAAATCTTAAATTAGATAGACAAGGCTCAAAGGCAATGTTTTGTAAATTACCAGAAAGTGTGCCTAAGCATACTGTCAAAGAACATGCTATTTTATTAAAAGGATATTTAGGAAATAAAAAATGATAGAATTAACATACTTTATGGGATGTGATAGATTTATGTGCTGGTCATTTGATGTGTGTTCGTTTATAATTGGCATAGGAGTTTCTGTAATAATTATTGGGTTATTAAAATTTAAAAAAATTAAACGGGCAAAGGATTTAGAGGCAAAGAATAATGAACGACTATGAGCATACCCCTATGGGCTATGAGCAAGAATACCATAAAGAAAAGCATCAGTATCTTTATAGCGATCCATATTATTATAAAGCTAGAGCAGAATTAGCGCGAAGAAGATATTTTAAAAAGGAAGATAGTGATCAAAAGATATTAGAAGTTGGTGTTGGACTTGGACAAAATATTGCCACATTTGAGAAGAAAGTTGGATATGATATATCAGAATTTGCAGTTAAGTTTTGTAAGACAAAAGATGTAATGGCTACGACTAATATCAATAAAATACCTGATAATTTATTTGATATAGCTATTTCTGTGCATATGCTAGAACATGTAGAAAATCCTCTAAAAACTCTCCGTCTCGTCCATTCTAAGCTAAGAAAAGGAGGCAAGCTAATACTTATTACCCCTATAGATAAGCCTAAAAAAATAAAGGATAATAAATTACAAAAAGACATCAATCAACACCTATGGACATGGACCCCGCAACTAATGATTAATCTTTTGATTAAGGCAGAGTTTAAACCCATAGAGAATAAAATAATTTCAACTTGTGCTTATAAAAAATTGCTTCCATTAAGAAAGATAGGTATAAAGACATATGATTTAGCTACAAGATTTGCTGGAGTTATTATGAGAGATAGAGAATTAAAATTTATAGCGGTTAAAGAATGAATATTAGAAAAATTTTAAGATATATAAATTGGATGTTCTTATTTCGTATAGCTGGGTTTACCATATTTCTTTTAATTTGTCTAAACAATTATAATGAAATAACAAAAAATGTTTTATTTGTGATGGGAATTATCTTCTATTATATATTGGTTCTTCTCTCTAGTAAAATTAATATTAAATCACATAAAAAGAAAAAGGTTCAAAGCTATATAGGTTAAATAAAATGGAAATAAAAATAGGCAATACAAAATATAAAATAAAAATAGCAAATAAAGTATCTATAGGTAATAGAAAATTTGATGGATTAATACATTTTGATGGGAAAGATATAAGTGGATACGTAAAAAAGACAAGAAACACTATTGAAGTTGAAAATAATAAAAATAAAGAACATATATTATTTCATGAAATAGCCCATGGGTTATTTGCAACACTAGGAAAAGACAAGCCTTGTCTAAAACGGCTAACTACTTCTTGCAACAATAATGAAAATTTTATAGATGGATTAGCAATATTAATGATGGGATGTTTTGATATAAAATATATAAAAAAAGATAAATAAAATGGAAACGAGTGTACCAACAGAAGAAAAAATGATAAGTAGAGACAAAAAAATGTTTCTCGTAAGGCCTCATGTAATTGAGCAATTTAAAGAGCTTGGTGTAGGGATGAGTTTAAAGGTTTTAAAAAAATTAAATTATAAAGTTGCTAGAATAATAATAGAAAGCGCAAGACGGTGTAAAGAAAACGATAGAAAAACTGTTTTGGAAAGAGATGTGTAATGAGAAATAGAATAGTAGCAACTTGCCCAGCAGGATTAGGGAATAGAATTAAATGTTTAGTATCAACTTTAAAAAGATGTGGCTATTATATGAACAAAGGGGTATATTCTGAACCTCATGTTTATTGGAAAGAGATAGATGATAATAAATATTTTTATGGAAAGTTTAAGGAATTTTTTGAATATCCAACATTATTTAAAGAAGTGAATAATAATGAACTTGAGATGATGGAAGTAGATGCTTATCATGGTGAAGTTGAATTTAATAAATCATGGAAGTTTGAGACGTTGGGGGGTAAGGAATTAGATTTTAAATATAATGAACTTAATAAATCAGACATAGATGAATTCTTACCATATTTTAAATTTATTAAACCTTCAAAAGATATTCAAGATGTAGTTTGGGCTTTTATGAATAAGTATAAAGATAGTTTCGAGAGAAAAGAAGTGATAGGGGTCCACATAAGGAATAGCAAAAGTTATAAAATTACATTTGATGGACGTGGTAAAATATCAACTGAAGATAAATTCATTAAAAAGATGAAAGATTTATTATTAAGTAATTCAAACTATAAATTTCTTCTTTGCACTGAAGATAAAGAAACTGAAACAAAATTTGAAGATATTTTTGGTAAAGATAGAATTATATATTTTAATAAGAAGTTTAGAGGGAATGAACTTAACCCTAATTTTACAAAAGAAGCATTTGTAGATATGTTATTATTATCAAAATGTCATATTATAATAGCATCTTTCCTTAGCACCTTCCCAGAAGTTGCATGGTGGCTTGGCGGATGCAAAGCTCAAGTTATTATCCCAGGAGAAGAAGATAAAGAAGCTATAGCTAAAGTTTGGGCTCAACTCCCACAGAAGGGAGAATGGATACATAAAAAAATATGGAGAAGAATTAAGTTATTATGGATAGAGAAGAAATAAAACCTATGGGATTATTCGGATGGGGTGTTGTGTTAGCTGTAGTTTATGCTATGGCTCCGTTTATTTGGATAATTGAGTGGTTTAAAGGAGAAGGAAAATGAAAATAGCACATGTTTGTCCATTCTCTCCTCCTCGAGTTATAGGTGGTGTTGCAAGAGTAGTATGGGAGCTTAGTAAAAGACAAGTTAAAGCAGGACATAATGTTTCTATTATTACTAGTGATTTTGATAAAACTAAGAGAATTAATATTAAAAAAGAAACTGTAGATGGAATTGATATATATTACTGTTATCATTATCTTAAGGTCGGAGACTTCTCGACAATTTGGCCTTCGGTATATAAAAAACTATTAGCATTAAAACCAGACCTTATTCATTGTCATATTCCAGGACATCTTCATTCTTACTTATCAAAAAAAGCTGCTAAGAAATTAGGTATCCCTTATATTGTTACAACTCATTGTCCGTGGGAAAGTAATAGAAGTGTTCCGGCGACCGTTGCTAACTGGGTAAGTTTTAATCTTTTCCCAACACTCAGACACGCTGATGCTATTATAGCGATCACGTCGTGGGAACATCAATTTTTATTAGCAGAAGGAGTTAAACAAGAAAATATATATACTATCCCTAATGGTATGGACAAAATGTTCTTTGAGAAGATTATCCCTAACAAGTTTAAAGAGAAACATAATATACCTATAAATCATAAGATAATATTATTTTTTGCTAGATTAAATTATACCAAGAATCCATTAATGTTTTTAGATATTGCTGAATCTATTCTTGAAAAAAGGGGGGGAATCACATTTTGTATGCTTGGTCCAGATGAAGGACAGTTAAAATTTGTAGAAGAAAGAATAAATAACTTTTCAGATGATATTAAAAAGAATTTTAGATTATTGCCACCAGATAAGAATAGAAAGAATATAGTTGAGATGTATCAGTCGAGTGATATTTATGTTTTACCTTCGATGAGGGAGGGAAACCCACTCACCCTCTATGAAGCTTATGCTAGCGGATTGCCGGTGATAGCTTCAAATGTGAATGGAGTTCCTGATGGGCTTCAAGATAATGTTAATGGGTTTTTATTAGAACGTCATGATTTAAAAGGATTTATAGAAAAGGTTAATTTTCTTTTAGACAATGAAGATGTTAGAAATGAATTTATAGTAAATAATTTAGAAAAAGCTAAAGAATATGATTGGGATATTATAGAAAGAAAGACTATGGATGTTTATGAAAAAAAATAAAAATACAAAATATTTATGTATAATAGGAATAGCAGTATTTAGTTATATAATCGGATTATTAACTATAATAATTGGACTTCCTTTAACTTGTGAAAATACTTATTTATATACTTTCGATAAAATAGAATCTGCAAAATTTGCTTTATTAATGTGCTTACTATATTTATCAATTCTTATATATATTTTAGTTAGACCTAAGGAAAATAGGGTTGAAGAAGAAAGTAGCGGAGCACAAAGATGGTTTGATGGATTTATAGAAAGATAACTACTCTTCAGTAGTATCAAAACATTTATAAAGGAAATAGACACTATATAGATAGTATGTCATCTACAATAGAAAACAGAAAAGATAAAATAGTTAATTATTTAAAAAATCCATATTCAATTGCTTTTTTAGTAATTTTAACAATAGGGATTTTAATTAGGTTAAATTATACTTGGGCGAATCTTGGTGGATTATGGTGGGATGAAATTTCTTGGCTTCAATCTTCAAAAATCATAGCTGGACTTTCACCTTATCTTTTCGAAGCTGCAAAAGCTCCTTTGTTCCCTCTATTGGCTGGTTTTATATTTTGGCTAGGTGGAGGTGAAAACCTCATTAAAATTTTATTAGTATTTTTGCCTTCTGTCGGAGTTATGATTGGAGCATATATCCTGGGGAGAGAAATCTTCAATAAAGGAACAGGTCTAATTGCTATGTCTATTATAGCTGTTTTTTCACATCACCTATTCTATGAAGCAAGAATAATGGCTGACATGTTAGCTAATTGTTTAGAATTATTTGCTATTGCTTTTTTTGTTTGGTTCTATGTTAATGAAAAGAAACCTCATTTATTATTTGTCCCTATTGCTATTGGGATACTCGCGTTTTTAACGCGATACTCTGCATGTATATCACTTATAACTATAGCATTATATCTTCTTATAACTGAAAGATTAAGAATATTTAAAAACAAAAACATATGGATAGCGGTTGGAGTAGCATCTTTAATGCTTATAACTTTTGGCTTAGTAAATCTTTCTATATTTGGGAATGTATGGCCTGCCGCTTGGCACTATATATTTAATCCTGTTTCTGGAACAAACGCAATAGCTGCAGCTCATGGAGCACTTAATGCCAGCTTCTTATATTCTATATTTGATTGGTTAAATTTTGGAGGTAATTTATTAGGTGGCGGGACAGTTTTGATCAAATCTTTAATCCCATTCTTTATTATAGGCTTATCTTCTTTCTTTGTTATGTTTATGTGTATAGACAAAATATTAAAACATAAAAAATTAAAAAAGCAAGATAAAATTATAGTTAATAAATTAAAGCCAGTGCTTGTTCTTTTCTTGTGGTTTGCTATCTCAGCTTATTTTTGGATATTTTTCTGGCACTATGCAACTCCTAGATGGGCAATGGGTATAGCCCCAGCTGTAATTGTTATAACCGCTTATGGATATTATCTTTTATATGATATAATAAAAAGAGCTATAGATAAATCATTTATTAAAAAGTATGCGCAAATAATTGCTACAATTATTATTTTAGCTATGTTATTATTTAGTTTAACATTAGTTTATCAAAGAACAGATAGAATGATTGATAGTAAAGCTGGAAGTTATGATTATTTAAAACCTGTATCATTATGGCTTCAAGATAACGTCCCTGAAGATGAAATAATTATGTTCCCATCTTATGTTTGGTATGAATATTATACGCAAAGAGATAATTTTGTAACAGACTATGATATAAAATTTGCTGCATTTGACCATCGTAATCTCACGCATCTATTCCTAAAAGATGTCCCGTATGGATTGATACCTACTTGTGAATATGATTATGAGATAGCAATGAGAGATTTAGATATAGATTACTTTGTTTGGTCAGTTGGGCAACAAGTTTGGACTCCAACTCCAGAATATATGAATAAAGCTATGTCTGAAGGAATATTAACTGGATATTCCTCATTTAACTCTAAAGGAATAGCTTCATCATGGATATTCAAAGTGAATAAAGATGCCCTTAATGATAAAATAAATAATCTTAAATATGAAAATCAATTATATGTCATGGTAACAATGGAGCAGTGGGGCCCATGGAATAACTATAAGCAAGAGAAAGGTATTAATGAAAAAGATATCTGTGGATATATTTATGATGAAGATGGAGGTGAATTTTATAATGACTAATTATTGTAAACGTTGTGGTGGTAAAAATAATGCTAATTTTCAAATACAACTTACTCAAAATAGAGTTATAGAGGTATGTACTACTTGTTTTGAATGGGCAAGAGATAAGACCCCAGCAGAGATAAATAAAGATTATAAAGAAAGATCAAGAAGAAAATTAAAATGATGCCAAAACAACATATATTATTTGGGATAGGAATTACCATAATATTGATTATATTAGGTATACCAATTATTCCAATTTTATTAATTGTAACAACATCTATTTTAATTGATATTGATCATCTGTTGTATTATATTTTTAAATTTAGAAGATATAATATTCAAGAAATGTATATATATTTTTTAAAAAAAATCTGTTCAAGGGGAGATAGTCTATTACCAGTTTTAATTTTTCATAATTTTGAAACATTAATATTATTAATTATATTATCTTTGATATATCCTTTGTTCATATATGTAGCAATCGGATTATTTATACATTTAATTTTAGATTGGATAGCTATTGCGGATAGCGAACATCCGGCTATTGTAAAATTATCTTTAATTTTAGTTCTTATAGAAAATAGAAAAAGAGAAAGAGGTAATCATGAATGGTGAAAGCTAACGCAACACAAGCTGTATATTTAATTAGTTACGCGAATAAAGGATTTATAAAGAATCAAATAAGATTAAATAAATCAGCTAAAAAATTTAATATAGAAAACATAATTTCATATAATGAAACACATTTAAAACAAACAAAATTTTATAATGAATATAAAGACATATTAGATAAACCACGAGGAGCAGGCTATTGGTTGTGGAAACCATTCTTTATTTATAAGACTATGAAACAAATAGATGATGGAGATATCTTAATCTATTCTGATTCAGGAGCTATCTTTATTAATAGTCCTATCTATTTATTTGATATAGTTAAGAAAGAAAATATTTTATTATTTACTAATCATGAGCCAAATATTAAATGGAATAAAAATAGATGCTTATCTAAAATGGGATGTAATTCAGAAAAATATTTTGATGCACCTCAAGTATCAGCTGGATTTCAAGTATATGTTAATAATAAAGAGACAAGAAACTTTGTGAAAGAATGGTTATATTATTGTTGCATGCCTGGAGTAATAGACGACACAACAAGCAGACCTGGTGAGTATGAAGAATATGCAGCGTTCAAAGAGCATAGGCACGACCAAGCAGTATTAAGTAATTTAGCTATTAAATATGATATTCCTCTTTATCGAGATCCATCACAAGGGGGCAATCATCTTAAACCTTTAGAATTTAGGGAAAAAGGAGAATGGCTAATGCCACCATATTTATATAAAAATATTCTTGATACAAAATCTGCATATCCTACTATCATAAATCATTTAAGGAACGCAAGCAATTTTCATTTATTATTAATTAAAATACATACGATGTTACCAATATGGTTAAAGAAAATGACAAAGAAAAAATGAAAACAAAAATTATGGTTATAGGAGACGTTATGCTTGATACATATGTTGAAGGAAAAGTTGAAAGGATTAGCCCAGAAGCTCCTATCCCTATATTAGAAGTAAAAGATATATATCATTCTCTAGGTGGCGCAGCTAATGTAGCTAAAAATTTATGCTCATTTGATATAAATACTTATCTGATTGGATATGTTGGAAACGATAGTAATGGGGAAATTTTTAAAAAATTAATTGAAGAAGATAAAATTAATAATAAATTATTCCAAACAAATGTCACTACCTCTAAAAGAAGATATGGGTGGCCTCAAATGCTAAGAGTAGATAAAGAAGAAAGAGTTAGACAGGAAGAAAGTGATTTAATAAAAATTATTGAGTATATAGATGATATTAATCCATCAAGTGTAATAGTTTCAGATTATGCTAAAGGATGCATAACCCAACCTTTATATAATGCTCTTATTAAAAAAAGTATTAAAGCTGGATATGATTTAATAGTAGACCCTAAGCCAAAAAATAATATAGATTATAAAGGATGTTCTCTAATAACACCAAACATTAAAGAAGCAATTGAACTTTCTGGAGAAGATGATATAAAAGATATTGGCAAAAATTTATCTAAGAAATATAATTGTAATGTTCTTATTACTAGAGGAAAAGATGGAATGGATTTATTCTATGGGGCAATGCATGATCATGTCCCATCCATTGCTAAAGATATATATAATGTAAGTGGGGCAGGAGATGCAGTTATAGCCTCAATGGCTTATTCTTTATCTATGGGGTTATCTTTACCAGAAGCTATGGATTTTTCTAATAAAGTTGCTGGAGATATAGTTTTAGTTAAAAGTACTTCTATCGAAAAAAAGTATGATATATAATATGAAAAAAATAAATAAATATATGCCAATACAATACTTGCTTCCATTAAAAGAAATAAATAAACTTCCTAAAGATATTAATTTTACATTATTAGATATAGGCGCGGGGATTAGAGATATTAAAAAATTTCTTCCTGATAATATAAAATATATTTCAATAGATTGCAATGACAATATTAATCATAATTTAAAACTAGATTTAAATATTGGTAGTGATGGGAAAGGACATATCCCAATCGCTTCAAATACTTTCG
>Ga0075116_10001547_pt1 | contig 10501 bp, 9 predicted proteins | sample AntAceMetag02UKC_FD_69786 | JGI IMG/M metagenome (GOLD analysis project Ga0075116, IMG submission 69786) | Saline lake microbial communities from Ace Lake, Antarctica- Antarctic Ace Lake Metagenome 02UKC | ecosystem: Environmental > Aquatic > Non-marine Saline and Alkaline > Saline | place...
GTTATCTGTATATATATTACCTTTAGGTTTGAATTTAAATTTGGTGTATGTGCTATTATCGCTTTGCTGCATGACGTTATTGTGACACTTGGTATTTATAGTATTTCTGGGAGAGAAATATCTTTACCAATTATTGCAGCTATTTTGACTATTATTGGATATTCGCTTAATGATACAATTGTTGTTTTTGATAGAATTAGGGAAGACATCCACTTGATGCATAAAGCGAGCTTTAAGGATATCGTAAATAAAAGTATTAATCAAACTCTCTCGAGAACGATAATAACATCATTAACAACATTGCTAGTAGTTTTATCACTCTATCTTTTTGGAGGTAGTGTAATAAATGATTTTGCCTTTGTATTATTAATAGGTGTTGTGGTTGGAACCTATTCATCAATCTTTGTAGCAGCACCAATATTAGTCGAATGGCATAAAAAATAATAGATTGAGTGGAAATATTTTTAGATGGATAAGCTCTGGATTTTAAATAAAATTGATGCAAGTGCAAGTAAGCAATTATCCAGAGCGCTCAATATTAATTTAATTACTGCCGCACTTCTTGTTGGTCGTGGCATATCGAAACCAGAGGATGGCAAGCGTTTTCTTGAGGGTGACCTAAATGATCTTTATTCTCCTTATGAGTTGAAGGGGATAAAGAAAGCTGTATCTCGTATAAATAAAGCACTTAAAAATAAAGAAAAAATTATCATCTACGGTGATTATGATGTAGATGGCATTACTTCCACGGCTCTTCTTTACACTATCCTATTAAAATTTACTGATAATCTAGAGTGTTATATTCCTAATCGACTTGAGGAGGGTTATGACCTCAATAAAGATGCTTGTGATTATGCTAAAGAGAAAAGTGTTTCTTTAATGATAACAGTAGATTGTGGGATAAGCGCTCTTGAGGAAGCTGAGTACTTGCGAGATCTTGGAATCGACTTAATTATTATAGATCACCACGAGCAGCAAGATAAATTACCTTATGCTGTTAGCATAGTTGATCCTCACCAAAAAAAATGCAACTATCCTTTTAAGAAGCTTGCCGGAGTAGGAGTAGTTTTTAAATTATTAGAGGCTTTTCTATCTGAGCATATGGAGTGCCCCCTTAAGTATTTGAAGCCTCACATGGATTTAGTAGCTCTGGGAACTATTTCTGATGTTGTGCCTTTGGTAGATGAAAACAGAATTTTTATAAAAGAAGGTTTGAAGCAGCTTAATCAGACTAATAAAATTGGACTTCAAGCATTAATAAAACGTTCTTCTTTGCAGGATAAAGAAATAAGTACATATCATGTAGGTTTTATCCTTGGTCCGAGAATTAATGCTGCTGGTCGTATAGGCTCAGCTGATGCTTCTTTGCAATTGCTTCTTACTGAGAACAAAGAGGAGGCTGATGCATTGGCAAAACTTCTAAATGATGGCAATAGGCAAAGGCAGAATATTCAAAACAAAACCTTTAAAGAAGCCCTTTTGCAGATTGAAAAGAATGTAAACTTTAAGGATCATAATGTAATAGTTCTATGCGATGAATGGCATCCTGGAGTTGTGGGCATTGTTGCTTCTAAGATAGTTGATAAATTTTACAGACCAGCAATAATGATTTCAACTATAGAAGAACCAGCTAAGGGTTCTGGCAGATCAATCGACGATTTTCATTTATTGGATGCCGTCAGGCAATGTTCTCATCATTTAAGTGGATTTGGTGGCCATAAAAAAGCTTGTGGTGTTGTTATTGATAAGGATAAAATTAATGATTTCAGAGAAGAGATAAATAGATTTGCTAAGGATAATTTTATGGTTAAAGGCCTTAAACCTAGTATCCGTGTTGATTTAGAAGTTAGTCTTTCGGACGTTAATTTTGATTTATTAAAAGAAATGAACCTTCTTGAGCCATATGGAATGGGCAACCCAAAACCAATATTCAGGACTTCAAAATTACAGTTACGAAATGAACCAACTTTTTTAAAAAGAAATGGTGTGAAAATTTATGTAACTGATGGTAAAATAACTTGTGAAGCTTTAGGATTTTCGTTAGACAGTATAAATTTTAACAAACTTTATGGTAAGAAATTTAGCATGATTTATACACCCACGATTGATTCGTATAAAGGTCAAGAGCATATTTGTCTTAGAATTATTGATATTAAAGGGGAGGAATAGTTTAATTATGAAAAAGTTTGCATTCAAGGATAGTATTTTAATGAAGATCCTTATAACATTAGCTGTAATAGTTGTTTTTAGATTTTTACGGTTTATACCTTTGGTGACTATTAATTTGGGTGCAATCAAAAATATAATTGGTGATGCCGGCTTTGGAAGTTACGTTTCTATATTCACACTAGGTTTTTGGCCATATTTATCAGCCTGTATCATTTTGCAGATTGCCGGAGTGTTTATTTCACCTTTAAAAAGGTTATGCTTTGATAGTGAAGTTGGTAGAAAAAAACTCGTTATGCTAACTTTAGTTCTGGCATTAATTATAGCTTTTATTCAAGGTCTTAGTATATCTAGCGCGCTTTATAGGGATTTATCTTTATGGCAAGCTTTATTGATTCAGAATAAGGTTGCTTTCGTTTGTATTTCAGCCTTGAGTTTTACAGCAGGTTTATTTATTCTGATCTGGTTAGCCCAAATTATTAACAAATGGGGCATTGGAAACGGTATCCCCATCTTGATTACCTCATCTATAGTAGCTGAGATAGTGAATAATATACGTATGACTAATGTTAGTTATGACGGTAATTTTTTCAGTCAATTTATGCTCATCTATATTTATGTAGCAGCAATAATACTGTTTATATTTTATAATTTTGTAACTGAATTACAAAGGAAAGTATATATTAACTATAAAGGTAAAAATGAAACCATTATTACTAAGACATTCATACCCATGAGGAACTCCTGGGCCGGAAGAATGCCGCTTACAATTGCTGTAGGGGCTATTTGGTTGCCGTTTCATTATCTAACATATTATGAAAATAAAACTATTTACTCTATAGCTGAAAAATTGACATCATCCAATGTTGTTTACATTTTAAGCTTATTTGTATTAGTGATGATTTTTACTTTTATGTATACAGCTATAATATATAAGCCAGGTCACATCCTTAATCTTTTAAAAAAATATAAGGCTAAATTGGAAGGGATTCAGGATAAAAATGTAGGTATGTTTTTAAAGAGGGGTGGTTTTATTTATGCGTTTGCCTCTGGATTGTTCCTTACTTTTATAGCTATATTACCAACAGTAGCCCATATTTTCCTTTCAAATCAGCCTAGTGAAATGGCAGAAGGAAGCAGTCTTGTAATGGCTACCCTAACTGGAGCTGGTTTATTGGTGTTAGTGGGAGTTTTAACTGACGTCAAGCGACAGATTAGAGCGTATCTGCAGATGCGAAAATCTGATATAAAGAATTGGACTCTTTGTTATACCACGATAGATGAAATAGAAGCCAATATAAAAAAAGGTTTTTTGGAGAGCAGGGGAATACCTGCGGTCATCAAGCCCTATCAGTTTACCTGGGGCATGCCTATTAGAACGGCAATTGATAAATTTGAAATTTATGTAAGGACGCTTGATGCTGATTTAGCACGAGATTATCTTACTAATATTTAGCATCAGTACAAGCGTTATCAAGCAATATTTTACCCCCAAAAGACAACTATACAAACTTGACATGTGTACAACATTTTGCTACACTAAAAGTCGTGCTTACGCAAATGTGTGCAATGGGATATTGAATGTCAAAAGTTACCGTAGTTAGTATTACATCAGATTCATATAAAGTGGCTGCTTTTAGGCAGGAAGGATCATTTAGAAAACACCTTCTTTCCTACAAGGCGTACTCTGCAGATGATTTTACCTCACAGAAGTATTTAGAATCAAAAAAGCATCTTTCTGAACGCAATGTCTCCGCGATTATTTCCAGAGATATGTGTGCTGTTAGATATCTTACTTTGCCTTCAGATGATCCACTTGAAATCGAGCGTATGGTTGAGTCGCAAAAACCAGAACTTTTTCCATTTAAGTATAGAGAGGCGATTGTTCAACCGATTATATGTGAATCGAATCTTAAGGGTATATCTAAAGTGATGGTTGTTGTTATTCCCACAAAAGTACTTTATGAAAAATTGCAGCTTTTAAATTTAGCCGGAATATATCCAAAAAGTTTATATTTGAGTTCTTCAGTTTTATTTGAAAGGTTTAATGAGAAGTTTATTCAAACAGATACTCATAATAAGAATTGTTTAATTATAAATATAGAAAATAACTGTTTGGATATAATTATTTCCAAAAAAGCAAGCTTAGTTTTTACCTATGGAGCTCAATTACCACATGATAGGCAGTCAGCTTGTTCTAGAATTATAAGTGATTTAGAAAGAGCTATAAGAATCTTCCAAAAAGATCATCAGGAAGAAGTAGAGAGAATAATTGTTAATTCGAGTTCTTATACAGCTAATTTGTTAAGTGTTATAGAAAATAGGATACACACCAAGAGTATCGTTAGTAATGCTCTTGAGTTGATGGAGGCGGCAAGTCATATACAATCCAAGCGAAGGCGAGACCTCGATATTATGCCAGATGAAATTATAAGAGTTAACATGGCATACAAAATGAAGAAGTTTGTTTTATTACCAGCATTTTCATTACTTATAATAGTGGCTTTGTTCTTCGGGTTTTTTTATTCATATCTATCAAGGAACAAAGTTGACATAACGACAATTAATAAAAGTCAAAATTTGTTAATGGTTGATGCAGAAGCATCACTAGAAACCAATGCTCAGAAATTAATAGAGGAGTCTCCTAAGGTTGTTGATACTTATATTGAGCCTGAGATTAAATTGCCTATTACTGACGATATTAAATTAATTGGAGTAGTACTTTCGGCTAATAATGAGCAGGCCCTTATAAAAGATATTAAAAAGGGTAAGGTTTTCAAATGTGGTCTCGGAGATAGAGTATTAGGTGCGGTAGTGGAGAAAATTGAATTTAATAAAGTCACAATAACAAATAGGTCTGGTAAGATTGAACTTTTTATGTAGGAGAATTTAATGTTGAGAAAATATTTAAGTATAATTACTATTTTAACCTGCCTTTTATCATATTCAGCTTTGGGATTATCTGTTGAAAATCAGGTTGATGAGTATGATAATTTATTAGTGTCTATTAATGTCAAAGATGCTGACATAAATGATGTATTAAAGATGATTGCTGAACAAAGTGGATTGAATATTATTGCAGGTAAAAATGTTAAGGGTAAGGTGTCTATAACTTTCATTGAGATTCCTGTTTTTGATGCGTTAGAATCCATTTTAGAGGTTAACAATTATACTTATATGCATGAGAATAATGTAATTAAAATTTATACCCACCAAGATAGAATGCTTTTAGATGAATCCAAAGAGCTTGAAGTTGTTATATTTAGTCTGCAAAATATCAAAGTTTCTGATGTTGAGCCGATGCTTACGACCCTTAAATCTCAGCGCGGTAAAATTCAAGTAAATGATAGGCTTAATCAAATTGTAGCTTATGATCTTTCGGGGAATATTGAAAATATGCGAAAGATAATTGCCAGCATGGATTCTAAGAGATTGATTAAAAAGCATTATGATTTAAGTTATGCTGATACTCAACAGGTTAAAGAAAGAATAAGAGAAGCTTTTTCAAAAAGTGTTGCTGATATTTATGTTGATGAAAGAACTCACAGTTTAGTAATTGAGGCTGCTCCAATGTTTATTGAGGAAATTGATGGATTCATTGCTAAGTGGGATAAACCTTCAAAGCAGGTTCAGATCGAAGCTAAAATAATGCAAGTTACGTTAGATAAAAATATTCAACTGGGAATAAATTGGGAATATCTTTTGGAAGATGGCTCTAAAAAACCGAAAAGTTATGATGTGGCTAGTAATTTAAGTTTAGATTTGTCCCAAGGCGGTTCATTTAGAATGGGTTCATTGTCCAGCGATGATTATCAGGCAACCTTACAAGCTTTAGAGGCCACAACGAACAGTAAATTACTTTCAGCTCCAAAGATTACAGTGCTTGATGGAGAAGAGGCCAATATTCTCTTGGGGAGTACAGAGCCATATTTAGTAACCTATATAGATAATGAGACTAAAATCATTACAGAAGATACTAAATTTATGGATGTGGGCATCCAACTTACTGTAAAACCAAGAATTACCCAGGATGGGTACGTAACTTTAGATATTGAGTCAGAAGTTAGCTCAGCCAGAAGAGTTCCTGATGTTTCCAACGCATTGGCAGTTGATACCAGTCGAGCAAAAACAGTAATGAAGGTTAAGGATGGCAGAACTGTTGTTTTGGGAGGTCTTATAAAAGATGAAAAAGTTGACACCATTAAAAAGGTTCCTCTTTTAGGAGATATTCCTATCTTAGGGTTTTTCTTTAGAAGTAAAGATAAATCAGATGCGAAGACAGAACTCATTATCTTTATTACACCTCATATTATTAAAGAAGATATTAAGTAAAGTTGAATGCAGTATTATCTTTATGGTATAGTGCTATATGTCTAAAAAAATCTTTCTTAATTTAATTGCAAGCTTGCTAATGGTAGTTGTAGCTTGGTGTTTCTTTTTTTATCCCGCGTATATTTGTATCAAATTAACCTCAAATCCTGTATTGCATGCAGGGGGTATTCCTCAATTTGTCTTTAGTCAATTTGAGAAAACATCTATTTCATATAATAAATGGGCGAATGAATATCTTGAATCTCACAAAGCAGAATCATTTGGTTCTGATTGTTCGCCTAATACAGAATGGCCGGTATTTGGTTCTGCCTACTATTTATTAACTGCAGAAGAAATAGTAAAGAAACTTGAGAATAATGATGATCCAACCTCAAAAAGAATCATAAAGACTGCAAGAGAAACATCGAAGGTAGCAGCTGAGGTTTTAGCTGATCCGAAAACTGGAAGTTGGAGCCGTAATTTGTGGGGTGATTCTTATCGAGACAAAGAGAATCTTTTTTACAGAATGCTGATTATTATGGGATTATCTAGTTATGAAAAAATAACGGATGATACAACTTATAGGCAACTTTTAAAAAAACAGTCTTTAACCTTAGCTGCAGAATTAAAAAAAGCAGACACATATCTATTTGATAATTATCAGTATCTGATAACTGATAAGGATACCGGAATGATTATCAAAGACTATGAATTTATGGCATCTTCTTTTGCAATAGGTGCTGCAAGATCAAATGGCAGAATTGATCACTCATGTCCACTTACTATGGAAACAGTTGCTTGCTCATGGCCCACACCTTTTGGCTTAATTGTTCTTAAGTTATTATCCTATGGCAGCTGCAAAACAGCTTGCTTAGGTGAAGTTGCACTTCTTTTTTTAATGACTAGGCCGATTGCTAGTAATCAAATCATGGTATATGAAGGTCGCTTGCCAATGTTAGTCAACGTAGTAATTTCTTTTTATCTAATTTGTGGAATACTCTTACTCCTACCAGAAATAATTCAGTTGAATAAGTGGTATAAGCATCACAAGAAGTAACATTAGTTTTTGACATTTCTTACTTGGATATAGATATTTGTTGTATATAAATTGAGCTTATATTAAAATTATGATAGACTTTACTTAAGCTTCGGGGTTTCCTAAAAACCTCAGGGACTAAAAAGAGTAATGTAGGTTTATCCCCTCTACATTCTTTTTTGATGCAAGAATGGGGGATTAATTCGACCATATAATTTACGTTTATTGGCAGTCACGTAAATCATGGTCTCATTAAAGGAAGGTTAGTTATGTACAAAAGAAATGTTTTCTTAATATGCATCCTTGCTTTACTGTTTGGAGTAATATTTTCAGATTGTTGTATTGCAGGTAGTATTGATGGAGATTTAAAAGGGGATCAATTGAAAGGCATCATCTTAGTTCCATTAGAAAAAGACACTGAGATACAGGGCATTTACTTTCGTAGGGGTACGTGTTTGCGTTTAACATCTGAGGGTAGAATTTTTGATGCTAAACTACATGAAGCTCATACTATTCAAGGATTTCTTTATTATCCTGGGACAACAATTTATTTTGACAAATTTGGAAATGTATCTTCTATAAGATTGGGCCGCAATCAGAGAATAAGGGATATTGAATTTAGAAATGAAACAGATATTCATTTTAATCAAGACGGAACTTTAGGGTTGGTTATATTAGGTAGAGATCAAGAGATACAGGGAAACTATTTTATAAAAGGATCCCAAGTATATTTTGATGAAAACGGTGGTCTTAATAAAGCATATCCCTTTATAGATGGCCAGAAAATTGCCGGTTATGAGACTATGCTCAGGTGGCCTGTGGCTTTTTATCCTTCGGGCAAGGTATATAGTTTGTGTCTGGCTAAAGATCAGATTATTCAAGATATTCCTTGCCTAGCTGGAGAATTCAAATATGTAGACTTTTATGAATCTGGCAATCTAAAGGGTTTTTTTGTGGCTGAGAATGTAAATATTTCTGATATTAATGTGCCTAAGGAGAGCAAGATATCACTATATGAAACTGGTCAATTAGAAACTCTGTTATTGAGTGATGAAACTTATATAAATAATAAAAAATATGGTAAAGATTGCATTATAATGTTTGATGAAAACGGAGTTATAAACTCCGTTAATGAGGATTGTGGGTATTATATAACAAATTCAGAGTATTAATTTTTCTGGGCCGATAGTTCAGCTGGGAGAACGCCTGGTTCGCAATCAGGAGGTCGGGGGTTCGAGTCCCCCTCGGTCCACCATTCTACTTCGCTAAAATACTTTCGTTTTTAGCTTCGTAGGAATTGGCTAAGGGTATAAGAATTAGCATGCCCCGACCTCAAAAGGGAGTTTTAGAGGGAAAGGATGTTTCCCTCTAAGGGCATACACTTCTTTGCGGAGGGAAGGAGAACAGTGAAACGTTAAGAGGAAACCGTCAGGGTTTTCTCTTAAGGAGCGTAAGCGATGAGGGCGTGGGGTTCGAGTCCCCCTCGGTCCACCAAACACAAGGGGAGGTGATCAAATGAATGAAATTAAAATTGAAAATAGCCCACCTAAAGAGAAGTTAGATGAAATGGATGTTTTTTCCTGGCCTATCTGGGAGAAAGAGGCCTCGCGGTTTAACTGGGTTTATGACGATAAAGAGACGTGTTATATACTGGAAGGTAGAGTTGTCATTGAGCCTGAAGATGGCGATCCAGTCGAATTTGGAGCAGGAGATTTAGTTATTTTTCCAAAGGGGCTCAAATGCACCTGGGATATTAAAGAAGACGTAAAAAAACATTATAATTTCGGATAAAAAAAGAGTTTTTTAAGACAGCACTGTAAAAGATATGAATAAAAAATTATTAAAAAGCAACTGGGTTTACTTTATATTGGGAATTTTTATAGGTTTGGTTATTGTATTATTTGCTAAGCCGGAGGTTTCTCAGAATAATAAGGTTTTGCCTAAAGTCATTGAGCCTGATTTTAAATTTTATGTAGTAAAAAAGGTAATTGATGGAGATACCTTGCGCTTGGAAGATGGTCGGCAGGTAAGGCTTTTAGGCGTGGATACGCCTGAATCTAAACATTCTGAAGTGCCAGTCCAGGCCTTTAGTAAAGAAGCTTATGAATTTAGCAGGCAGATGGTTGAAGGCTTTGAGGTTAGATTGGAGTACGATGTTGAAGAAACCGATAAGTATGGCAGAACTTTGGCTTATGTCTATCTTAGGGATGGGCGCATGTTAAATATAGAGATATTAAAGCGTGGATATGCTTATGTTTTGAGAAGATTTCCATTTAAGAAAAAATCAGAATTTTTATATATTCAAGATCAAGCCAGGCAAGAACATCGGGGTTTGTGGTCATACAATCTTTCGTGTGGCAGATTAGCATTGATAGCTGAGAGATTTGAGCAGTTGTCTGCGGAAGGTAAATGTCAGTTTGATATAGAGTTAGATAAACTAATTGAAAAGTATCCAAAACAAGAAGAGTAAACAATGAATTCAAACATAGATTTTTATAAAAAAGCAGGCTTTTTATTTTTGGGTGTAATAGTGGTTTTGTTTGTAGCTAAATTTACAGTGTTAAATAGTAAAACTACATCAACTTCATATTCAAAAAATAGTAAACAAAATTATTCTTATGAGAAAATTGATAAAGTTATTAGCTGGCAGGAGGCTGGCAAATATTACGGAAAAATTATAACCGTTGAAGGTACAATAGTAAGGACATATAATTCAGGTAAAGTAGTTTTTTTGAATTTTCATTCAGATTACAAAAGATACTTTACAGCTGTTATTTTTAAGTCAGCCTTTAATAAGTTTCCAGATAACCCACAAGATTATTATAAAGGTAAAAGAGTTCAAGTGACTGGTTTAATTAAAGAATATAATGGAAGCCCTGAAATGATTTTAAATGACCCAGAGCAAATGAAGATTATTGGGGATTAGACAGTGTTGAATGGTAAAGAAAAAAAGATATTAATTAATATTGTAAAAGAGACAATAAAGGC
>Ga0075116_10001549_pt1 | contig 10492 bp, 8 predicted proteins | sample AntAceMetag02UKC_FD_69786 | JGI IMG/M metagenome (GOLD analysis project Ga0075116, IMG submission 69786) | Saline lake microbial communities from Ace Lake, Antarctica- Antarctic Ace Lake Metagenome 02UKC | ecosystem: Environmental > Aquatic > Non-marine Saline and Alkaline > Saline | place...
GGCCACAAGAAGCTTATAGGATTATTGTAAGTGATTTTTCAGAAGATTTTTCAGAATTAAATATTCCTGATAAAAGAGAAAATGGTGACAAGGTTTCAAAAACATTTGAAAGAACAATCAAATTAATGCATTGCTCACAACTTCTTAAAAATTATGTTAAACAAAATAAATTGAAAGATAGCGATTTATTAATTCAAATTAATCAACCTGCTTTTAATAAATATTTAAGGACTCTTTCTAAAAAATTGTTTGGGACTAAGAAAACAAAAGCAAGAGGAACTTATGATAAATTAAAACTTTATGATATTAGGCATATAGCAAGTATTTTTTGGCTTGATAAATATAAAACAAATAAAGATTTAATGTACCGAATGGGTTGGTCTAAGGAGGACAAAATATTTTATTATTCTGAGTTTTTAGGACGTAGAGATAAAATTGATGATGAAGATATGCTTACTAAGGAAGATAAGAGTAAATATGAATCAGAGATAAATAATCTTAAAAAATTATTCCTTAAATTTGCAAAAGGAGAAATTGTTTATGATACAGATAAAGACAAATTTTATGAGGGTAAAAAAGTTTCAAATTCTCCTACTGAGTTAAAGATTACTTTGGATTGATTTGGTTTTAGAATATAATTTCCACGCCGAAACGTAATCAGAACAGCTACTAAACTCAATATGATCTTATATTGAATCTATTTGTTATTGATTTAAAGAGGGTGTGATTTAAATATTTTTTTGATTATTTTTTGAGCTTTTTTTTCTCTTCCAAAATTTCTTACTAATAAATCCCCCAAAAATTAAAACAATAAAAATAATTGGGATAATAATTCTATTATTACTCAATGCTCCTCCAATAATTGCTCCAGTAATTCCAGAACTTGTTTTTTCTAAATTTTCTTCAATATTAGTTTTTTCAATTTCCTCTTCAGATTCTGGATTTGAGGGATTTATTGATTTTATTTCTGAAATCCCTTTGACTGTAATTTCTGCTTTGTTACTTACAATCTTTTCTAATATAATTGACAAATCATAAATGTTATCCTCATCTACATCTATTTTTTTCTGACTTCCTACATTTAAATCAAAAGTTTGGGGAACACTAGATACAGTTATTGTAACAAAATCTGTTTTTATTTCATCTACATTTACCTGATGGGTTTCATTATTAATTGTAGCTTTAAATTTAGAATCTTTTGTTAAATTTTTTGTCATCCCATTAGTAAGTTGTTCTTTAGTTAAAGTAAATGTTAAACTAGAGGGGCCACTTCCGCCTCCACCTCCTCCTCCGCCTCCACCTGAACTAGAAGAGCTACTTGCTTCAACTACACAGACTCCAACATCAATAGAACAAGAAGAGCAGGTCTCATCACCATTAACAATTCCATCACCACAATATGTTTCTTGTTCTTTTATCCCAGAATGTTTTAAACCTGTTATTTTATATTGTGAATCATTTGTTAAACTACAATTATAATTTCCATTGATTCCAGGACAGGACAACCAGAACTCATTTGTTCCCTTACATGTTTCAGAAACCTCACTTATTAATAATAACTCTTCATCTTTTATACAAAGACCAGTTCCATCCAAAATCTTATCTATGTAAACTGTTTTTGTTTGATTTTGAGAAGTTAAGTCTAAACCCCTAATCAACATATAAGAAAAATTACTTTCATTTGATTGTTTTTCTATAAATATCTCAGCTAAATTTATAGTTTCTTTACTTAGATTAAATCCAAATTCAATGATTGTATTATTTTCTTCTTTAAATTGAATTGTATTAGTTTCATTTTCAACTTCCAAAGTTAAATTTGATAAAGTAGTATTAATATCAGTTTCATTTCCTATGAACCCATCCTTATTATAATCACAAAGTACATCCTGAAATTCAAAATAAGTATTATTAATTCCGTTGTTCCATAAATCTGACTCAAGACTGGTTAGGGCATAACAAACATTATAATTAGAATCATATTCTATTCTACTTCTATTCTGTTTCCAAAAATCATTTTCCAAACAACTATCTTGATTTTGCCATTCAGACCAGGAGGTATTTATTACATTATACTGACAGAAATCACATTGTTCTATATTTCTATATTCTACGAATGTTTTATTGGAGACCTCTCCGCAATAATTGTTATCATATTGGGTTAAACTTCTCGTTTGATTCATAATATCATTCAATAAACAAGAAACATTATTCCAAGAGCTCCAAGAACTATTTACTAAATTTGGTGTACAAAAATCACAAACTTGTGACCCAAATTCTAAATAATTTCCAATGTATGAATCAGATTCTAAACTTGTTTGAGTAAAGCAATTGTTCCCATCATAAGTTTGGTTGCAATATTTTAAATCACTAATTTGGCAATTCCCATATCCAATACAACTCCAATTTGGTGTACAAAAATCACAGGATTGATATTCTGTTATATTTTGGTATTCTGTTAAAATACGGCAATCTGATTCTAACCCCGTGATGGTACAACAAGTTAAATAATTAGAATCTGAATAATATTTTATCCTTTCTTGCAAATCATTTATTATACACATTCCCCAATCAGTATAAAAAGGCCCTAATATGTTCTCTTGACAATAATCACAACTTTCATAATCTCCATTATCAGCAGGCAAACCATATACTTTATTGCAATTATTATTGTCAGAATAAGTTATTAATTTTAAATCATTTAACTGACAAATATTTTCATCCTTTATCCAATCTGGCATACACTCACAAACATCTCCAATCCCATTACTATCCAAATCTTCTTGATTAGAATTACTATCATAAGGACAATTATCAAGGGAATCATCAACTTGATCATTATCTATATCTGTTTTTGTAACAACATAGCTTTCATCTAAAAAGAAATAACCATCAGTGTAATATTCAGGATCAAAATTAAATGTTTGAGCATCATAACTTATTCTGAAGAACCCATTTTCTCCCCAAGCAGAACCCCAACTATTTTTTATAATCCAATATCTATCTTGATCATTATATCCTACAATTGCAATACTATGTAACCCTTCATAGTGATTGTTATCTTCAAAATAAAGAGTTTGGTAAATACCTGATTTATACGAAGAAAAATCATCATAAACTTCCATATATGCTGTTATTGGGCCGTAGTCATTAATTGTTTGTTTAATTGAATCTAAATTGGCTGGAATCCGATTATAACTAATTTTGGCCTTATCATTTTGTGAACATTTATTTGAACAGAGATTATCTGTTCCAGTATATTCAAAGCAAGATTCTTTTACGATGCCCATATTTTTAATGTAATCCATCGCAGTGACTTCTAACCAACCAGTATCACAAGTACCCCCACCAGAACAAGAAACTATATCTTGTTCAGATAAATCGATACTATATCCGGCATTATTCAAGTTTATCTTTATTTTTGATTCAACAATTGCAACAGAAGAAAAAACAGAACAACTACCACATCCTCCCCCCTGATTTTTAATCGGGCTAACCCAGTTACCATTATTAGATCTCCAATCAAGTGAAGATGAATATGACTCTTTAGAGGATATGTCTAATGTTTTAATTCCCTCTATTTTTGGTTTAGAAACCATAAGCATCGCTCTTCTCTCTTCAGGATTTAATTTAGTCATACTAGTTTCATCAGCAACCCAATCAAGATTTTTTTCTTCAATAATATCATTAATCTCTTCTATTTGTTCTTCTATAGATATATTTCTTAAATTAGTAACATTGGTTTCTTTAATAATTTTGATTTCTTCACCAAAAACTAAATTTGAAAAAAGAACTATAAATATGATAAATAATAAGATTTTTTTCATTTTTCTTCCCCTTCTTCACATTCCCCTCTATAAAAAGCCCATTCCTCACATTCAGAACCATCCGAAAAAATACAATAACCTATTTGTGATCCATCTGGATTAGTTCTAATCTTTGATTCATAACCTTGTTCTTCACAATAAACAGAAGCAGGATTTGGAAGCTGAGAATTTTGAAAGCTATTACTTTTTTCATTATAATTTAAAGATAATATAATTGAAACTAAAACAAAAATTGAGATTATTAATAATATTAGAATTGATATAAAAAAATGTCTTTTTATCATGTTATTAAAAAGTTCTAATCAATTAAATATTTTTCTCTTTTGTCATTTTATTTTACCTAATCCCTTAACAATCTCAACCTCCGCCAAAGTATCCAATTCGCAATACTTCTCTAAGGCCTTCCTAACTTTCTCCTTCTCCTTCTCATTAACATTACCATAAGTAACTCTCTCATATTCCAAACTCGCCAACATTCCATTTCCAATATCTAAATCTCCATAACTTAACTCAGATAAAACAGGTAAGACATATTTAATCGACGTAGATCCTTTTTGTTTAGGGTCATAATATGAAAAATCCTTGAACACATCCCACAAGTCTTTTATCCTCGGCAAAATGTTTTCCAAATACCATTTTTTAAATTCAGGCAACGCATCAGAACTCTCGTTCATAACACCTTTTTCAAATGCTTGATTGTAAACCAACACACTTCCTTTCTCTCCTAAATTATCTTTTAATGCCTGCATAAATTTTGGTCGAGGATCACTCATTCCTTCTGCCAAAAAACTAACGTGCTTCAATTCTCCTCCTCCTTTTTCCTGAACATGCAAACTAAACTGAAAAGGAATCCTCTGATAAGGTTTCATCCCATCAAATTTAGGAATAGCAGGATTAATTGTTTCAAAATCTAAATAATAAATTGGATACTCCAACTTATTCAAAAAATTCTTAATGCCTAATTTATCTATGTGCTTCCCGCCGTCAAAAGCCAATCTTTTCTGGATTTTTTGTTTATCATTTAAAGTGATTGCTTCAGGAACTTCATTCAAACAAACAATTCCTCCATCATGCAATTCAAAACATTTTTTTCTAAACATTCTATAAAATTCAAACACGCTTCCTTCAGGAACATCTTTCCAACATTCTTTCATTAAAGGACAATCATAAGGATTAGAACAATGAACTCCAATAGAACACTTTGGTTCTTTTTTTGAATTAATAATTTTCAACATGTTTCCAATTCTCTCTTCAATTCCTTTTGAGAACTCCAAAACTTTCTCAGTTATATCTTCTTGAACAAAAAACTCTTTCGGTTCAATCTCTCCATCTCTTACATATTGATTATTAACATGCATCAAAAAGCATTTCCGAATTTTCAAACCAGCTTTCTCATAAACATGCTTCTGAAAAGAAACATCGTGAATATTTATTTCCTTAACTTGCGTAGCACTTTTAACTTCAATTATGTCCCATTCATTTTCTCCAACAGGAAAAAGAACATCTCCTCTTGAAAACAAATCCTCTTTCAGAAGTCCTGCTTCAAAAATAGGCTTTCTTAACATTAAAGCTTCTTTAGTTGCTTCAAGATTCTCTCCAAAATTAAATCCAGATAAATCAGTTCCTTCCCCAAAAATCTTTGTAGCCAAAACTCCAATTATATTTCCTGCTTCAAAATTATGTTTTGCAACAAAATCTGGCTCAGGAATTCTTTCTTTTTGATTCTTAGCCACCCACAATAATTTAGGACATTGCAAACCTAAGAGGTAATTTGATTTTGTTAATAATCCCATTTACTAATTAATCCAAATACTCCTATTTAACATTTTCTAAATAAATAAAGAGTAATAGAATTTAAAAAAGCAAAAGGCCATATAAGTACATGAAAAAAGAGGTTTTATTGTATGCCGGAGGAAAAATAAATTTCAATCTTATAAAAACAGTTAATAGACCCAAATCAATTCACGGAATTTATCCTTATAGGGGAAAAATATCTTCTATTGAAGCTTCTAAAATTATCAAACAAATACCTCCAAAAGCAGTTTTGTTAGATCCTTTCTGCGGTTCTGGAACTATAATATTTGAATCCATAATTAATAATGCCGATGTTGTGGGTATTGATAACAATCCATTAGCATATATTTTAACCAAAGGTAAAATAAATTCATTAGAACATAATAAAGAAAATTTTGTTCATGAAATAAAGAAAATTATTTCTAAATCTAAAAATTTAAATAAATTTTCTAATATGCCTGAAAGTGTTAAAAAACATTTTCATGAACTTAGTGCTGAAGAAATAATGAAAGTCTCTTATTTCTTTGATAACATGTCTGATTATCTAAAGGCTGCATTCTTAGGTGCCATAGCATTAACAGCGAGAGGGTGTAATCATTATAAATGGACCTCCAGCACTGTGGGAAAGGATATAAATCCTAAAAGATACATTAATTTTTACAATAAATTTGAAGAAAAGGTTTCAAAACATCACCCTAAAATTATTAAAGAAAATAACTCAAAGGTTTTTTTAGGAGATTCTAGAAAATTATCTGAAATTATACCTGAAAAAAGCGTAGACTTTGTATTCACAAGTCCACCTTATTTTGATTGTTTAGACTATACATCTTATTATGGAAAAATAGTTTTAGAAATATTGGGTTATGATAGATTAAAGATAAAGAAGAAATTAATACAGAATATAAAAAATTATAGGGAAGATATGAAAAAGGTTATGGAAGAAATAATTAAAGTGACAAAGGATGATGCAAAAATTATTCTTGTTGTGGGGGATAAAAAAATTGGAAAAGAAATAATAAAAGGAAGCGACCTATTTTCTGAGTTTATCCAACATAAACCAGTAAAAATAATAGAAAGAGAATATACAAACTCAAGTAGCCAGATATTTGATAAATTAAATAAAACTAAAAGAAAAGAACAAATTATTATTTGGGATAAATCAAAATGGTAGAAAAACACAAAATAATTTGCGGAAATAGTAAAAATATGAAAGAATTAAAAGATGAAAGTGTCCATTTAATTATTACAAGTCCTCCTTATTTTGATCTAAAAGATTATAATGGAAAGAAAAATCACTTAAAAAAAGATCAAATAGGTTCTTCAATCAATTATGAAAAGTACATTGAAAATCTTGAGACAGTATGGGCTGAATGTTTAAGAGTTTTGAAGCCAGATGGTAAAATTTGCATTAATGTCATGCCTGTATTTTTATCTGGGAAAGAAACACATTTTAAAAGAAGGGTTGTTAAGATGATTATAACAGATTTAGAAAAATTTTTCACATCAACAAAAAAGGCATACTTACATTCCTTGTTCATTTGGGATAAAAGAAAGTCATCTCGTTTTAGTTCTTTTGGAAGTTATCCTTTCCCTCCAAATATGTTCTCAACATTTCCCTATGAGTGGATTATAGTCTTTTCAAAAAAAGGGAAAAGGGAAAAGAAAGTCTCTAAAATAATAAAGGAAAAATCAAAAGTTACTCACAAAGAATGGGCTGATTGGGCAATAAATTCTTTTTGGGAAATGAACCCTGCAAAAGCTTCAAAAGTTGGACATCCAGCACCTTTTCCAGAAGAACTTCCTAAAAGATTGATTAGATTATATAGTTTTTTTGGAGATGTTGTTTTAGACCCTTTTGTTGGTAGTGGGACAACAATAAAAGTAGCCAAAGACTTAGGGAGAAACGGAATTGGATATGATATTAACCCGGAATACGTTAAGTTAGCCAAAAAGAATTTATCTCGAAAAAATAAATTAAATATCTAATCTAACCACTCTTATTTCATTTTTATTTATTATCACTTTCCCTCCGGATAAAATCCCCAAAGTGTTATCATCACTAAAAATCTTAGGGAGTATATCTTTCCAAAATAATTTCTTTTTACTAAGAATAGATTTAGCATATAATCCCCACAAAGCATTCGCTGATATAAACTTTATTTTATATTTAATAATAGCATCATAGAAAATCTTTGCCATATTTCCTACTTGCCCAGTTACACAATACGAATTAGTTGGAGGATATAAATCACTTTCTTCACCGCCAACTAATAAGAAAATACTAACATTAAAATTATCTTCAGTTATCTTTTTACATTCCTTATAATATTCTGGAATTTGTATCTTAAATCTTTTTTCACTTAATAAATTGAATAATGTTGTTTTTGATTCTAATATTAAAATTTCTTCTTTATCACATATTACTACATCCAATCTTCCATCCCGAGGATTTTTAGATTGAATTATCTCCAATTCTTTTCCCAATCTAGCATTTTTACCACTTAAAAAATTTAAGCAAGAAAGAGCCCACAAAGAAATATTCTTTACTTCATTTTTAGATGTAAATTTTTCAAATCTATTAAAATTATTAAAATCTCTTTTATTTATTCTAAAATCAGGCATTTCAATTGGCTTCTCTTTAAAAAAATTTGATGGATCTAATAATTTATTAGCATTATTCGGATGGAAGTAATTTAGAGGGCTGATATTAGATAAAGTTATTTTGTATTCATTCTTTATTAAATTAATAAATTTTTTATAATCAGGATATTTTATGGTGAAATTACTATTTACATCCATTTTTAGATTGCCTTTCTGGCTATTTTATTTAATAATTTCACTAAATTTTTCGGTGCCCCTTTAGAAAGTTCTTCTAAATTAAGTTCAGTTAAGGGTTTCATATTTCCATTCTTTTCTATGAAAGGAATTCCTGCTAAATTACAAATTTGTTTTTCAGATTCCATAATTTTAAAAAAATCTTCCTTATTCGTAACAAAAATATCCGGATAATTGTTTAATAATTTAATTAATTTTTGAAAATTTAAATTTCTTTTATGCTTTGAAGCAACCCCTAAACAGTAAACTATAGCAAATCTTCTATTTTTAACTACAGATTCTGCTTTCAAAGAAATATTTCTTATTTGTTGCTGTCCTCTTTCTCTTAAAGCTTTTATACTTTTTGTCATCCAAGTATAATTAAGTGGTCTCTGCACATAGATTTTTTTAGAAAATAAATCTTTATTAAAAACAATCTTAAATTTATTCCAACTCCAATGTTTCTCTTTAATTTGATCTAAAGAGATCACATGCCATCTTTTTTTATCAGAGATCTTAACACCCTCTGGAACTATAAAACCTGTTGTAAATGCCCAAGCAAAAAGAGTTGATCTTGTTCTAACAATTGTGTCCTTCTGCGAACCAATTGATAAAGGAATTTTAATCCCATCAACTTCCAAAAATTCTCTTGTATCTGGATAACCAATTACTATATCGCTTTTCTTAACAATTTTATTTTTGTCCATTTTTTTCAATAGATTAAATAAAAAACCAATAAAAACGCCATATCCCAAAACAGATTCTTTAGAAATGTTAAAGAATTTTTCAGATTTGTAATCAACATTTGCAATATCAATTCCTGTTTTAGTTAATTTTGCTTTATTATTTATTCTTTCAGCCCATCCTAATGCTTCTAAAGCATTGAGACATTCACTTACAGATTTGCTTTTTTGAGCATCATATTGAATACTTTGAGTTAGATGAAACTTTGCTAGACTTAATGGATTCTCCAGATATGGATCATATAATCCAATAGAAGGATGTTCTTTAGCAAGAGGAAAAAACATTAAGGGATTTAGTTTTGATTCAGAATCATACTTCATTCCTTTTAAATCGAAAAGATTATCTCTAAAACGCGCATATAAATATTTAATTTCAGCATGTAAACTTATTAATCTTCCAGTAGGCGTTCTATTTATAACTGCAGTCATTTTATTGGAGTTTGGGTAAAAATTGAAGAGTCATCTTCTATTAATTTGTCAAAATTAATATCTTCACCTTTTATAATTTTTTGTATGAAATCTTGAGAAATAAAAATTAGATCATTTTCAGATACTTTCTCTTTAATAAAACTGCATAAATTTTTTTTAGTGATATAATTTTTTTCTTCTTCCAATACTAATAAAATTTTTTTTGGGAGTTGGCCTTTGGGATTAGTATTTTTTAAGTGATAAACCAAATCATTAAGAACAATTACCCCCTTATCTATATCCTTAATTGTTTTTACAATTTTCCAGATACTGCTGATTTTATCAGAAATTCTAACTATTGGAATCCTTGCAGAACGGCTACTTCCATTTGTTTTTATCTCTAAACCATACTTCGCTTCTTTATTAATATCTTTTTCTTTCATTAAGGAAACTAAATTACTATGCATATTAAGTATAGAAGTATTCAAATTTAAAGATTCCTGAACTAAAAAAACTTGCTCTTTCAAATCCTGTTTTGTTTTTAAATCCCAATAAGATTCATTTATCGCTAATCTAATAGTTTTCATAAATTTATTTAGAAATTAGTAGTTAAAAAACCTTTGAGAGAAGATCTTATAGTTTCATTACTCATTATTTTTATAATTATCTTTTTACATAATGCCTAAACTTATCATCTTCTGGATTAATACATTTAACAAAACCTTTTCTTTCCATCTCAATTAAAACTCTACTTACTGCGCTTCTATGTTTCTTAATTTCTTTGGCTATTTCTGTTGAAGTTTTAGGCCCATTCAAATTATCCCAAATTTCTTTCCTAAGATTGCTTTTTTTCAAGAATATTAATAATCTTATTTCTTTATTTTCCACGTAACATAAGCGTAACAAATA
>Ga0075116_10001554_pt1 | contig 10475 bp, 13 predicted proteins | sample AntAceMetag02UKC_FD_69786 | JGI IMG/M metagenome (GOLD analysis project Ga0075116, IMG submission 69786) | Saline lake microbial communities from Ace Lake, Antarctica- Antarctic Ace Lake Metagenome 02UKC | ecosystem: Environmental > Aquatic > Non-marine Saline and Alkaline > Saline | place...
CCTAATTTTTCTCCATCGTCGGTAATTCTCCCACATTTTATCTTTTAACTCGTTTTTATTATTAAAGAAATCGGTATTTATGTCATTCAAGAATACCATTGCCGGCGTGTGTTGTGATATTATCCTCAACCCACAAGACAAGGCCTCTAATGTTGGTAGGCTCCAACCCTCACCTCTACTATTTTTAACAAATACGTGGTGTTTGGCATACAATAGGTTAAAATCCTGTGGCACCAAATCTATCTCCATCACCTGAACCTCTGGCAATTTGGCACGATCATATCCCTTTTCCCCAATCAACTTATCTCTCCACCCCACCCACGCGTAGTGATCAACTCTCCAACTCTTCTGTGTATAAACAACATCGGCGTTATAGTTGTCATAAAAGGTTTCATAATATGTTTCTATGTTCTCTTTCCAATTCTCTCGAGACCCGTTACTACCAAGACCATCATAGGCAGACATCATGGCAAACCTACGATTTTTATATCCTTTAAATATTTTAGTATTTACTCCTAATGGACATACGTATATCGGTACGGTTACACCCTCTCTACTAAACACACCCTTATTCCATTCTGTTGGTGTGATAATCGCATTGCACTTGTTTAATGTTTCTGGCCAATCTTTCTTCCAACCTTCAAATGTCTCCTTTTCGTGCATAGTAAAGAATACGTTAAAATTGGTTTCGTCAAAATACTTCTCTTTTGCGTAGTGCGGAGGTCTAATCCATAACCACATATCGGCTTTTTTAGTAGGGTCTTGGTCAAAATAGTGGATATCATGCCCGTAAGCCTTTAATCTCTCACCAAACTGTTCAGACATTAAACCATATCCTGAAGTAGGTGCTTTGCGTCTACCTGCGTCTACTATTTTAATTGTCATAAATCTCCCCTTAGTCCTTTAATTTTTAAATTTCCCTTTTTCCTCTCGGCCTCTTCATCCATTTCCCCTCTGGCCTGAGCAGCTTTTGCACTTGCTGAATGTTCATGATGAATAAAAACATCCGTTCTCCAATATTGCTTATAGCCGGCCTTTGTAATTCTGTCAATAAAAGCAACCTCTTGTCCGTAGAATCCAAAATCTTCTGGAAAACCACCACACTCTTCCCACACCTTTTTAGGAAACACCATACAAAAGCCTGATAAACACCATCCAGGATAAGTTTTACCAAAGTTTATTATTTTCTTTTTTTTACCGTTAGGCTTACCAGACTGCTGATTTCTAGAATTATCAGTTGATGGTCCAACTACACCAGCATCTGGGAGCTCTTTAAATACCCCTAGAAGGCGTTCTAACCACCTTTCCTCTACGATGGTATCAGTATTAAGCAAACAGATGTATTCTGACTCGCTCTCGCCGATTAACCGGTTCCACAGTTTTCCAAGATTGTGATTCTTTGGAGCATTGTCAAAAACCCTAAGAGAATATGGCTCATTGGTAAACTCTACTACAGAGGCCATGCAGTCTTTTTCCAATTCTGGCATTTTATAACGAACAAGAATTATTTCGGTCATTTTACCTTCCCCTCATCCTGTAATTTCTTATAAATATCTCTATCCCTATCCTGCTCTTCTCCACCCTCCACACCTGCTGCCTTAACCGTCTGGGCTTGCTCGTGGTAAATTTCTACGGTTGGTACTTTTTCAAATATGTCCACAACCCTTTTACCATAATCTGAATCTGACGAATAAGTTCGCATCTCTTCTCTTAACATTCCAATCTTCTCTGTAACCCTCCTTGGAGCAACCCAGAAAGGGCCAGCCAGTCTAATTATGTACTGGTTCTGAATAACAGGAGATGTTACTTTTCCAGGAATACACAGGTCCGACAGAGGACCACTGTTTAATCTCGTGTCAGAATTAACTATGGCAACAAAATCTCCAGTAGCAAATCTCCACCCACGATTAACATTTTTGGTAAAAGAAACGTTTTCATGATTATAAATATAATGATCTACCGCACCCATAATCTTAGAACTAAACATTCCGCCATCCTCTGTTACTATAAGTTCATCAACCTGATCTTGGTAACTAGCAATAGCTATTAATGCGTGCTCTTCCAATTCTGGTGTAATTGTATAGGTCGGAATGACCATGCTTAATTTAGGTCTTTTCATTTTATTGCGCGGATTATTAAACACCCCATTTGGTGGGCGTCATAAACTTTGTTAATTTCCTTAATCTCTAATCCTGCCTCTATTAAAAGTTTTTTTAAACTTCTTATTGTAAAACCCGCTTTGTGAATTTCACCCTCGTGGTCATGAGAACCATAGACAACAGATTGCAAACCGTGGTCTCCCTCCCATTCAGTAAAATAGTCGTCTAACGCTTCTCCGTTCTCATGTTTTAAAATCTGTTTAGCTGCCCATGCCATGTCTGGAACATTTATAATAAGTTCTCCATTATAAACCATTTTCTTTTTCCACAACTTTAATATCTTTGGCAAATCTGGGTGTGGAAGGTGTTCAAGTAGGTGTGAGGCGTAAATTCTATGGACACTATTATTGTCAACGTGTTTTAGCTTTGTAGCATCCCAATTTTTGACCCCCTCAGCCTTAACATACTTGTCAACCCATACCCACTCACTAGGGTCACCCATTACTTCAATGTGTTGAGCGTGGAATGGAGGCTTGGCGCAACCAAGATACAATCTTACTCTAGACATCCTTCTATCCCCTTTTCTATCTGAGCTGCATAATAATGTTGGTCATACAATGGACCGTTTAGAACCTCTAGAAGTTTTGGATTGTCTGGCTCAACCTCAACAGGTATGCCGCATGCCCTAGCTTCTAGAACCGTTCTTTCTCCGCCACCGGTAATATCACAGGGGACATAAACTCTTTTTGAACAGTTGTATATTTCCCTGAGTCTTGTTGGATAAGTCATATCTGAAATTGCAACACTGTCTGCAATTAGGTCAGCAACGATATCAAAAGACTCTTTCCAGTTATTTTTTTGAATTTGTCCTATAACAAGTTTTGTTCCCTTTTTCTTTTTTATAAGATGGAACCTCTTCCATACTGCAAAAGCACCCACAGATAACCAATCCCAGATTAATGGTGCTTCCAGGTTCGGATTAAAAATGTTTGTGTTTGTTCCAAATGCGTGAACAATATTAAGGTTCCCTTCAATTTGTGGTTTATACCATTCTGTTTCATAAAACAAAACATCATATTTACCATCACCTTCTGGTGGAAAGGCATTGCCTCCAATACACAATCCTATCTTTGCCTTTGTGTTATCGTGAAGAGCCTGTAGTAATTTGTCAACAGGACTACCAAAAGCGCCCCATCCAAGGAAAAGATCAACACTTTCCAAAGCCTTTTTCGATCCATATTTTTCTCTGAAAGCAGATCTTTCTTCTATCATATAAATATTGACCATTTCAATATCATATTTTTTTCGAAGAATATTCAGTGCCTCCCACAGTCCGTCTCTCCAAATTTCTGGAAAAGAGTGGTCATATATAAAAACAATTTTTGCCTTTTTCACTATTTACCATCCTTCTTTTTGGCTAGATTTTCTTTTCTCTTTTTACGAGCCTTTTTAAGAGCCTCAACTCTTTTGGCCTTTATTTCTAGAGCCCTTTTTTCTTTCTCGTCTGGTGTAAGTTCGTCAGTCTTTTTTTGTATAGGTTTCTTTAAGTGTTCTGTAACATGTTTTACAAAAGAAGATAGTCCGTCTTTTTTCTGAAAACAAACGGGACAAACAAAATTCTGTCCAGGCATTTCCAACTCATTTCCGTCCATGTCTACTAAAACAGCCATGCCACTTTTAACCAGCAAATCTGGGTTAGTAACCTCTACAGTGTCACCGATTTGTAATCCGGGATTCTCAGAGGGGGTCCACAGTTCTGAAGTTTTTTTAATTAAAGTCATTAAATTTTCACCTCCTCTTTTGTTTTATTTTTTTTTACGATATCCAATCCAGAGTTTTTCACTATTTTTTTCCATATTTGTCCAGCGTGTTCTCTTGACATAAAGTCTGAGTTGGTGGCTATTTGCAAGGCTTTTATAAAGTTAAGCAATTCACCAGCACTGGAATAAATAGAAGTTTCCAATAGTGTATCCATTTTAGAATTTTGTTAAATCTCTTTTTGGTTTGTCCATTGGTCCTGACATTGTTCCCCTATATCTTTTAAGATATTTGGCTTTTGCCTGACAAATACGACTACAATACTGAGGTTTTGTACTCCTCGTGTCTCTAAGAATAACATCTTTACCGCACGCAGGGCATTTACCCATGGTTCGCGAAATTGACGTGTTTTGCATTATAAGTCCTTTCTTTTTAGCATCTCGGGATTTTGGAGATATACTCTAAATAATTTGTCCCAGTTGAAGGCCACCCTTTCCCAGGTATAAAAATCCTTCGCCCATTTCATCATTGGTTCACGAATTTCTTCTTGTTTTTTCTTATCTTTCAAAAGCTCAACTAAAGACTCAACATATTCCTTTCGAACATCCTTTTCAGTAATGTCAGCATCTATTTTGATGCCGTTTTTAACGGTCTCGTTAAGTGCTGCCAACGTTGTTGTAACGGGAATAGCTCCTAAAATCTGCGCCTTCATGGCAGTAATGCATGAAATCTCTGTAAAGTCTGTTGGATATGCCCAGACACCACACCCCTCCATTGCCTTGTGTAACTCTTCATGTCCAATCCTACCATGGTACTTAATACCATCCTGCTTAAGCATTCCCATTATTCCAGCTTTCCACTTCATCATTGCCGGGTTGTCTGCATATAAAACATCAAAGGTGTTAAATCCGTAATAAACGTCTAGAGTTGCTTTGGGAACTTCTTTTTTGATTGTTGGCCACATTTTTAAAAGATGAACTAGTCCTCTGTCTGGAGAAGAAGCATAAATCATCTTATACTGATCTCTCTTGTTTTTCTTGGAAGGTGGTTTAAGGTTAAAGGTTCCGTTTTCTGTTAAAAAGATTTTTTTCTTTGGAATTTTTTCATAAGTTCCATCTTTCTTTTGGTACCTTAAAAGACTCTCGTGATATTCTGACAAAACTGCAATCTTATTAACCTTATTGACTCGCTCTTCAGTAAAGTCTGCATTGTTTGGAACATCGTGCATCCAAACCATTTTAAACTTAGCCTTGGGATTAAGGTCAACAAATCCAATATTTCTCCACAGTATTAGGGCGTTGAAATTGTCATTAATATTTATTTCATGATATTCTCTATATTCAATTCCATTGAACTTTCCAGCCTTTTCTCCTGGTGCTGCAAATACGGTAACCTTCCATCCAAGTTTTTTAAGTTCTTGAGAGAGGTAAACAACCGCTTCTTCTGAGCCTCCCAATCCTGTTTTAACAGAGTCTGGAGTCCAGGGTTCAACGCCTGCCCCACAAAGAATTGCAATTTCGTTATCTTTCCATGTTCTTGGTGGCAAAAACCTGTGTCTCATTTCTGAAACAAATTTTTCATTTGCCATACTCTCCGGTATTGCTCTAGTTAAGTATTCAAGATTTTTTTTGCCAACCTTATTTGCTTCCATATATTTACCTAAATATACGATGGACTGGGCAGCCTTATTTGCCTCCATTGCCTCTCTTGTGCTCTTAAGTCTCTCTTTTAAAGCCTTGTCCTGCGGCAACAACTGAATCAACTTCTCTAGATCTACGACAGCTTCTTCAAACTTGCCCTCCCTGAGTTGGATATAAAAATCCGTCTCAAGGGCTCGTGTTTTCATGTCTTTTGGTGTCGTAATAAGTGTTGTTTCTGGAGAATCGAAAGATGTTGCTAGTGTTAACCAGTGTTTGGCCTTTTCTATGTCTCCCTTGGTGTTTGTGAGGGTATATGCCATTGCAAGGTTCACGTAGTGCTGTGGGTATAGTGGAGACTCTTCTATTGCGTTCTGAAAGGCTTCAACGGCGATCTTTGGGGCCTTTTGAACAACTGCCATTTCTCCTATGTGGCTCCAAGCAATAGCTCTTTCCTCTGGCCACCCAGATGGAGCAATGTAGTTCTTTTCTCCAGGAACTCCCTTACCTTCTAAATATGTATGAAAAAGTCTTAAGGCTTGGTCCCACCAGGACTGTCTTTCAACGCCCGGTTTTTCTATTTTTCCTTTGTCAAAATATGCTCTTGCCAAATACACCAATGTTCTTGGATCTTTGCCGCCGTCATCAATTGTCTGTTTTTCTAAAATACGAATATTTCTTTCAATGTTTTTGTCAGCCCTATCGTCGTCTGTGTTCGCGTGAATAACAACACAATCATTCATGGAAACTTTTTTAACATTTTCAACTCTTTGTTCAATTAATGTCTCATGCAACATTCCAATCCATTTAAAAGTATCGTCGTTTCTAATTATTCTTTCTCTCTTGTGCTTAACCAAAATGTTTGTAATTTCTCCTGTTTCATCAAAATCAACCTTGTACCAGTAGTCAAAAAACACAGCAGCCCATTGGTTAATGTGAGCCATCTTCGTAATTTCTTTTAACTTTTCTGCTCCACGCAACTTGTCATCCGCGTCCTGCCAATATAGGTAAATATTTTCACCCTTTGGAACCTGGTTCATGGCAAAGTTTCTTGCCTCTGAAAAGTCGTCTGTCCACTTGAAGAAAGAAACTTCACAATCCATTTCTTTAAGCATTTTAACTAGCGGGTTTTTACCTGTTGGAACTTCTTTGCCATATGTCACAACAATATACGCCCCATCTGTGTGGGGAAGTACTGACGTTATCGAATCTCTAACAATTTTTAGGGGTTCGTCTTCTTTGAGAATCATACTCAAGAAGAGTTTTTCTTTTGTTTTTTGCATATGTGTAATTAAAGAAAACGGCCAAGCCTGTTTTCTACAATCCAGTATGTTAATTTTTAACTATACAAGCTTCTTGTGTGCTGAGCCGGGTTTTACCGATGCTCTGCCTGATAGCTTTGATATTTTTTGTATTTTAGCTGAAGAACTATTTGTGACGCTATTGGTTAAATTAACCTTTTTTCCAAAAGGAGCCTTGTCTTTTTCATAAGACTGGTCTGCCATTTGAGGAGGGTTGTCATTGTCCCCTTGTCTAAAACCTCTCTTGCTAAAAGGTTTTGCGTTTTTATCGTAATCTGCCATTGGGTTGTTTTTCATAAATATGTGTCACCACCTTTTTTGAGTAACTAATTAATAGTTCAACAGACTAAATACCTTTTGTCAATACTAAGTATTGAGATAATATCTAATCTTGTTTTCGTTAATGTATTTTGAAGGCTCTACTCCGATAGAAACAACTGCCTCTTTCCAAAGGGTGGAATCTTTCGCGTATTCGGAAGGTGTATCGCCGTTATCTACAATAACCTTTTTAAGCCATCTATCTTCTAGAGTACTAAGACCTTCTTTTGAGTTATCTCCTCCCAGTTCGGTAGAATAATAAACTCTCTTAATCTGGTTAAGCGGTGTTTGTGCGGTTACGCCTACAGCCTTAGACGAAAACCATTGTCTTTCTATTGAGGTTAAATTAGTAGCCATACATATGTTATATCAGACTAAGCACTCTCTGTGAGAGAAAAATTAGGATACCTTTTAATAAATTCTCTATAAAACTTTCTATCCATTGGAAGCTCGTCTGCTTTATACTGTGTTCTTATAAGTAATTGAAGACCCATGGGGAAAATTAAGGTTGCCCTTCTTTCCATATCCTTCCCTCCTTTGGTTTGTCCATATTTCTTATCATAAAGTGTTTCCTTTTGGTCAGAAATATCTATTTTAAGAGCCTGAACCTCTTCAGGAGCTCTTTTAGTCCACGACCTTACCAGTTCGTCAATAACCAGCCAGGGATTTTTCTTTCTTCTCAATTTATCAATTTTTTCTGCCAACTCGTAACTTTCAGAGTCAACTATTTTTCCTGTTTCTGTAACAATTAATTTTCTGTTCATATATTTTATTTAAAGAAGCTAAGGGGGGAGAAGAAAACTTCCTCCCCCTTGCTTTATTTCTTTTATATTTAGCAGTCTGTGTGCCAGCCCTAAATATTTGTTTTCAAACTTGTCGGTGGGTAACGGGAGTGAAAAGCCCCCGGTCTTATGTGCCCCCCAAGCAAAAAGTAAAACTTACTTAAATGCTAGATTTAACCGTTTTGGTTATATCCACTGCGTTTAAGGTCTGCTTTTTCTTCAAGAACTTCTAGTGTGAACTCAGTCACCCATTGGCCTCTATCTGCGTCGCCGATCTTGCTTAACTCTTGGAAAAGAGGTTTGTCAAGGTAGGCAATTTTATGCATTTCTTCGCGAAGACCGTAGACGGTAGTTGTACCGGCGGTGTTCTGAACGTCTCTGTGATGCATGATTCTATGTGAACCAACAGCAGAGTCGTAAACGAGAACGTCTTTAATAAGACGTCTATCTGAAGCGTCAATGTATCTAGTAGAGTTACCGGAGAATCCAGCAATTGCTTGCTTTATCTTTACGGTACAAAGAACCATATCGAACACTTTGTCTGCGCTTACTGCGGTGTATGCGTCAGATGCCATGCTATTTAGTTCCTCCTCTGAGAAGGATGTACCCGAGTTTCTTGCTGTAGCGTTAGTAGTAATGAAGGCGTTAATTCCTGTCATTGTCCTAGCGGTACCAGATGATCCGGAAGCCTTTGTTGAGTTCAAGATGGCGTATTCCATCTTTAACTTCAACTGACGTAAACCGTCAGACTTTTGGAAAGCGTATGGGTCGCCGATTGCGGCCACATTTACGCGTCTCTCTGTTCGTGAAACTTGAATAGATTGTGGAATAATATGTGTAATATTACTCTCTCTTGATGGTGCAGTTAAGTCTGCGAACGTTGCGTCCGCTCCTTCAGCTGCTGAACTAGTAGAAGTAGGTCGTGAAATATTATATTTCAACCACTCGTGTAGAGTGCCTCTTGCTGTACTTGTTCCAAAAAGAGTCATCAAGGGTGTTTCGTCGGGACTTACGTCCGCTAAAACATCCATCAAATCTTCTCTTCTAGAAGTGTCTTGGTATGTAATTAATCCCCAAGCCATGTTATTTTATGTTTTCACCCCCTCCCTTATAATGTTTTGTCCATATCTCTTTTAATACCCACTAGGGTAGAGATATGGATCCACACTATGAGGTTGTTTTTGTCGGTTCTCCAACGTGGTCAGTGTTTGCAAGTCTCCTTGCAATTGCTTCTAGGTTTCCCTCTCGGGTTTTCCTAACAAGCATTTCTCTGTCCTCTGTTGGTACAGACTGTGGTCGAGCCGCGGGCTGTTGTCCTGCCGTATCGGCAGCAGCCTGTTCCTTTATGTCTTGAGCAGCATCAACTGGTTCCGGTTGCTTATCTGCAACTGGTTCAACTGGTGTAGCTTGACCTTTAGTAGGTTCGGTCATGTCTGTATTGACATTAGATGATTGCGTCTTTACGTAGCTGGCTGCTTCTTTGAAATCCAACGCTCTTCCACTATAGTCATTAGGACTCATCATGGAATCAAGTAAAACAGCTCTAACCTGTCTACTAAATTCTTTATCAAAACTTTCTCCTCTCGGATTAAGTTCTGGGAATGTAGTAAAGGTTTCCCTGTTCTGTCTATCAATCTCTCGGGCTTCTGATGTTTTAATATAGTCCTGTACTGCCTTTTGGGCATTAGTGGCTTGTTTATTTAAATTTGAAATTTTAGCTTTAAGCTTAACTTCATTAATAAACTTGTCACCAGTTACTGGGTCTACTTCAACGAAATCCTCAGGATTAACTTTCTCTTGAGCCTGTTGTTGTACTGGCTGTTGGTTTAAAGAACTGGCTTCACGGTTTGCTTCTTCTCTTCTCCTCTGAGAACCAATTAGGGCTTTATTAGCCTCCATTAATTCTCTATTAGAATCGAGTAGTTTATCAAACTGTTCTGTCGTTCTTTTGTTTTCTGTATTTATAGCTGGCTTACTAGGTTCTGTCTTTGCTTTTGTAGCTGGTACTGTTGGTTTCGCTGGTGTAGCTGGAACCACAGGGGCTTTAGTCGCTGTAACAGGGTTAGTAGCTGGCTTTTTAGAAGCGTCCTTTACGGTCGCTTTATCTGTGTTTGCCAAATGTTTTCACCTCCTTCTTGTCGTGTCCAGTTATATTCGGGAGCTCGGACATCTCTCCCATACGGATGTGTGGTATTCCGTAAACATTGGCTATTTTAATAATGTGCTACATACCTAAAGGCTTCCCTTTCGAGAACAATTTACCCTTACGTATTTCGAGATCTTTGCCAACAAGGCCGAAATGGCACTTTTGACACTGTACGCCTTTAGACGTATGTTTAAAATTGTGGTCGCAATCTTGATGTGGCTCAATTTCTTCACGAATGAGTTCGTTTTTATCCCAGAAATCACCTGATTTTGTTTTGTAAAAATGGTCTTTCGAATTCCAGCGCAGGCTTTGAGGGTCAGATTTTGGAAGAGGAGGTAGTATTTTATCATTTGGTGACATTTGTTATGTTTTTTTTGAAGACTCCCTTTTATAGGCTAAATCCTCATTGGTCTTCTTTGTAACTCACCAGACTT
>Ga0075116_10001555_pt1 | contig 10471 bp, 11 predicted proteins | sample AntAceMetag02UKC_FD_69786 | JGI IMG/M metagenome (GOLD analysis project Ga0075116, IMG submission 69786) | Saline lake microbial communities from Ace Lake, Antarctica- Antarctic Ace Lake Metagenome 02UKC | ecosystem: Environmental > Aquatic > Non-marine Saline and Alkaline > Saline | place...
CCTATAGTCGTAAAGGCAGATGGCCTTGCAGCAGGAAAAGGTGTGATCGTAGCTAAGACCGTAGAAGAGGCAGAAACCGCCATAGAAGATATAATGGTTAAGAAAATATTTGGAAGCGCAGGAGATAGGCTTATCCTTGAAGACTGCCTGGAAGGCGAAGAGGCGTCGATATTGGTTTTTAGCGACGGTAAAAATATAGCGCCGCTTGTTTCAGCGCAGGATCATAAAAGGATCTTTGACAATGACGAAGGACCGAATACTGGAGGGATGGGCGCTTATTCACCTGCGCCAGTTGTTTCTGGAGAGATATTTAATGATATCATAGATAAGGTATTCAGGCCCATGATCACAGGCCTTGCAAAACAAGGGAAATATTATAAAGGAGTTTTATACGGCGGCCTGATGATGACAAAGCATGGACCGATGGTATTGGAATTTAATGTAAGATTTGGCGACCCTGAGACGCAGGCGATTTTACCTAGATTAAAATCAGACCTGGTGGATGTTGCAATTGCCTGCACAGAGGGAAGTCTTGATAAGATAAATTTAGAATGGGATGAACGTTCATGCCTTTGTATTGTAGCGGCGTCTAAAGGATACCCGGGCTCATACGAGAAACATAAAAAGATAAGCGGCCTGGAAGATGTTAAAGACGGCATGGTCTTTCATGCAGGGACAGTCAGTGAAAATGGAAATATTTTTACAAACGGGGGCAGGGTGTTAGGTGTTGCAGGGCTAGGGAGTGATATTAAATCAGCAAAGCTCAAGGCATATGAGGCAGCGGGAAAGATAAAATTTGACGGGATATACTACAGGAAAGATATAGGCAATAAAGCAATAAGGAGGAGTTAAATGGCCAAGAATAAGGTTTTAGTCGGCATATTAATGGGTAGCAAGTCTGATGCTGAGACAATGGGTGAGACAGAAAAGATCATGAAAAAAAATAAGATTTCTTACGAGGTAAATATATTATCAGCGCATAGGACGCCGGATAAGGTACGAGAGTATGCTAAATCTGCCAAGAAAAGAGGCCTAAAGGTCTTGATATGCGGAGCAGGCATGTCTGCGGCATTGGCTGGCGTAGTAAGTTCGTACACTGAACTGCCTGTTATAGGTGTTCCAATGCACACAAAGTCATTAAAAGGACTGGATTCATTGCTTTCTACTGTGCAGATGCCGTCGGGCGTCCCAGTGGCATGTATGGCAATAGGCAAGACCGGCGCAAAGAACGCTGCTATTTTGGCAGCGCGTATACTGGGTTTATTAAAATAAAGTTAGGGTGCGGGATGAAGACAAAGGTTTTAGAGGTAAATCCTAATTTTCCTGACAAGGCTATTATACAAGAGGCAGCGCTTCTTCTGCGAAATGGCAAGCTGGTTAGTTTTCCCACAGAGACCGTCTATGGCATAGGCGCGAATTACTTAGATAAAGATGCAATAGACAGATTGTATAAGATCAAAAAAAGGTCAAAGAGCAAACCTTTTACTATTCATATCTCGTCATTTGAGGCGCTAGGGTATCTGGATATAGTTTTGTCCAAAAAGGCAGAGAGGCTTATATATAAGTTTTGGCCAGGGCCTTTGACAATAGTCGCCCTTGATAGAAAGAAGAAAAAAATAGGGCTTCGCATGCCAAGTAATAAGATAGCCCTGGAGCTTATAAATGCATCAAAGCTACCTATAGTTGCTCCAAGCGCAAATATATCCGGGAATAAAGCGCCTACTTCAGCTAGAGATGTGATTTCTGAGATGCCAGGCTCTGTTGATATGATACTGGATGGAGGCTCTACAGAAATAGGTATTGCCTCGACTGTTTTAGACGTGACAGAAGGACATTTTAAGATATTAAGACAGGGGTCAATATCAAGAAAAGATCTACTGGCTGATTATTATGTGCTCTTTGTGTGTACAGGAAATAGTTGCAGGAGTGTCATGGCAAAAGGAATGCTGGAAAAGTTTCTCAAGCAGGCAGGGCTTTTAGAAAAGGTCGTGGTGGATTCCGCTGGCACAGGCGGATTTAGTGGCATAAGTGCATCAGTAAATACTATACAGGCCATGAAAGAGGAAAGTGTGGATGTCTCAATGCACAAAGGAAAAGGTATTGACCCAGAGCTATTAAAGAAATCTGACTTTATATTTGTCATGGAAGATATGCATAGGGATATTATTTTAGCCAGGTTACCTGAGATCAAATCAAAGGTAAGGCTTCTTAAGGAAAGCGAAAACATACCAGATCCTATAGGAAAATCACTCGAAGAGTATAGGCGCGTAAAAAATATTATCAAAGATAAGGTAGAGAATGTATTTTTAGAGCTTTTTAAAAAGGAGAAGATCTGATGAAAATTGCTATCGGCGCAGATCATGGTGGATATAAATTAAAAGAATCTTTGGTAAAATACTTAAAGAAAAAAGGTCACTCGATAAAAGACTTTGGCACATTTTCTAAAGAGCCATGTGACTATCCGCCGATAGGATACAAGGTTGCTAAATCTATTGGCAGAGGTCTGTACAAAAGAGGCATACTTGTATGCAAAACAGGCATTGGCATGGCAATGGTTGCAAGCAAAGCCAAGGGCGCGCGCGCTGCGCTCTGTGACAGAATAGATATAGCGCGTTCGAGCAGGGAGCATAATGATGCAAATGTATTGGTCTTTGCAGCAAACATTGTCTCAACATCGCAGGCAAAAAAGATTACCAGTATCTGGCTTTCAACAAAGGCAACGGGAGGACGGCATAGCAGAAGGGTAAGGCAGATAAAAAATATAGATAAGGGCAAAGGCTTTTAATAAAGTAGGCCAGGTTTAAACCTGGCCTACAGGAAAAGGCCTTTGCTACAATATGTAGGGCACACTTTAGTGTGCCAATAAGTATATGGAGGCAAGATGAACTCATTAAAAAAAATAGACCCAGAAATTTTCAAGGTAATACAAAGAGAATTAAAACGCCAGCAAGATAATATCGAGCTTATAGCCAGTGAGAATTTTACAAGCCTTGCAGTCTTAGAGGCGCAGGGCTCTGTGCTGACGAACAAATATGCTGAAGGCTATCCCTCAAAGAGATGGTATGGCGGATGCGAGCATGTTGATGAAGCAGAGACCCTGGCGATACAAAGGGCCAAGAAGATATTTGGCTCAGAACATGCCAATGTCCAGCCTCATTCAGGCGCGCAGGCAAACATGGCAGTGTATTTTGCATTGCTTAAGCCAGGTGATACAGTCCTGGCAATGGACCTTGCATGTGGAGGTCATTTAACTCATGGGCTTTCGCATAATTTTTCAGGGAAACTATATAAGATAGTATCTTATGGAGTAGATAAAAAAACTGAACAATTAGACTATGATGAAATAGCCGATCTCGCTCAGAAATATAAACCAAAGATGATTATTGCCGGGGCAAGCGCGTATCCGCGCACTATAGATTTTAAGAAATTCAGAGAGATCGCTGATAAGGTAGGCGCGTATCTATTTGTAGATATGGCGCATTTTGCAGGACTTGTAGCAGCAGGACTTCACCCAAATCCCGTGCCTTACGCAGAGGTAGTAGCTACTACTACGCATAAGACGCTTCGCGGGCCAAGGGGGGGCATGATACTCTGCCGCAAGGAATTTGCCAGAAAAATAGACGCAGAGATCTTTCCCGGGACTCAGGGCGGGCCTCTGATGCACGTTATAGCTGCCAAGGCAGTAGCCTTAAAAGAGGTAGAATCCAGCGGGTTTAAGCAGTATCAAAACCAGGTCGTAAAAAACTCTCAAGCCCTGGCAGGATACTTAAAAGAACTAGGTTTCAGGATAGTTTCAGGAGGCACTGATACGCACCTTTCTTTGGTAGATCTTGGCTCTAAGGGGATAACAGGCAAAGATGCGTCTAAGACACTCAGTAAGGTCAATGTTACTGTTAATAAAAATCTGATACCTTTTGACAAGAGGAGGTCTTCTGTCACAAGCGGCATAAGATTAGGCACGCCTGCTGTCACAACGAGATTTATGAAGGAACCTGAAATGAAAGAGATCGCAGATATAATAAACAGCGCCTTAACTAAGAAGTGTGACAAAGAATGTGTTGATAGAGTAAATAAACTTGTTAAGAGATTTCCACTTTATCCGGAGTTATCCAAGTAGCTCTCGACTTCGTCCGAACAATATTGGACCCCGAGCAGTGTCGAGGGGCTTCGAGTCGAGAAGATAAAAAGAGAGGTAAGCTATGAAATGTCCATTTTGTGGTCATGATGAAGACAAGGTAATTGATTCGCGGTCCTCTGAAGAAGGTCGTTCTATCCGAAGGAGAAGGGAGTGCCTGCATTGTCATAGGAGGTTTACGACCTATGAAAATATCGAGGAGACTTCTCTAATGGTTATAAAGAAAGACGGCCGCAGAGAGCCCTTTGACAGAAAAAAGATCCTGGCTGGCATTAAAAAGGCATGCGAAAAAAGACCGATAAGTATGCAGAAGCTTGAAGAGCTCGCAGATAAGATAGAGTATACGCTTCAGAGTAAATTTGAAAAAGAGGTAGATGCCAGCGAGGTAGGGGAATTGATAATGGAGCTTTTATATGACCTGGATGAGGTAGCCTATGTGAGATTTGCCTCGGTCTACAGACAGTTCAAAGATATAAATCACTTTATGAAGGAGCTAAAAGGCCTCTTGAACCACAAGTAGGTCTTATTCTGCAGTATAACTTACGAAATTAGCCTCTTTTTTCAACCTTTCAAACCATTCATCAAAGACTTCCTGTTTCTTTTTCTCAAGAAGGTCATTTTTAAAATCTTCTTTCTCTTCGATGAACTTTATCTCATCTATATCTTTATAGCCATCCAATCTTACGATCACCCAGCTTTCCTGCATTTTTATAGGAGATGATATTTCGTTATCTTTCAGAGAGGCGACACTTTCTACGAACTCTTTTGCAGGGCCCAGCATGGGCACATAGCCGCTCCTTGAGATAAACTCAGTCTGCTTGATTTCTTTCTCAAGGGCATTTGCAGTGTCTTCAAATGATTTACCAAATCTGAAGTTATTTTTTATCCTGTGATAAAACTTTTTTGCATTTTTTTCAGAAAGTTTTATGGACATTTCTTTTGTGAAAGATTTTTTTACCTCATCCATGACCTCTGTAAATTCAGGTACATAAGAGGGCTTTCTTTCTTTTGCCTGTATGATATAAAATGCCTTATCAGTCTTTACCAGGATATTAGAGATGTCACCCGGCTTTAGCTCAAACCCATTTTTTATAAATTCATATGAGAAGCCCACGCCAGGCACCTCTTCTTGCATATTGAAAAAACCTGTTTCCTTTGTCTCTAATGTAAAGCTTTGCGCTGGTTCATCCAGCTCGTTTTTAACCAGGACCTTGTCCAGTACCTTATAGGAGAGTTCTTCTGCCAGAGATTGTTTTCTCTCTCCAGTGAGCTTGTCAGAGATCTGGATTTTTATAGTATCATCCAGGATAGGTATTTCTTCAGAATCTGGTTTTTGAAAGTCTTTTGTGTGGTCTTCGAAGTATCGCTTGATCTCGGCATCCTCAATGTAGACCTCTTTTTCAAAATTAGAAAACGCGATCTCTATGTATCTGACATTTACCTCATCAGGCTTTCTAAAGGAATCTTTGTTTTCTTCATAGAAGTCAATGAGGTCCGATCCCTGATAGCGCACGTCATTTTCAAAATCATTGAAGGGTACTGATACATAGGATGATTTTATCTCTTCAAATTTTTCCCTATAGGCGGCGCTTAGCTCTTCATCAGTTATAGAGACATGAGAGGTGATCTTGTCTCTGAGCTTTGATACACGCATGTCATCCCTTATCCTTTCTTCAAATCCCATTGCGCCCTCGCCTACCATAGATTTATATATTTTTTTATCAAATGCGCCATTGCGCTGGAATGCGGGGAAAGAGATTATCTTCTCCAGGACCTCGTCGTCTTTTACCTCTATGTTCTCTTTTTTTGCCAGCTCTAACAGGATAATGCGGTTCCATGCCATCTGGTCAATAAGTTCATCCGGGATATTTGCGCCAAAGCTCCTTGTAAGGTAATCTCTTGTAACCATCCACATGTCAGAATATCTATCAAAGGAGACTTTTTTATTAAATATCTTTCCAGCGTGACTTGGACCTTTGTCACCTTTTTTTCCAGATGACCCCGCGCCCCATATTACAAAGGCAGGTATTATCAGTATAGCCAGGCCCCATATTATTCGCTTCATGTTCTTTTTTTTGCGTAGGAATTTAAGCAGCATTTGTATCTCCTTTTTCGAAGCATTATACTCTTTATGTCTTGGAAAATCTATGTTAAAATGACTCTATCATGAAAAATAAGGATATAGCGAAGATATTCAGGCAGATCGCCCAGATACTGGAAATCAAGGGCGAGAACCATTTTAGGATCCGAGCGTATGAGCGGGGCGCCCAGAACATAGAATCCCTGTCAGAGGATATAGAGGTTTTTATAAAAGAGGATAGAGTGACTACTATCCCTGGCATAGGCAAGGACCTTGAACAAAAGATAAAGGAGATAGTGTCTGAAGGCAGGCTGCAGTATTTAGAAGACTTAAAAAAGGATATCCCGAAAGGGCTTTTAGATATCCTGGCCATACCAGGCGTGGGGCCCAAGACAGCAAAATTATTATATGAGAAACTGGAAATTCGCGATGTAGTCATGCTCGAACGCATGGCCCATGCTGGAAGAATAAGAGAGCTCCCCGGCATGAAGCAAAAGACAGAGGAGAATATTCTGCGCGGCATAGAGATCCTGAAAAGGGGCCATGACAGAATGGATCTAAAGACAGCTCAGGATGTAGCCCTATCATTTACATCAGGGCTAAAGAAATTAAAAGAGGTAAAGAGAATAGATCCAGCGGGCAGTTTAAGAAGGAGAAAAGATACAGTAAGGGATATTGACTTACTGATATCTTCAAATAAACCAGAAAAGGTAATGCATGCATTCACAACATTGCCCCAGGTAAAAGAGATCATTGTGAAAGGGCCGACCAAATCGTCGATATTGAGTATAGATAACATTCAGGTGGACGTGAGGGTCATTAAGGATGATTCTTATGGCGCAGCGCTTTTATATTTTACCGGGTCAAAAGAGCACAATATAAGATTGCGCCAGCGCGCGATCACAAAAGATCTCAAGTTAAGCGAATATGGCATATTTAGAAATAATAAAAGGATCGCAGGTAAGACAGAAATGGAGATGTATAAAAAACTTGGCCTTTCATATATCGAGCCTGAACTTAGAGAAGACAGGGGAGAGATCGAGGGGGCGCTGGAGGACAAGCTGCCTGATCTGATAGAATTAAAGGATATAAAAGGAGATCTCCACGCGCATTCTACCTGGTCTGATGGAGGGAGCTCCATGGAAGAGGTCGTGAAAAAGGCAAAAGATATAGGATATGAGTACATAGCCATAACTGATCATTCGCAGGGCCTGAAGATCGCAGGAGGCCTGGACAGACAAGATCTAAAGAATAAGAAAAAAGAGATGGACATGTTATCTAAGAAATATAAGGGTATAAATATTTTATTCGGAGCTGAAGTGGACATTGATTCAGAAGGAAGGCTTGATTACCCGGATGACATATTAAAAGAGATGGATATTGTTATAGGCGCTGTACATTCAGGTTTTAAGCAGCCAAAGGAAAGGCTCACAAAGCGGATCATAGCAGCGTGCAAGAATAGATATGTCCATATTATTGCGCATCCCACTGGAAGGCTGTGGGGCGCAAGAGAGGCATATGAGGTAGATTTTGAAGAGGTGTTTAAGGCGGCGGCGGACACAGGCACAGCCATCGAGATCAATAGCTATCCGCAAAGGCTTGATTTAAATGACATACATAGCCGCATGGCAAAGAAAGCTGGAGTGAAACTGGCTATAAATACAGACGCGCATATTGCTGAACAGCTGGATACTATGAGATTCGGCGTATCTGTCGGTCGCAGGGCATGGCTTGAGAAAAAACATGTGATCAATGCGCTTAGTTTTGAGAAATTGAGCGTATTTCTTAAAAAAAAGTCAAGTTGACGGCTTAGGGTGAATTTGTTATAATAGGTAAGAATAAAAGAGGTGATATATGGTGAGAAAGACGCTAAGGGTATCGCTTTTAACAGTGATGCTCATTTCTCTGGGATTTTTTACGCTTAAGGGTTTCGGCAGAGAGACCAGCGCCAGCAAAGATAAAGACATGGCGCAGGTCTCAGAGAAAGTAGACGAAGTTTTGAAAAACCAGCAGGATATAATAGCTCGTCTTGAAGATATAAGGCAACAGCAGGACGTAATAAGAGTCAGGGCTTCGCGGCGCTAAACCAAGGGACGTGACTGATGAATAACGGAAGCGAAGTCTCTATTATTATATCTTTTATCGCGGGTATTTTGACATTTCTCTCTCCCTGCGTCTTACCTCTTTTCCCCTCTTATATAACTTATATAACAGGTAAATCTTTCGAAGAGCTAAAGAACCAGGATCGCTCGATAAATATTAGAAGGATCACGGCGATACATTCTTTATTCTTCATACTTGGTTTTTCTATAATATTTGTGCTTCTGGGTATAACCTTTGCCTATCTCGGTAACTTCTTCGGCATACGGAAGACATACTTAGAGAGGATAGGCGGGGCATTGATCATATTATTCGGACTGCATATATCAGGGGCGCTGAGGTTAGGTTTTTTAACAAAGCAAAAAAAGGTATCCTATAAGAGCAGGAAGCTGGGATACATCGGGTCTATATTAATAGGCATGGCATTTGCCGTGGGATGGACGCCGTGTGTAGGGCCGATACTTTCAAGCATACTGATCTATGCAACCACGCTCGAGAGTCTGCCAAGGGCGACAGTGCTATTGATAGTGTACTCCCTTGGGCTTGGCGTGCCATTTTTTATAGGGAGCCTGGCTATAAATCAATTTTTGTTTATCTTTAATCGTTTTAAGGCTTTTATGAGATTTGTGCCGATTTTAACAGGAATATTTTTAGTAATAGTCGGGACGCTGTTGTTTTTTGGTCAGTTCGCGAGAATAGGCGCCATATTTAGCTAATCCGCCTGAGGCGGATTATTTTAGGGGAGGCAGAGTGAAGATCAAGACGCTTGTCATATTGATTTTAATATTTTTAGCAGGTGTGTTTTTTATAATGAGGCCTGCAAGGCCTCCTAAGGTCATAGAGGTCTCCGGAGAAGACAGGAAAAAGGTGTTCAAGCCAGCGCCTGAGTTTGCGCTATTTGATATATATGGAGAAGAGAAGAGGCTGTCTGATTATAAAGGGAAGGTCATCATACTTGATTTCTGGGCTACGTGGTGTCCACCATGCAGAACAGAGATACCGCATTTTATAGAACTTTACGAGGAGCATAGAGATGACGGCCTTGAGGTGATTGGCGTAGCGCTTGACGCAAATGCCAAAAGAATAGTGCCCGACTTTGTAGAGAAAAATAATATAAATTATACTACCCTCATAGGGAACCGGGATATAGTAGACCTATACGGCGGCATAATGAGCATTCCTACGACATTTGTCATAGATAGGCATGGAGGAATCAGGGAGAGATATATAGGTTATCAAGATAAGGAAGTCTTTGAGAGAGCTATAAAGGAGTTGCTATGATAGTCACGCAGAAAAAGCAGTTTGAAGAGATATTGAAATTTTTAGGCCCCGGGAAAAAAGTTTTTATAATAGGCTGCGGGGATTGCGCTACGACTTGCAAGACCGGAGGCGAAGAGGAAATGCTCGGGATGAAGAAGAGTCTGGAGGAAAAAGGGAAAATAGTCACAGGATATTGTATACCTGATTCTCCATGCATAGCCAGCCAGGTAAAACTTCATTTTGCCAAGAATAAAAAAACAGTAGACGAGGCCGAGGTGTTTCTGGTGCTTGCCTGCGGCCTGGGAGTTCAGTCTGTGCTTGAGAATGACAGGGCCAAGAGGCCTGTTTACGCAGGATGCGATACCATGTTTGGCTCCATCCTTGACAAGACAGGTCTTGAGCTTTCTGAAAGATGCGCTATGTGCGGAGAGTGCGTGCTTAACGTAACCGGAGGGATCTGTCCTGTTACAAGATGCGCAAAAGGCTTATTGAATGGTCCTTGTGGCGGCTCAGACAAAGGCAAGTGCGAAGTAGATAAGGATAAGGATTGCGCATGGATATTGATATACAATAGACTTAAGGAATTAAATATGTTTGAGAACATGAAAGAGACAAGGCCGGCAAAAGACTATTCTAAAAATGTCAAACCCAGAAAAATAACCATTAAATGACAGGAGAGTGATAGGTATGGAAGGTTTTAACACGCAGTATAGCGAGAAGGTAATGGAACACTTCAAGGATCCTCACAACGTAGGAGAGATCCCTGATGCAGACGGTATCGGCGATGTAGGAAATGCGGTTTGCGGAGATATAATGCGACTTTATATCAAGGTAAAGGACGGCCTGATCACCGATGCTAAATTCAAGACGTTTGGTTGCGGCGCAGCTATAGCGAC
>Ga0075116_10001558_pt1 | contig 10463 bp, 9 predicted proteins | sample AntAceMetag02UKC_FD_69786 | JGI IMG/M metagenome (GOLD analysis project Ga0075116, IMG submission 69786) | Saline lake microbial communities from Ace Lake, Antarctica- Antarctic Ace Lake Metagenome 02UKC | ecosystem: Environmental > Aquatic > Non-marine Saline and Alkaline > Saline | place...
ATGTGAATGTAATGAGGCCATACCCCAAACTTTTTGATGATCCAGTTCCTGCACTGACCATTGGTTTTCCAGTCAGTTAGTGTCTCTGGTTCTGTACCTTTTTTGCTGTGCTCCCAGACTCTATAATTGTGGTCCCCTGTCCCGCATTCCACATTCATTTTCTTGTACTCTCGCCTGGTTCTTTTTATTATTTCATGGAACCAGTTTTCAGATATGCCAGTCTCTTTCATGATTTCCAACTTTGTCATTGTGGACATCTTCTCAGCCGAGATACTTAGGAAGGATGCTTTAAAGTCTGTGGTCTTTGTGATACCAAACCACCGTAGGATACTGCAGAGGGAGGCGTGAGAAACAAGGAGTTTATCTGATAAGGATGTGGCTACTTCATTGTTGGCTTTGTATAGGTACTCCAACCAGTCTTTCACAGCTACATATTTGGTTTCGTGGTTTCGATTGTACTCATACATCATCGAGGCCCAAGGAATTTTAAATCGTTTTAATATTTGTTCTTCCTTCATTTATGAGCCTCTCTTTTAGTCTTGGCATCTCGGATTCTTTTTGTTTCTGGATCTTCATCCTCTGGCCGAACAATAGGTTCCGGAAATAGGATTATGCAGATCAATGCGTATACGGATATATCCAGAAGGGTCTTTGTGATTGGCTCGTCCTCCACCCTTGCTTCCTTCTTACTTTTTGTCAGAGATTTGACACGGCTCCACTTGTCCGAGATTCTTATAAGAACACCTTTCCATGCATCAATATCGAAGTCTTCACACTCTTTGAAATTGCTGAGAGATTCATCGCCCGAGTAATCTGCGTCTTTCGCTTCGTGAGTATCGTGCATTAGTTTCAGCAAATTCATAAAGATTTCATCCCGGCCATCAAGAGTAATCCTGTGCATAATGCGCTCCCCTTTCTCGTTGTAATCGGTGTCTAGTGTGATTGGATCTTTAGACATTATTCATCTTCCTCCCATTTAATATCATGAGACTGTCCGAGATAGTATCTCCGTCCCGTCTTTGCTGAGTATGTTTCTTGTAGCTGATTGAGATTTAATATGGCCTCTTTCAGATTATCCATCAGGATTCCAAACTGTCTTCTCTCCTCTGTCATTCTTCATGACCTCCTATGTCGTAAGGTTTGATGGTTGCTCCGGAGTTTTCCACATACCTTGAATCCCACCACGTTACAGCGAGCGCAAGAGCTGCCCATATATCTTTCTTTACACCGTAGGTTTTGCCTTGGTTTTTCTTTGTACCAGGAGGCCCGAGCCTGTCTATCAAGGACTGTCTGATATTGCTGTCCTTGGCTCTCATGGATTGACACAGGTACATCTTAACGTCCGATCTGAGAACCAGAGTGACATGCTCCTCCACAGCTTCACCGAATATCCCTATCCACACGCAGGTATTGAATACGGTACGACCAACTGGCATTCCGTAGCTGGCTACCATCTCGATTGCAGTTGGGAGATTTAAGTTTGCTAAAGTGTTTACCATAAGCTTATTTGCAATAAGTCCCTTGTCCTGTATGTTACTACCATCCCATACAACGAAAGCAGACTGCTCATTACCTGGATCTACTGCACATATTTTTTTCACAGGATACACACTCCTTTATACATCATCCAAGGTTCCGGTGTTCCGGCAAGAATGACAGGCTCTCTACCTACAAGGAAGGCTCCGATTGAATCGAAGGTAGTCAGACCTTTTTGAATTACTCCCGGCAGGGCCATGTCTATAATAAAAGGCCCATCCATAACCCCAGGCATGGAACTCATACGGCGGATGGAACTCATGCCCATACAGACTTGTCATATCCGAGGATGCCAGATTAAGCGATCCTACCACTATCTGAGAATCCCGAATATGTTTGGTTACGATCTTTGCTTTATCTAAGCAATCCCAATGGCTGAATAAACCGGCAAACTCTTTTTGTATTTGCTCTGCCACAGATAAAGAGATACGGTTTCCTACGATTGGAAACTTCTCTCGACCTGTCAACTTGCCGTCTGTGTCCATGTCCAGCTTTGCAAAACTAATAGATGATCCCATGCGCTTCCTCCTGTATTAAAAGTGTAGGTGTTTTATATTTATAATATACTATATAAAACTATTTGTCAATATAATAATATAGGTATTTTAAAGGGTATGGACTGCACCCGGGTGCACGACTGGTATGATAATAAGGATTGACAAATATTTTTATTTGGTATATTATAAGACAAACTAATTAAAAATAAGGAGGGGCGATGGCAAACTTATGTTCATGTAATCTGAAAGGAAGTATTGAAGTACCTTACAAGGGAGTAGTATCTCCGGTAGTCCTTATGGGGAACTGGCCTAATCTTGAAGAGGAACTGGAGGGAGTATCATTTCATGGGGAGTGGGCTGATCTTCTGAATACTGAATTGGAGCGCGCAGGATTAGTACCGGCGGAACTGCTTTACATAAATGCTATCCGATGTCATGTAGATAAAAAGTCACACAATAAAAAAGAGATAGCAGAAATCCTGGCATCCTGTAGGCGCAAGGTAACAACGGCAATCGAGTCAGTCAGGCCAGCCGTGATTGTCACTCTTGGCGGTGTTCCATTGTTACAGCTTACTGGGAGCGAGAAGGTAACGCCTGTTCGGGGAAAGTTTATATGGATGGAGGAATTTAACTGTTACGTGTTTCCTATATGGAGTCCCAAGTATATTCTGAAAGCCCCAAACAAAATTGAGGAACTGCGTGAGGACATAAAACAATTATCAAATTTTGTTCGGAATGATTACGAGATACCTAATGAATCTACCATTACGCACAAAGAGGTGGAGTCTATCAGGGAGTTCTTGGATTTAGAGGAAGAGAATAAATGTACCGCGATAGACACGGAGACACAAGGATTGTCGTGGTACGATCCAAACTCAATTATCATTTCCTATTCTTTATCGGTATCCAACACAGAGGGATGGAATGTTTTCTTACAGGAAGAGGTGCCGATAGATCAGGCTGACTATACCATTATCATAGAGCGTGGAGGCACAAAGAAAGAGCCTATCAAGATCGAGGTAGGGATAAAACGTGCAGACAATTACGATGCCAAGGTAGAGGAGCTGCGGGAGCTGTGCGGGAGAGAAGATATTAAAAAGTATTTTATGAACTATAAGTTTGATAAGCACCGGATTTATAATTTAGGAGTCACAGAAATAAACAATGTTCCGATTGACATAGCGGTAGCTGCCCATGTTCTTGACTCTGAACGATTCACAAATGCTACCCTCGGAGACATTTATAATAAGCTGACTCCGTATAAGACCCACCACAAAGACGACTTTTCTAAAGCAGAAAAATCAGACATGCTCCTCCAAGCTGCCACTCAGAGGGAACTCTTTAATAGGTACGCATGTATGGATGCGGTTGTTACCTTACGCGCCGCGCTAGAGATAATCAAACATCTTGAGAGAGATTACGATGCGATGCGGTATTTCATCAAGTTTGCGATGCCCGTTGAAACGGAATTGTTATTTGAGATTGAACGGAACGGTATCGAGATTGCCGAAGAAAAAATTCCAGAGATTGAGGCCGAATGCAAACAGAAGATACTCGAGTATGAGGCAGAGTTTAAAAAGTATTGTCCAGAGATGGTGCATGAACGACACGCAGAGAAATTCAAAATGACAAGGCGTATCATTATGTCTGAAGCCCTGTTCGCTTTCACGGATAAAGAAGGGGACACGCTGGACTTTGGTTTCGGTATTGATCCGTTGGGGTTATCCCGAAAGACCGGGCTGCCCGTAGTGGATAAGACAGTCCTTGAGAAATTGCTGGGAACCAGGAAGACCCCAGCGAAGGCAAAGAAACTGATACGGGCTTACAAAGAGTGGAGCGCATACACCACGATCATGACCCGGTACATCAACAACATAAAGAAGACAATGGTGGGCGGGGTGATATACCCATCTTACTCAATTACTTATACTACGTCCGGCCGCACCGGAGCCAGAAGGCCAAGCATCCAGAACTTCCCGAAACGTGGGCCCAGAGCTTCTCTTATTAGGGGTCTACTCAAAGCAGCAGAAGGTACGGAATTTATAGAGGCTGATTATGTAGCTTCGGAATTAAAGTTCGTTGCTCATGTATCAGGGGATCCTGTTATGAAGCAAGCCTTCATAGATAAAAAGGATATTCACATGCAGACAGGTATAAGAGTAAGTGGAGTAAAAAATTTAGCTGGTATGAGTAAGGATCAGCTTAAAAAAGTACGGCAGAGTGCCAAGGCTTGCATAGCCGAGGGGCAGTTAGTTCTTACGGATTTTGGGTTGGTTCCCATTGAAGAAGTTACTATTCATCATCGAGTGTGGGACGGCATTGATTTTGTGGTACATGAGGGGGTTATTTTTAAAGGGGTACAGGAGGTTATATCTTACGATGGACTTATTGCAACAGAAGATCATAAAGCGTGGACAAAAGAAGGACGGACGATTTCTCTCGGGGAACTTGCATCCTCTGTGGAGAGAGGAAGAATCATTATTAGCGGAGATGGGGAAATTCCCATTAGGATCATTGATTTTGACGGGGAAGATATTACAGAGAGGGAAGAAAAACGAAAAGCATACAGAATACCAATGCTCAGTATGCGATCAGTTACAACTGATATACCCTTCAAATATTCGTACGAGGAAAACAACTGGATGCAAGTGCCAAAAAAACAGGAAGTATCGCAACGATATAAGAGCAGATATTCTCGGGGACCGTTACGATGCTCTCTATCAAAGGTGTACGAATCCGAAATCAGATTATTACAGCCTGTATGGAGAACGTGGGATCAAATGTCTGTTCCAGAGCAGACAGCATTTTATAGAGTGGGCATTAGTGAATTTGCCACACAAGGATTACAAAGGAGTACAGATAGACAGAGAGAACAACAATGGGAATTACGAACCGGGAAATCTCCGATTAGTTACTCAGAGACAGAATTTATGCAATACTCGGAGGAATGTATACATACAATACCAAGGAATGAAAGTCCCTGTGGCTCATATATGGCATTTATTAAAGACAGAGTATCCAAAATTTCCGTTCGGCCCAAGACACACAGCCAGATTGCTAAGGAAAGGACTTTCGATCCAGCAAATTTTAGACAGGAGAAAAGGAAAGATTGGGCGAAAGTGTACGATATTGTCAATGCCGGACCAAGACATCGTTTCACTGTATCTAATATGCTAGTAGCTAATTGTAACTTTGGATTGATATACGGGATGGGCTTGAATGGATTTGTTAAGTATGCAGAGAATGATTACGGAGTGAAACTGTCCAAGAAACAGGCATCAGTTAAGATAGACAAGTTCTTTGGCCTGTACGCGAACCTGAAAGACTGGCATGTTAAAACAAGAAACTTCTTACGGCAACACGGGTACATAAGATCCATGTATGGAAGGAAGCGCACACTTGCCGGACTTTATTCAGCCGATGATTATATACGGAGCAAAGCGGAGAGAGTCGGGCTGAACTTTGAGATCCAAGGCCCGTCAAGCGACCACACTTTACTTGGAGGATTAAACATTGTTCGGGATCCTCGGTACAAGGAGCAGGGAATAAAGATCAGAGCCTTTATCCATGATGCCTTTATCTATCAGGTTCACGACAGGGAGCCAGCAATGCCGTTCATCAAGGAAGAGATGGAGCATGTAGACACCACCCCGTTAGGTGCTCACATTTCAGTCCCAATGGATATTGAAATGAGTGTCGGGGAAACATTATCAGAGATGGAAGACTTATAGAAAGGAGGTAGGGTTATGGTAGGATTAATAAAGCCAAGCAAAGGAGATCTTGCCAGAGTTTGTGGCAGTAATGAGGCTGCTATTTTTTTAATGCATTTATTTGAAAGGTCTTTTAGCGGAGAAACTGTTGACGGATGGCAACGTAGACCACAGAATTGTTTTTTTGAAGAGATGGGAATAATGACACGGAAAAGGATAGAGGCTGCTCGTAGAAAACTTAGGGATAGAAATTTTACTAAAGAAAAAATAGATTTTTATCCAAAGAAATTTTGTAACTGTTTGTATTATAAATTAAATCTTGATGCTGTTCGTAAAGGATTTATAAAAAATGGTCTTCAGTATGCTTTCTTAAGTTCGTCATATGATGAGCCTGCTATAATAATGGATTCAGTAGAAAACTTAAAAGATAATATTATAGAATTCCCAAGGAGAACTGGTAATGAGGAAGAATAAAAAACACGTAAAGAAAGCTGCAACATTGGGTGATCTTGGTAGAATATCAGGAGATGCTGATTCTGCAAATTTTATTAATAATTTATTATTTTTTTATTCAAAAACAAAAAATGGATGGATGTATAAAACAGCAAAAGATTTTGAAGAGATGGCAATATTTACTCGTAGACGCAGAGAAACAGCGAGAAAAACATTATTAAACAAAGGTTTTATAAAAGAAAAATATGGGATGGCAGGAACATTCCGTTGTATATATTTTAAACTTAATATTCAAACTATAAATAAGGCACTTTTAAGTATAGGATCCGATTTTCAATACCATATTCCATCATACGAAAAAAAACAAAAGTGCGAAAATAAGCATTCTACAAGTACAGAAGAACATACCTACAAGGAAGATTCGGTCGGTACGGATACGCCCAATGCATTGGTACGAGAAACGGATTCGGTCGGTACGGATACGCCAGACCTTACAGTTACTCCACAGTTACCCCTTACAAAAGAAAGTAGTAGTAGTAGAAATTTTCCTCCTGAGAAAGAGAAGCCAGGAGTTTCCCCTGGAATAGTAGAAGAAAGAATTATTGCGCAAAATGCACTTTCTGATTTTGAGGAATTATGTAGAAAGAAAGCTGGTAAATTAAGTCAGGTTGAATTGGATTCTTACGTTACGGAGTGGTTGGGGCTGTGTGCTATCCATGATTCTGATCTACATAATAAAATTATACATTGTTCCGAGGATGCTTTCAGGAAAAGTCTGAATGCCAAAGATCCGGACACATATAAATTTGGAGTGCATCGAAAGATATTCAGGCAAGAAGTATTAGGGGCGAAGGAGCGTACTACTTTCGATAGAACCACAGAGATTGAGATAGATGATACGGTTAGACGGATGAGCATTCCTATTGGTGAAATTAAAATTTCAGCAGAAGAGCAAAAGAGATTGGACATAGAAAGAGATCTTGAAGAACAACAGGAGATGTAGCCTATGAGATATGAGGATGTAGTTGAATTGCTACGGATGTTTGGTTGCGGAGAGATAGACGGTCATGCCACCGGGGAATGGGTCACAGCATCATGCCCTCTTGCCAGCCATACGCATGCCAGTGGACAAGACGAGAATCCTTCTTTCGGAATCAGTGTAAACAATGAAGGACATTCTAATTATAATTGCTTCACATGTGGCTCCGGTTCTCTAATGGGATTGCTCCATAGAATGCATTGGTCCGTTGGTGTTTCCAAAGAGATACAGAATTTCTTTTCAGATCGGGAAATCTTTACAGGCAGGGTTATAGATTCAACCGTTTCTTATAAAGATATTTATACGCCACGCAAGGCAATCCTCAAAGACACTCCGCTTCCCTTGGAGTTTGTGAATAAGTATCCACGGCTGCAAGATATACAATGCCCTGAGTCGGCAGTTGTTTATCGGTGGCTTAGAGATGTTCGCGGTATAAGTAAAGTGGTAGCGGATAAGTATGAGCTTAGATTTTCTTTTCACGATCAGATTGTAATCTTTCCAATCATTCATAATGGTTTAGTTTATGAATTACATCCCCGACACATTCGGTATAAAACATTCTTCAGGTTGGCCCCAGACGACGAGGCTAGATACGGACTATCCAAAGGGTGGTTTGGTATGCAATTCCATAAGACAGGCCACAGCGTCCTTCTGGTGGAGGGAGAGATAGATGCTATGAGGATAGCGTCATTGGTTGGTTTGAATAATGTCTTAGCGTTATGTGGGGCTATGACGGAGGCGAAGTTTGATTTTGTATCGAATGCAGACGAGATGTATCTGGGGTTTGATTCGGATAAGGCCGGGGCGAGTTATTGTAAAAAGATTTTGAAGTGGCACCCGGGTGCCAAGATCATGCTTCTCGATTGGAGTATGTCAGGTAGAAACGATCCTGGTGCATTGGAGAGCTTGGATGAATTTATGCACGTATGGGGCGAACGCTTTGTCATGCACAGGAACCTGAGTGGGAAGGAGCCAGAGTACAGAGATAAATTTAAAAAGTAGCATTATTATATTGACAAATAGTTTTATATAGTATATTGTAAATATAAACATTTAAACGGAGGTAACATTTATGGAGTGGTACAAGAAAGGTTCAGACGGGGCGAAGGCAGCAAAGAGAGAGGACAAGCAGAGAGAGAAGAGTCGGGATCAACCACATAGGTTCTGGATTCCACCGGAGAAGACCGTTGCGATTACGTTTCTCGATACGGAGTTTTTCTTTTTCAAAGAACACAACTTGCACCTGAATGGTAATTGGAGAAATTGGGAAACTTCTTGTTTACCGGGCAATAAAATTTTTACGGACAAAGGTCCGAAGCTGATTGAAGATGTAGTTGTTGGGGATATTGTACTTACTCACAAGGGTAACTATCAAGAGGTTACGGCCACTCATGAGTATCCAACGGACAAAGATTCCGTAACGATACAGTGCGGTAAAATGTGTGTGCCTATGAGAGTTACGCATGACCATAAAGTTTTTTATGTCAAGCAGCCTGATACCGGGAGTGGTAGGATAGAACGGCATCGTAAGTTTTTAGATTCAGCGGAGCTTGTGGAAGGTACTGCGGATGGAGTTAAGGCAGGTGATTATATGTTTGTCCCTGCTCCCAAACAAACAGAGCAGGATGGTGTTATAACTCCCGATGAGGCGTGGCTTTTAGCACAATATGCTTCAGATGGAAGTAAGGAGGGAGGCACAACAAAAGATACTGGCATTTGTATTTCTGTCTCACCGCATAAGAAAAATGTAGCGGATAAGATTGTGCGTATTTTAACTGAGATCGGGTATTCCCCCAGGCTAGTAGAGCAACATAATGTATTTAGGGTATTTTGTCAGTCTCCTGATGGTGCCGCAATCTCAAAGAGATTTAAAGGCATGTGCGGTTCTAGGACTTTTGAGAAACAATTACCGGATGAAATTATGTTTGGCTCTTTGGATGTTGTTGATGCTGCCCTAACTGGTCTAGTAGACGGTGATGGGTATGTTGATGAAGAGTACAGTTCTGTCTCATTTACTTCTACCAGTTTTAAACTGGCGATGCAGTGTTTTCATTTAGCTTTGCGTTTAGGCAAGGCTCCCTCTTGGAGATACATTGATCTTAGAGATGGTGTAAGACATCCTTTTTATACTATCCAATGGTCAGTAGGTGGTCAGCAGTATAATTCACATGTGGTAGGGGACGGTATGTTTGTGAAGGTTAAATCAGTTGATAGGATTCCGTATGCCGGGTTGGTGTATGATATTACTGTGGGGGAAGACCACTCTTTTACTATTGAGGGGGTTGCTGTTCGTAATTGTCTCGCAGATATACCGGATGCTGATGATTGTCCTCTGTGTGAACACACTGATCTCAGCTATGTGTCGGGATACAGCTATGTAGCGATGCTGTCTATCATCGACCATTCTGAGTTCACTTCAAAGCGTGGTGCGTTGATTAAAGATACCAAGAAGCTGATTGCCATGAAGGGTACTGTTCGGGATAAGATGCTGAAACAGAAAGAGCGTAAGGACGGTTCCTTGGTTGGGTGTACTTATGAGGTAACTCGATACACCGCGAAAGAGAATAGTACTGGGACGGATTTTGAGTTTATTAAAAGATGTACTCCTGAAGAACTGAAAGAGTATGCTCCGGCTGATTGCAAGAATGCTGATGAGTGGATAGCTGCATACGATTATGAAAAGCTGTTCCAGCCCAAATCAGTGGAGGCATTACGGGAGATAATTGGCATCGATGCTCCGATTGGTGCAGAGGATAAGGCCACACCACCGGATGGCGAAGGTCTGAAGGCGTTACTATAATGTTAATGGTTGACTCAGCTATAAAGCGGAACTTTATGTGGGTGCCTATTAATCAGATTGATAATCCTGATAGGGTGATGGAGGTACTGACAGTCCATTCCAAGTATGAGGATAATCCGTCAGTCCGGTTATGTAGGTACTCAGAGGACATGGAGTATATGGGGTTTCCTCGGAACATCTCTGGATTAGAGGTGGGAGATCTGGTGGACAACACGGTGTATTACAAATCCCGGAATATAAATTTTAAAGGGATTCTCCGGAAGAATCAGGTTCCTCTTGTCCAGATTTTCCAAGAGAAGTTAGAGGACGGAGTTACGGATATGATTGTAAACTCACCTCCCGGCACTGGAAAAACTGTGATGCTCCTAAACTTTATAGCTGAGTTGAACACACCGACTCTGGTTGTCGTACCGAAGGCTGATCTTGTG
>Ga0075116_10001564_pt1 | contig 10441 bp, 14 predicted proteins | sample AntAceMetag02UKC_FD_69786 | JGI IMG/M metagenome (GOLD analysis project Ga0075116, IMG submission 69786) | Saline lake microbial communities from Ace Lake, Antarctica- Antarctic Ace Lake Metagenome 02UKC | ecosystem: Environmental > Aquatic > Non-marine Saline and Alkaline > Saline | place...
CATCCTCGCACCGCCCAGCACATCGCTAATACCAATCCTATACATATCTCACTAACTCCAATCACGATCATCAATAGTATATTTTTCATACTTGATATCTCTCCTCTCTCAAATCCTGCCTCCCCGGCGGAGGGTATCGCACCGGAGAGGGGTAGGCCCCGGGACTGTGACAACCCGGGGTAGTCAAAATCATTAAGTTATGCTGCTACAGCTCTAAACGGATTGTAAGTAGGGTCTTTCAATGCCTCAAGCTCTTGATGTGGATAGTCAATCAATCCCCAGAAGTTACTGTGAGTTTTAATACCATCAATGGTTGTTTTTACTGTTCTATCCATTACTTCTAATGTTTTATCTGTATTCGCCTTGCAGTAAATGACCATTGATTTGGCTGTTGCCCTTAGATATGCAAGAAAGTACATTGCAATATATTCTATTTGTTCAGGTGTAAACAGATCATAATTCTCATTCAAGAATTTACAGAGATCATTGACCTTGTCTCCATTATAGAATGCATGGCTAGCGAATTTATAGTGTTCATTCTCATCTATCCCTAATAATTTTATGTGGCTATATGTTCCCTTCTTTGGTTTATTGAGCTTTCCAGTTTTAGGGTTAATGGTCTGGAAAACTGACCGGAAACCCTTGCCTCGTTTAAACTCAAGTGAGAAATAGGCCGTTGTCTTTTTATACCCATATGGATATGAGTCTGTGCTTTTTGTTTCTGTTGTTTTGTATAGTTTCATACCGCCACCCCCTTTATCTCATTATTATTGTTAATCTTATTCATAGTAAACACCCCCTAACGCTCCCCGAACTTTCACAAGCCCACAGGACGTATAGGCTTCATGCTTGGCGTGTCTCTTTAAAGTAGCCAAGTCCTTTTTATACTTTTTCTCTTTTAGATATGCTTGATAGTCGTAAGTTTGATAGTTTCTGACTTTTGATTGATTGTCGGCATATACATCATTATATAGAGGCCGAAACCCTAATGTTCTAACCAATAAAGATGCGTTGCAGTCTTCCTCAAGATATGCTCTCCCATTCTTCATGTAAGAATAACTAGACACCTTGTCCGCAATTCCTAAGCTCTCAAGTTCCTTTATACCTACTTCTAACCATCCATGCCCAGGATCGTTAAAGAAGTTTAATTGTGTTATGTTTTCGGTTATCATCTCGTCACCCCCAAAAAGTAGTCGTCCAACGATTCCAATTTGTCCTCATAGTACCCCTGTTCGATCTGCATTTGTCGTCCATTGTCGTCCATGATAACGTAACTGATTTCTCCATATTTTTCTTTGAGATTTTTTGCAGCATCAATTGCCAACTCTGCGGTATCATGAGCAGTGTACTGGTCCCCGTAGTATGCAGATATGACAACGGCATATCCTCCTACCGGTACCTCAATGATCCTGTCGTGAGTAGTACTCGCGGTGCAATGGATATTAAAGCGTCCGCTTTCGATTTGCTCTATAATTATTTTTTTTGTTTCCATTTTCATACCCCCTTAAATTAAAATCATTAAGCAAACTTTTATTGCTTGTGCATACTTGTACGGGACAATGCGTGGGAAAGATTTGCGCTCGCCATTAGCGATTTCGATAATGCGATATAAAAATATACTAAAGTGACTGATTGTGGTTGTGCTGCAGATGTGTTTTGTTTTCATGAGGCCCCCAAGCAAAATTTGACTACACCATAACTTTAGCATAGTTTATGGATCTTGTCAACCCCTAAATCAATATTTCTTTTTGATAGATTTATTTGTAGATTTATCGTCGGTGGGAATAAATTTCTATGCTCATCGCCACATTTCTTTAACATCCAAAATCCTGTAGAACTCATCAAAACTATAGCGTCCACCACATAGGAAATAGACCTCATAGATAGCGTCTGGACTGTGGTGTAAGACTTCTAATGGCACATCAGCGAATCGATTAGTCATTGGTCATTTCCTCTTCGTCTGTTTCATTCAATCCCATCGCTCAGGCCTCCTGTTTTCCGTAAACCAATTGCCAATCATTCGCGCCACATATAATATTGTATCAAAATCAATTATCTTTCAGCTTGTAGCATACAGAGAATCTTCTACTGCCATTAACTTTCATCAATTTTGATTCCACAATATTTGATGCAATTAAAGAATGTATAATCTTTTTTAAATAACCACCAGGCATATTTGTGTGTCTAGTTAAATCCGAATGCGTCCAGACTTCACGCTCTTGCAATTTTCGGAAAATGACCTTTTTCTTTTTATCTCGAAATGCATCAAGGACATTATCTGAACCGTAAACATCCCTATCTAATTCATGTATAACTTCGCTCATCATTATTTGTATTCTCTTCAAAGCAAGACAGATTGAATTTAACTTAGCGTCGCTACATGTGGGACAGGGTTCCATATAATACCTCCCTAAAATAAAAGTAGCCCTCACAGAGTATCGTCAAGGACCAAAGGCACTCGCACTGTGAAGGCTACTAGAAAAAAGAAATAGCCCTTGGGATACCTTAACGATACATTGATTCTACCACAATCCTAGCGCACACACAAGAGTGCCCCAGCATCCGTTCCAGGCCGTCCCTAGTGGCTCATGACACCAACACTCCCAATCAGCTCCACATGCCTCAATAACGCAACAGCAAGCCTTTAAGTGCAAGCCCCAAATCATTGCACACCCCGGGCTCTGGTTGGGTGCGGTGGGGACTGTGCTGATGGAGAATAATATTGATAATATGTAACATCACTAATCAATACGATTATTTTTTTAAATGATTGTAGTCGTTTAAATTGTACCATCTTACTAATTATGTCCATATTATTCTCCCTCTAAAAGTTAATGCTTACAAAAATGTAATGTATCAAAGAATGGTGCTGGTATGATGTTCGTATTGATTAATCATGTCGAAAGAAGGTTGTTTGTTATAGTATAGTATATAATATATATTTAATATATATTAATAATATGTAATTAGTGAAGAATAGCCTATCTATGCATGTAAATAAACGTAAGCGCGAAATACCATTGTAGGGCATCTAATGGGGAGAGTAGAGGGGGGGCAATATTAATATTATTAGACCCATTAAAAAAACTTTCGATATGATAAATCAATGAAACGTATTTTTTGGGGGGTCAAAAACAGGAGGAGAATTAGTGCATAATTAGTAACTCGTGTAAACGTCTTTACAATGGCCAGGGACCGTGTAAATGTCTTTACAATGTTTAGGGATTCTATGGGTTTGTGCTATACTATGGTTGGCTCGCCGAACCTCTTGTCCCCTGATGGGGAGCGCAACAAGACCTGGCTAAATTCTCCTAGGCGGGCCACCATTTCTGCTAAAATCACTATCCTATTGACATTATCAAATATATCTGCTATAATAGATAGCAGTTTCAACTTGTAGTAGATTCTTGTTAAGCGAGGATTTTTTATGCCAGCTGGTCGGCCTACCTTATATGATCCCAAAATATGTGATAAAGTCGTTGAGCTAATGAAAGATGGCTCCTCTTTGGCTAGTGTTGCGCTTGAATTGGATATTGACCGTGATACATTATTGATGTGGCAAAAGGACCCTAGGAAGCCTGAATTTACCTTAGCCATACAGAAGGGATTGGGCTATTCTCAAGGTTGGTGGGAAACTAAAGGTCATAAAAACCTTGAAAATTCAAAGTTTAATTACCAGGGCTGGCATTTGAACATAAAAAACAGGTTCCGTGATGACTGGAAAGATAAGCAAGATATCAGCATATCCAACGACATAGCGCGAGAGCTAGACAAGATGAGGGACAAGCGCAGATGAGGGACAAGCGCAAATGAAGAAAAAACTCTCTAAACCTGGTGACAGAATAAGAGATTTTATCCAAGACACAATGCTGATAGATGATCCCGTCTCAGGCAAGATGGTTCCCTTCCACTTTCGCAAACCCCAGAACAAATATTATGATGAGCTCGTCAATGACTACGGTAGCGAGTGGTGGTTTAACGATGTCGACGAGATCGATGTCAAGGCCCGCAAGATGGGCTTTACCTCTATGTGGCTAGCTGTTTTTGCGTCTGTTATGCTCCTATATAAGGAACCCAGGCGTTTCTTAGAGATATCCTATAAGATAGATGCGACCAAGCAACACTTCCGGCGTATGCGCGGATTTTTGTTATCGCCTCTATTTAAGAATACCAAGCTATGGAATGATAAACTATTTGGGGTTTACTTTGATGTCCATACGGAAGGTAGCGAGATGGTGTTAAAAGAGAACAAAGCTTCTTTCTATTGCGGGACTGCTACGAGTCGTACAGGGGAACGCGGTGGGACCGTGTATGGATTATTGTTATCTGAAGCTGCTCATTATCCCGATACAACCATCGTGACCGCTAACGAGATTATCGAAGCTTCGCGGTCTATGATACATGTAGGGTCTGGTATCAAGGTTATAGAGACGACCGCCAACGGGTTCAATCATATGAGGCGACGCTGGATTCAGGCGATTAATGGGGAGATATCGGGGAGGCCTAGATTTTTCGGGTGGAAGGACTTTTATAGTCCAGAGGAGTTTGAAAAGATCAGACTAGGATTTAGTGATAAGACAATGATAGCTCAGGAGTTTCCCGAGACTATCAGCGAGGCCTTCCTAACTTCTGGTAGACCTGTATTCAATTCTAAAATACTTAAACAGATGGAGGCTATGGTAAGTGACATAATCTTTCGGGGAGAGCTCGTAGACGACGAGCGAGAGATCAATTTTTCAGCATCCGATAAGGGCGAGCTAACCATTTGGAAGCCACCGAGAGAAGGTAGACGATACATGATCACTGCTGATATTGCGGGTGGCGTGAGAGATGAGAACGGGTTAGATCCTCTAAAGGCTGCTAATCGCTGCTGGTCTGTTGGATGTGTGTGGGACCGCTCGAGCTGGGAGGTCGTAGCAGAGATAAGACTACGATGTGACCCGGGAGCGTTCGGACGCAAGCTAGCGACGCTTGGAGAATACTACAAGTGGGCTTTGCTAGCTCCAGAGTCCAACAACATGGGAGCTGCTACCTTAGAGGCTATCAAGGGGCAAGGCTATCCTCATGTCTTCCGTGATAAAGATATCTGGCCTGATAAGCAAGGCAACTTGGGGTTTCCTACAGACGAGCGGACGAAGCTACTATCGTTAACCTCACTACGCAATGCTATTGACGGTATGGTGTACAAAGAGAATTCTCTAACTGCTATAGACGAGATGTATGAAGCCGTGTTTAATGATGCAGGTAAGCTAACATCGACTGGGTGGCTAGACTGTGTCATAACAAGGATGATAGGGTTATATTTGCTCAAGTTCTTTACGTTAGACGAGACGTATCGTAGTAAGGATGCTATAGACTCTCCAATAATGGTAACGGGTGGGCAACACGAGCACAGTTTCGGATCAAGATTTAGGAAACGACGAGTAGCATAATCTAACAGAGGAGACAGAGCGCTATGGTAGAAGCAGTTGCAGATATAAAGTGCCGATGTGAAGTGGTAATAGTCAAGCCGATAGAAGAGACTGAGATAGGTGGGATCTTACTACCTCAGCAATCCCAGGAGAGTGGCCAGAAAGGATTTGTGTGTGCTACGGGTCCAGGAACGAAAGAAATTGTCATGGAAGTCGAGAAAGAAGATAAGATACTCTATTGCAAGTATGCTGGGAGCGAGGTCAAGATTGACGGTACGAAGTTTATCATTATGAAACAAGAGGATATCTTAGGTGTCTACTATGGTGACAATGAGATAGATTTACTGCCATTAGAGACTAGGATATTAGTCAGATGGGAGAATGCCGACGAGCATAAGGGTACAACGATCTTGAGGGCGAAAGATGCGACTAAAGAGCAGTATTTTACTGGAGTTGTTATGGGGATAGGCCCGGGAGTTACTGACGAGGATTTATCAGTTGGTAAGCGGATATTCTTCAATCAGTTCTGTGGACCGGAGCGGATAGATTTTGAGGGTAAGAGGTATGCAATGGTACACGAGCATGATGCATATTTGGTTATACCGGTAGATAAAGATATAGTAGTGATGAGTCATTAGACTAGAAATAACAGGAGGTAGTGCCATGAGTACAGATGATGTCAGGTTGTTTTCTATAGTATATTTGGATCGGGACGGTGTCGAGGTTAAAGTTGATACGCCGATGGAGGATGTACACTCGATTCAGTTGAAGGTTAACATCAAACCGTTAGTGCCGAATCGTGAGTTAGGAACAGCGATCTTGAAGGGATTTATGCAAGAGCGTACGGATGAGATGGTGCGGTTTGTTGCGATGAACCGAGCGAAAGAGCGTGAGGCTAATAACAGCAATATTTTGCAGCCTGGTATAACCCCGGGATTGCGGAAGGTAGTACCGGATCTAAAAGTTGTGCATTGAGGGAGGGAGTTTATGGACGAGGAATTCATTGACGAGGAATTGATTCAAATAAGTAAAATGAACTTTCCTGAACTAGTGGATCTATCTTCAGGTGATAGTGTAACGTTGACTATTACTGGTAAAGTTGGTGAAAGTGATAATGACAATGTAGGTATCAAGGCTATGGAAATCAAAGCTGAGATAGACGAGGGGCAGAAGTTCCAGAAGGATATGAGTAAACAGCCTGGTATGTCAAATGCTTATGATAATAATTCAGACGAAGACGACGATATTTGAGAGGGCGTATGAAAAACGTATCAATCGAAGAGGTTAAGACCAAGAAGAAACAGGCTAAAGGCAAGAGTGCTACTGCTTATTCTGATGAATACCAGAACAATCTAGGTGAATTGCTCAATTTAAGTAAAGATGAGCGAAAACGTGTGACTAAGCACATGATGAAAGAGATTGAAGATTGGAAATCTGATTCAGCTGAATTGCACAAGACGCTTGAGGATTGGAGTGATATCCTTGAAGGTGTAGTTGAGGAGAGTTCATGGCCTTATGAGGGTAGTCCAAGCATTCATATAGATTTGATTGGTATTTGTATGAAGATTTATCACACTATCACGACGAGATCGATTTTGAGTCAGCGTGAGATATGGTATGGGATGTCGACTTCGGATTCTGATGTTAATGATATGTGGATTGACAAGATTGAGCAGATGGTTAACACCAAAGTGGATTTGGACTGGAACATTAAAGAGGGTATGCGTGATGCTTTTTATTGTGCTGCTAGGGATATGTTATCGGTACTTAAGATACCCTATGCAGAAGATTATGAGAGAGTTAAAGAGGTTGTATATCTCGAAAATTCTGAACAGTTAATGGAAGAGTTCGGCGGGAACTTGGAAGAGTCAGGGCTAGGAGAAGACGAGTTACGTGAGTTAATGGAAAAGATTGAGACTGAAGCATCTCCTGATTCACCCGTCGAAATTTTAGTTGAGTATGATAAGCCAATGTATATAGGTCCCAAAGCATATTTAGTTGAGCGAATAGATCTTGTAACGTTCCCAGCGAATGCTAAGAGTATCAGTCGTGAAGATTGCAGGGGATATGGAGACAGGTATTATTTGCGGAAAGGCGAAGTCAAGCGACGTGGTAATGAGAAGTTATGGTATAGCGAGGAAGTTGATAAGTTGATTAAGGGTAGGAACTACGATGATCAGTCAGATTATGGTAAATCGAGAGATGAGAATCTAGGGATAGGTGACGAGGGTTCCAAGGATAAATTTGAGTTTTTTGATATTGTAGATTATTTCGATTTAGATGACGACGGAGTTGAAGAGAAGTATTTATTGACATTCTCATTTGAGAATAGGAAATTGATGTCAATGATGGAGTATCCTTATGGGGTAGATTACTTTGCATTCTTCCGACGCGAGAAACGCCCTGGACAACTAGACGGCAGATCTATCATAGGTGAACTGGAGTATGTGAACGAGGAGATAGATCACCGTCATAATTCACGTACAATGTCGATGGACATAACGAATATTCCTTCATTTAAGGCGCGGAAGGGTATCAAGAAAGATTTTGATTTGGGAGCTGATGAGAACAAGTTCCGACCTGGTGTGACTTTTTGGTTAGAGAATCCTGAAGATTTTGAGCAGTTCAAGATTCAGCCTGTTGACTATGGTCAGTCGTTAGCTGAGGAGAACAATTTAATGAAGTTAGGATCTTTGATAGTTGGGTTTGACATCTATACTTTTTCCGGGCGTGCAATGCCGGAAGATCCGAATGCTCCCGGGAACAAGACCCAGATGCTGATAGAGCAAGGGAATCTGCGTATGCAGAATGTTCTAGAGGAGTTGCGGTTTGGTGTTGACCAGGTGAGTTCTATTATACTGTCGCATTTGTATCAGTTTGGTCCGGCACAGATATCATATAACAGTATTGACGCTAGTGGTCGGGTTGAGCATAACAGCATCCCTAAGCGTGTATTGCGATCGGGGATAATGTTAAAGATGCGGGCTACTAATGTGGTAACGAATTCTGATGATGAGTTGAAGCGTTGGATGTTTGCTCGTCAGATGTATTTAACTGAGCCTACTATTGCGATGGATGCTAAGAAGCGTGTAGAGTTATTGCGTAAGGTTACATCGCGGGCTAATTTGTTTGGATTGTCGAAGGTATTGCCGACTGAACAGGATTTGCAGATGTTCGAGCAGAAGCAAGCTATGGCAATGCGAGCTGAGGGGGCTAAACAGGGTGGTGGTCAGGGTGGTAAGCAAGGTGAGCAGGGTAATCCTCGGTTAGATAATGCTGTTGCTAGGGCTAAGGCAGCGAGTGATGCTGATACGCTCAAGACCAAGAAAGTACAGAATTCGGCTGCTAAGGTAAAAGCTTTAGCTGAAATGAAAGAATCCCTAGGAGGGAAAAATGCGAAGAAGTAAAGGTAGTGTTAAGAGATTAGAAGAGTTAGAGGATCGTCGTAAATCTTTAATGATAGAGATTAGCAATATTAATGATGTTGAAAAAGATTTAGATTGTGTGTTGTGGAAGAAGTTGGAGTTGAAAGAGTCGGATAAGTTCAATGAGATTGAAGATAAGTTGTTTAATTTTCAGAGATATTCTGCTAGAGATATTGATATTCTTTTATCTGAACGCAAGAAGATCATTGAAGTAATGGCGATACGGAATTGTGTAGCTGAGAAATCAAACTTTGAGAATGAGTTAATCAAGGTTAAGGAGCAGATACGTGACTACAAAGATAAACACAAATGAATGGGTTGAAATAAGGTGCAATATCTGTGATCCTACTCGGCATTCTCCCCGATTATTGTTAAAGATAACGGTAGAAAATTTGACGGATGACGATAAACCTACAAAGAAGATAGGTATTGAGTCTAAGTGTAAGGACTGTAAAGATTTAACTTATAGGACTCTCATCGTATGAGTTCAGTAAGAGCCTACGAAAAACGTTACGAAAAGGAGTGTAAATATAATGGAAAAAAATGACCAATCGAGTATGAAATTTGACGATCAGGAGGAGGACATCAATGAACCAGGGATTGAGGATGCGACCAATCCGGAAGATGTCGACGCTGAACCTAAGCCGGAAGACGGGACCGATCTTGACGAAGAGTCAAAAGATAAAGAGGATGAAGAAGGCTATGTCGAGGATGAAAAAGAATCTAGCGAAGATGGAGAAGCCGAGATAGACCAAAGGGACGTTGAACTTTCTGATATCAAGAAGGAGATGGCGACACTCAAGGAAACTATTGAACAGGCGAACAAGCCTCAACCGTCGCAACCGTACAAGTATTCAGATGAAGAGAAGCAGCAGATTGAAGAACGATCTGGGATGGAGTTTAAGCAAGTTGAGTTCATTGAGACTATGCAGAAGCACACGATCAATCAGATCCGGCAATTTGTCGAATCTCAGTTAGGTGATATCAACAAGGTATCAGCGATTGATAAATTCTCTAAGAATCCAGAATTTGCGGATGCTTCTAAACATCGGGAAGGTATGGAGCAGTTTTTGTCGACTAGACCGGCTGCAGAAAGATCGAAACCTGAGACTTTAGAGACGGCGTATCATTACGCGCGTGGTTTAAGTATGAAGAACACTAAGAAGGCTACTAGGAGTCAGGACAGGAACAAGCGGATAGTTACTTCTAGTCGTCGTTCAGGAATTGAGAAGACGCACAAGACATCATCTGGATTATCTAATGATGAGCGTTTAATGGCGCGAGAAGCGGGTATTTCTGAGAAGGAATATTCTATGTATAAAACTACACCGATACATAAGATGAAATAAAATGAGTAAACGCCGATACGATGCACATGGATTTAAAGAGGCCTTTCCTAGTAAGAAGGGTCGGCGTATTGGTATGACGAACTTTGTTAAGTGTAAGCAGTGTGGAACTTTTAATGATATCAGGAGGACTTCACTTTCGAGTAGTGGTGATGGTCTTGTGGTATATGCGAAAGAGGTTGGCCCGACTACTTTTGATGTATATGAATATCCGATTGATCATTCTGCTAGGAGTGGTTGTAGATTTTGTGGGAGTTTA
>Ga0075116_10001566_pt1 | contig 10440 bp, 13 predicted proteins | sample AntAceMetag02UKC_FD_69786 | JGI IMG/M metagenome (GOLD analysis project Ga0075116, IMG submission 69786) | Saline lake microbial communities from Ace Lake, Antarctica- Antarctic Ace Lake Metagenome 02UKC | ecosystem: Environmental > Aquatic > Non-marine Saline and Alkaline > Saline | place...
ATCCCCTCATGAACTTGGGAAGCTTTTTGTACAAACTCAGATTTTGTCGATTTTGTTGCTAAAATCGACAATCCACGCATTTGGGACATATGGTGCTGATACCAGTCTTTATTTCGCAAAGCCTCTCTGGCTTTTTCTCGTGCTTTAGCCTTAAGTGGATTATTCTTATTATCTTTGCTAATCGTGCTTATTAATTCTGCACGTTTAACCGGATCAGCCCATAGTTTCTTAGCAGCGTTTGAGCATTTTATTTTATGTTCTAGTGTCCCAGATGTTTTGGCAAATGAAGTGCGAAATTTGGCTAGTCTCGCTTCGTCTGAAATGTACGTTTTAACATGACATGATTTGCATAAATACTCGTTTTTATTTCCCCATTTTCTATAAGCCGCTCTAAATGTTAATGTTTTTTGTATATCGCAGTGGGCACATTTCAGGATAATATGATCCGACCCCAGTAGCGGTCTTTTGTAATTGGATACTACGTATTTCAAAAAATTGGGTTGTAATTTTTCAGACAACAAGTATGGCATTATTTTCTCTTTTGAAGCATTAAACTTTCCATTTTAGTTTTGCTTATATACTAAACAACAACGATGAAAATTGCGTATCAAAAGAGTTACGGCTTCTTAAGTGGGCAGAGAGCCGAAAAATACTCACTATTTCTCAAAAAGCATCTCTTATCTCTCAACCCCAAGTATTACGTGGTTGTGGGCCAGAAGAGAGTAATTACTTCTGGTGGCGAAATGTTCGCTCTACGTATTTCAACAGCAGTTGAATCCTTCGGACTAGAGCCAATAGCCGAGTGCTGGATTAATGGCTCAGATATTTACTTATGGCAGGACAAATGCTGGGGTATAGCAGTAGATAAAAACGGAAATGAGATCAAAAAGATGGATAAGTCTTGGCAAAACGTCAAGCGATCATTTTCATTTCCAATCAACAAAACAGTCCTTTTATTCCCCATCGGAACCGATGAAGTAGAATAAGGAGAAATTAGATGGCCGCATACAGGTTAATGAAAGTCAACGGACTCGCTTGCCAAGTAAACCTACCAGACGCCCCCAAGGGCGATGGAGTGCACCAACTCCCCCCATACCACAAAATCGATGTCTACAACGTTGACGACTATCCCGCCTGCCCATCCAATTGGATGCGCGGCAGCGACAAAGCCGCATCCTTCTTCTTCCCAGTCGATACTGGGAAGCACCTGTGGCTTGACTTCAACATGAACTGGGGTAATCTCCACGAAGTCGCAGCCGTAATGAGTATCCAGGGTATCAACCCCATCACCGGCCAACGTACCAAAACCATGAAAATGGAACAGTACAAAGACGGCGACCCCTGCCCCACCCACAGCTACGACGAAGACGGCGAATTACTTGAAGATGGCGAGAAGTTCAAATCTGGCCGATTCTGCGAGAAGTGCGGCTTCAAGTGGCCAGCCCAGAACTACTTGGCCACCACCACTTGCGGCAGAAGAACCTTTTGGCGAGATGGATGGAGAGCGGATGATGACACAATTCGCGGCTTCCTTATCACCGCCGAAACGATGAAGGGCATCGCTGCACAAATCATCGGCGATGATCGAGTATGGGCTATTGGTATCTCTTTCTTCCTCTCGAAGGAATCAAAGCCGCCGCGACAAGGCAACGTTCTCCGTAGCGTGGGTTTTGAGGACGCGTCGGCTGGTGGTGTAGAGAATTATACACAAACCAGCTTTAAATTCTCATCGCCAGCATCTTCCGAAGTATCACTTGGTGGGCAACACACAAACTCCAGCGGCCACAAATGGGTAAGAAGCAGAGGCGGCATTAGCGGCCAATCCGTGTCTCGTGATGTCCGCGAAGTCGAAACCGAGAAATTGGAAATCGCCGCTGGTGCCAAAATCTCCCAAGGTTTGGGTGGGACCGACACAAATCCTCTCAATTACTACCAAGAATCACCGGCTGGCGTCATCTACGGCAACTATTGCACAACAGATGACTTCAACACAATCATCGAAACTGGCGTTGTAGATAGAACGGCTGGCGGGGAAGGCTTCATGGCCGGTTTAGAAACAGGTAATCACGACTAATGCCAAAATTAAGCATTATTTTAATCATAGCACCCTTCGTCTTACTCTGTACTTATTTGGTGAAGAGTTTGGCGGTAGGTGTAATTGGTGATAAAATAGAAGTCCCAGTATATAACGTAATAATATCTTTTGCGTCTTTTGTTGTTGGTTTCGCACTTTTCATCGTAATATTCGTGATATTAACCGCGATCGTGATAAGAGTCGTAGCACTTGCGAAAAAATGCACTAGAAGGGAAAAACAATGATTCACTCAGCGATTATGCTTGTATCAACAATGGTCGGGCAAGTTTATATGAGCCCGCCATCACCGGTTTACTTTTATCCGCCTCCGATAGTCCACGTATGCCCGGCCCCGGTTTACGTTTATCCACCGATCTACATCCGCCCCGCACCGGTCTACGTCCGTCCCGCTCCGATTTATGTCCACCCCGCCCCAGTTTACGTTTCACCTCCCACCATTTCGCGATTCTTCCTCGACGGAATGACTGAACGAACAAGGCGATGGGTGACCATCCCATACAGAGACGGAAGCGAAAAGCGAGTCCCAGTGATTAATGGATACGTGCCAAGAGTGGTTCGCCACGTATACTCGGATTGCTCGGTGGCCATCGAATACCATTATGATGAACGGATTACCTACGCCAGTATCCAGGAGAAAATGCGAGAACCTCCACGTCTGGTTGAGCCAATCCGGAGCGTTTACCCAGGATTATGAATAGTATAACGTGCGATAATTGTGGAGTCTGCTGTTCCGAACTGGGGACCCCGCCATTTCTTGGGTTTGAAATTTTTAAATTACCTGTTGACCTCAAAGACGAAGTTCTCAAAAAGGGCTTTGGTGATGATAAAATAGGGCAGCCATGCTACTGGTGGGACCCAAAGACCAAAAAATGTACCCAACACAAGAATCGCCCCCAACTTTGCCGCGATTTTAAAGCTGGGAGCGATTCTTGTTTAGCCTTCAGAAGATTCTATAAGATTCAATAATCTAAAGTGAGATAAAATACGCATGAAATGTAAACAATGTGGAGCGTGTTGCTCTGAGCTTATTATTGAAATCGAGCATGTCGATGTTGTGCGAGAACCAAAACTTCTTGATATAGCCAAACACTTAGCCTGTGGTGTTGGTGATGATGGAGAGTATGAATACCCAGAAGATAAATGGGATAGACAATATAGGCTCGGAACAGCCACAAAAAGTTGCGAAATGCTTAAAAATAACAAATGTAGCATTTACCCAACAAGACCAAACCTATGTGTTAGTTTCGAAGCGGGATCAGAACAATGCCTGGCAGCAAGAGAAACTAAACATGGCTAAAATTGATACGACCCACGTGCTAGACGATAACCGGCGAGTGCCGACTAGACGCACAAAAGGAACCATCACGCTTCGCTATACCCCACGTCCGCCAAAACCACCAAAAAATATTAAAACGACGACATGACGAAAAAACAACAGCAACAAAGAAAAGTCCAAAAGCGTAAAAAGCAGATCGCACAACGCAAGATAACTGATCAGAAAAAAGTAATTGCAAAAAAGCGACGTGCTCAGTACCCAGAGATTATATATGCGGGCAAAGCTGACCCAAACTTTATGGAACTTATCAAAGAAGCGATTGAAAATGTTAATTTCGATCGTCTCGATGGTCGTTTACGAGAGTTTCTTAAATTAGTCGCTGAAGACGGCCTAACCAACACACTACAAGTTCTCAAGGGTTTTGTTAAAAAAGACGATTTTGCAGCGTTCAGACTTAGTATGATAACGTCCTTTGGGACTTACATTTTTGACCAAATCCCAAAAGATTTAAGAAAATCATACCTACCAATTAATAACGTGATTATTACACCAAGAGGTCGATCGATCTACGTGTTTTTCTCCTCTTTAGGGTCAGGCAGGGGGCATAAAGGTCGCATTTATTATAGTAAACAACGTCCATTGATCAAAATCGATGGTAATAAGAAAGTTGTTGCCTTCTCTCGCCATGTTATTGAACGCACCTGCGAACGCATAGCTCCCGATTATACCAGTTATCTAGGGTCTGGCGTTTTTTCTTACTTTGCTGAATACAGGCACTATGAAACATGCAAGCTTCATAATAAACAATTGGCATTTATTCTATACCAAGATTGCGTTTCAGATGAAGCATTCCTGCCCCACCGCATAACAAAGCAATTATTGGGTGATGATTATGACGAAAATCAAAGAATGTATCGCCGAATTGGATATTGTCCAATAGTGGTAGAAAACGAATACGCCAAGGCGAAAACACTATTACTCCCTGGATTTGACAACACACCCGAGTACGCCGCCGTCATGCGGTCTAAATTGACACACATAGAAAAAGATCGCTTGTTAACAATAGCACACAAATTTAATCTGTACAATGCCAGCCATGGAGAGGGCCTTGAGTTAATCAAATGGTTCCATGAACATGGCGTACCACAAGTCATACAATCACACGAAAAATGGTACGACTTCAACCCAGAAAGCTAATCTAACCCATCCTCACAAACCACCACAAAATAAAGATAGAAACCCTTGCCAGCCTCAGAAAGAAAGCAAGGATTTTGAAACTATGACATCAAGAGGCGCCAGCGGACTACTATCTCAAAATCCTCCGACTTCTTCACAGGACTTTTGAGGACGCGCTGGCTGAAAAGCTTGAACCCGTCGCGGAGAAGACCAATATTACCCTTGAGTGCGGCACCATCAGTGTCGACCGGCACCCGATCAAGAGTAATATCACGACCGCCAACCGCTTTGGTAATCACCAAATAGTACGGATTTAGCTGCCCAAGAACCGAGTCATCGGCGGCAGTAGTATCACGGGCGACAATCTTAACCTGGTCGCCCTCGCTGATATCGTCAATATTAACCGCAGCGGGGTCAAGAGTCACAGTCGTCGTACCGACCGTGCTAGCCATAAGGGCAAGACCATCAGAATCGCCGGTTAAAAAGATATCACGCGGCACACACTCACAAGCCCCAACACTATCTCTTTCTTCCGCACCAACCAAAGCCACTTCCGTAAGTGTGAAGAAGTCGTTGGCGGTAACACCAAAGCCGTTGTATTCTTCCTTCAGCAACGTGGTCTCAAGAACCACAATATTGTTGATGGCTCTCACATCGGCCTGGAGAAGTGGTGTACCGGACGGTTGGTAGCTGCTCTCAAAAAAGACTCGTTCAATCCGCTTCAGAGGCCGCGATGGTTCGGCGATCGGCACGGCATTGATAAGTCCACCATCATATTCCGCACCAACGCCAAGACTGATCGGAGTATAACTACCGGTAATTGAATCCGGCGTGTAGAATCGGGTGTCGGCTGTGTCAAGCGGATTGCCATCTTCATCAAACGACGCACCAAAGCAGATATACTTGGCTGCGAATTCTTCGATATCGATGCTGTGAGCGACCCAGCCACCTACTCCACCGTTGGCGTTGACGTCCCAAACTTTGGTGTGTGGGAGTCGATGGGCCAATATCTCTTTTGCGAAGATTTTGACGATGTTTTCTTCACGTCTGGTGTCGATGATTCTGCCGTGCCGATCTTTGGTGATGAATTCGATTTCGCCTCGACAGGCTTTGTATCGTCGCCCTTGGGGGTCAATGCTGATACCGTATTGTTCCGGAAGACTAATATTTTGCGTCATTGGGGTCCTCGTCCTATTTTTGGTCGCTCACGAGGTGTACTTCGTAGCAACCGTCAGTTTTCTTCTGAATGTCGTCCACAATGTATCCACCGGCTTTCATTGGCAATTGAATTTTCTCCCTAATGTTTTCCACAACAATTATTATGGTGTCGAATTCATCGGGTTCATGCTTATGTGCCGATTTTAACCCCTCTTCAAGAGTTTTGTAAATTTCCGGAGTTTCAATTTCTTCTTTTGACACTCGCACCAGGCTGTCTAAATCGTATTCTGGTCGAAGTTCATCTTCTTCGATTGGGACTTCGGGTTCTACTTCAGGAACGGTAACAGGTCGCAACCCGTTTTGTGTTAAAGCAAAGTTTAACCGTTCGGCTAGGCTCATGGAACGCTCACAGTTGGTGCATAAAAGGAATTGCTTGGGACACGGCGTAAAATAACCGTGAATTCATCATCAGTATCCAATGATATGTTACTCAGCCGAATGGTTGTAAGATTAATAATAATACAATCGCGGGGGTCAACCAACAGTCCATTGATATAAAAGAAACAACGGGTATCAACGAAAAGGAATGTTCGCAACGATGCGGGGATAGTAATATCAGTTACGCTATCCGCCGTTGATAACCCACTAAATGTCGCTTCTTGGGCAAGACTAGAAATGGCGGCATTGGTCGTGTCAAACCAGTCAGAAAGGGTTAAATAGCTGCCACTTGTCGCATCAATATCACCAAGTGGGATTACATCAGCATAACTGGCCCATTCACTACCGACTCGAATCTTCAGCACATTTGTGTTGAGATCGAACCAAGGGGTACCGTTTCTATACTGCGTTGGTTCGTCGTAACTACTCTGTTGAGCAAGCAAAGATATCATAACCATCCTGAAATGGTCATATCGTGCCTGTCCTTGAGGCGGTGGGTAATTATCGTGGTCTTGGTTAGCAATCCCGACATCATTAGTAAAGTCAATTAAAGTCGACGGAAATCTTAATCTATTATCAGGTGACATATGACAACCCGTGAATTTGCATTATCTAGTGTTTTAGAAGAATCGCCAAAATATGCAGACCAAGTGTCCGCCATATGTACGATTTGTGAAAACGTCTATAAAAAACGGTTCGCCGATGTGGTCAAATGCTGTCGAAATAGAAAGTCAAAATATGTTTGCCGTAAATGTTCTAATGGGTTAATTGCTCGCAACCCGCGAATACGACAAAAAATCATAGAAACTCAAAGAAAAACAAAATACCCATCCGCTGCAGATATTAAAAAAAGATTTGACGCATTCGTAAAAAAAGCAATTATTGCTCATGGTGGGGTATACGATTATTCTCAAGCAGAATATACGCGATCAGACCACAAGATAAAAATCGTCTGCAAGACACATGGGCCGTTTTTCCAGTTACCATATTCGCACCTAGCTGGACGTGGGTGTTCAAAGTGTGGTAAAAATTCTTCTGCAATAAAGCAAAGTCAAAATAAATCTTGGGATAAAACACAATTTATCTCAGTAGCAGAATCAATACACAATAAAAAATTTTTATATTCAAGTACAGATTACACAAATGCGAAAACCAAAGTTGCAATCACTTGTCCAACCCACGGAGTGTTTTATCAAACTCCGAATAAGCATATACATGGGGCAAAACCAACCGGGTGCCCAAATTGTGTGGCTCTAATTTCAAGAGAACACACTAAAGTCAATAATTTTTTAAATTCGGTTGGGATTAGCTATTTGGAAAATGTGCGTGATCTATCACAACATGAGATTGACATATGGATTCAAAATGCCAATTTTGGAATAGAAGTTCATGGTTGTTATTGGCATGGGTGTAGATTAAACAACCAAGAAAATCATAGGAGATTAAGAAACCTCCATCATACAAAAGCAACGGAGGCAAGATCAGAAGGTTTTAACTTATATCAATTCTGGGACTATGAAATAAATAACAAATTTGATATAGTTAAAAGCATGGTCCAACATAAAATTGGGTTATCCAAAAAAGTATATGCTAGAAAAACGTCTACGCACAATGATAAAAATGTGTCGCAATTTTTATCAAAAACACACATGCAGGGCCATAGGAACGCGTCGATCAATTATTGTCTGGAAATCGATGATGAAATTATGGCGGCATTGACAATTTCCAAACACCCGACATACGAATGGGAGATTATCAGATTCTCTCAAAAATTAGACTATTGTATTGTTGGTGGTTTTTCAAAATTGTTAGCAGCATTTATTAAAGATATAAACCCCTCACAAATATTGACTTACGCAAACAGAAGATTTGGCGAGGGAGAAGTATATCTTAAATCTGGCTTTCAAAGACTGCCAAACACTAAACCAAATTATTTTTATTACAAAGGAAATGTGAAATTATCAAGACAACAATGCCAAAAAAAGAAATTGCTAAAGTTGCTTGGCGATAATTTTAACCCAAATCTTTCTGAGACGAATAATATGTTGATTAATGGGTACTCAAAGGTATACGATGCTGGTAATGCAAAGTATCTATGGGCTAAAGACGGCTAACTTACATTGGTTGTGCTGGTCGTGCTGGTTTTGCCATCGGTTTTGCCGCTGGTTTTACTGGTGCTGCCGCTGCCGGTGCTGGTTGTGCTGCTGGTTTTGGCATTGCAGCGGTTTGTGTCGCAACTTCGCCTAATCCGGCGTTCATCTGTTGGGCAACTTCGCTTTGCTCGTCTTGAGGCTGCACAGCCCTTGCAATATCGCCGATCGCCTTCTTACGGTCTTGGATTTCTTTTTCCTTCTGTTCGAAAGCACCGGGAGCATCACCAGTAGCAAAGTCAAGCATGCTCTTTAATTGGATTTCGAAATCGCTTGGATTTTGAAGCGTCTCATGACTAATCCGAGCAATTGGCTGGTCAGCCCCAGTTGTGGCATTCTTGATCGTAAGAATAATAGCTTGGCCATCATCCGACTGCTTCCAAGCAATACCCTGTTCTTTTAGCCGATCTTGCAATGGACCAAGTCCCATTCGTTGCCCAAGTACTCGCAAAGCACGTGCGAATGTCTTGAACAGGTCGTCAGGTTGAGCACCAGTTGGAGTGGCAATACCGTCTAAGGCTTCGTGTAGAGCGTAGTGGAACTCACGCGGCTTTAGTTTGGTACTTTCAGTCTTCAAGGCATCGGCAATTCGTTTTTCGTAGCGATCGGGGCCTTTGTTATCTTCTTTTTTCTTGGGCTCTTCTGCGGGCATTGGCAGATGTTGATTTTTCTCTTGGCTGCTCTCCATACCTCTATCTGGTGTCTTGTATTGAGACTCGCCCACAAGATTTTTTGCGGATTCTAAAAAGTCTATATCCTGAGGTGTTTTAACCTCCGGGATTTCTTGTTCGTGTATTGCTGGCTTCTCGAAGGCAAGGTGGATTTTATCGACAAATGACATTGGTTCTATTTCCTCTCCGGCTTCGGCGATGATTTCATCAAGACGGGATTCGGATATTGCTTCAAGGGAGAAGGCTAATATTGTACCACCCCGAACCTTCTTCGTTTCAACGTGGATATTTCCTTCGGCAATGGCCGAGTCAAGATGATTTAAGAGAGCTACCACAGCTTGTGGATTCTTCTTAAACAACATAACACCTTGAAGATCAGTCTCATCACAAGCGACGTCATATGGTATGTCGTTTTCTACACACCATTCGTCTAATAATTTAACAATGTGGTCTAGTCGTGGGTCAATCATCCTAACCGCCTGGCCAATCGTGTATTCAGCTTCTTGGTTGGTTGGAATTCACCATAACTGGTCAATTCACCAAGTGAGGCACGTCTTCCTTCGATAAGTACCACACCATCACCCACTATATCTTCGCCCAGAGATTTATAATGTCCAGAGAAATAGTCGGTGATCGCGGACACTAAATTGCCAATATCTGGTGATAATACTGTACTCTTACCATATTGCCTATTAAACCGACCTGAAAATCTCTCATCACTACTATTCACAGCCCAGACCCCTTTTTCAACATCTGGGTCGAAGTATAGGCTTTTAGATCGGTACCCAACCTTACACCCATTTTGGTCAACGGCAACATTTAGTCCTGGGTGGTGTCTGCGGACACTGAGTGCTAAATCAGCACCCATTCGTTGTTTGATTACACCAAGCTTATGCTGTAGGTCAATAAGTTGCTGCTTCAACGAATCCATAGAACTTAAAATTTCAGACGCAGCGTCCAGTGGACTCTGTGTCTGAGGACGTTCTTCAAGAACTAATGATAATTGATTACCAAAACTCATTAATATTGCCCTGGGTCGGTTTGCCTTGCTAGATTCTGGGTCCGGTCGGTCGGGAAGTCAGGCTCGTCCGGGACTTGCCCGGCAATGAAAGAGATCTGTTCTTCGTCGGCGGGCATTAGGTCAAGTGTTTCGTACACTTCATCGAGATTTTCCAGCAATTCACGGGCTCTTTCGACACTTCCGACTTGGGCGACCAATTGTTTGGCGAGCATGTAATCATCTGGATGGAATCCTTCTTCTTCCTCATCCATTTCGCCCATTGGGTCGCAATTGCTTTGCATAATCTCCATACCGACTTCAATGCTGTCGCCGGAATTCATCGCATTTTGACCACCCATTCCTGATGATGGCTCTGGTCCCATTTCCATCATGGTGGTAATGGCACTTATTGCTGTTCTTCTACTCATGCTTCACCTCTGTGAATATGCCCGCCATTTCAGAGCGGAGTTATTTTG
>Ga0075116_10001568_pt1 | contig 10438 bp, 8 predicted proteins | sample AntAceMetag02UKC_FD_69786 | JGI IMG/M metagenome (GOLD analysis project Ga0075116, IMG submission 69786) | Saline lake microbial communities from Ace Lake, Antarctica- Antarctic Ace Lake Metagenome 02UKC | ecosystem: Environmental > Aquatic > Non-marine Saline and Alkaline > Saline | place...
TAATGGAAGGCCTGGTCAAACTTTTTTACTCGTCTTGTCCGTTCAATCAGCCGATGGATGTCGGTATGCGTGTGGTAGAGGATCCTGCCATACTCACCAAGTCAGCAGCTACGATCTTCGAATGTGATTACTCTGACATGCAGCCAGACGCTGACCATGTTGGTATCCACGTGGTTGCGCTGGGTGATTTTGAGCATTACGGGTCCAACCGTAACGGTGACAGCTTTCCGAAGAAGGCGTGCGTGGGTTACCATGACACGTTCGTGAAGAACGGTAGCTTGTTCCGGCATCATCGTAACAAGGATCGGGAGAAGCGCCTGGGTCAGATCGTCAAGTCGGCCTACAACGATAATATGGGCCGTATCGAGCTCTTCGTACACGCACACAGAGAGAAGGCCCGGGACGAGCTGCAGAAGCTGGCTACGGACGGGGAGATCCCGTTCAGCATGGCATGTAAGGTGGCTTTTGATCGCTGTAACCGTTGTGGTACGTTACGCCGTAACAAGTACGACCCTAATCAGTGTGATCATGTTCGACAGGAGCTGGGTAAGCTGGCCGAGGATGGTACGATAACCGCCACGCATAATGACGAGCCTAACTTCTTTGATATCAGTTTCGTTGGTCGCCCGGCCGATCGCATCGCCTGGGATATGTGGAGTGACGTTAAAGCAGCTGCCGCAGCCAAGGGTGAAATGCTTACTTCTGTCAAGATGGCTGAGGTTGAGGGCTTGTGGGTTCCGGATCACATAGCGATCACGTCACCATCATCGCTCACTAAGTTGGCGCATATGAAGAAGATGGCTGAAATGACTGAGGTCTATGAACGCCTTAACGAGCGGGGCGCACACACGTCGTTCGACCGATACGTGTGGGAGTTACGGAAGTCTGGTGCAGCGGCGTTGGACGATGAAACGCTTGAGGAGTTGCGGCAGCATGAGCCTGAGACAGTATTTGCCGGGCTTGCCAAGGTAGGCGTCGTACTTGATGTCGATTCGTTCTTCAAGTATGCGATGGGCTTGGATTTTGGTGATATCGCTGTGTATATGGACGGTGTACGTCAAGCAGTACCCCAGGTGTTTAAGCGGCTGGTGAAGGTAGGTACTTGCCAGGACGCGTGCAACTCACGTACATTCGACGTGGATATGAGCGATCATGTCCTAGACCGTGTACCGCATGCGTTAATGCGCAAGATCGCTGAATGCCGGACGTTGATAGGTTCGAAAGTAGATGAACGTGTGATTACGCGTACAATTTATCAAGATAATCCACACATGGCACTTGACAGTGATATCAAAATAGGGTTCAATACGGACTCAACGATGGAGTTGTTAGCAGAGAAATACGCGGCTTACAAGTTATCCGCACTAGACGCGGTGATACAGCTGCACAAGGATACTGATACAGACGCGTTGTTTGCGATGGCTACAACGCAGGATTTGTTCAACTGAGTCAACGAGGAGACATACAATGTCACAAGAAACATTGCGGAACATCTTAGGTAGTACACGTGCGCTGATGGCAGTGAAGACTGCTGAGTTCAACGATAACACTGCCGAGAAGGATGCCAAGGGTTTGGATATGAGCGGCGCGGGCGACGACAGCCCCATCACGCGTGGTCAGGGTCTTGAAGCCGACCAACCGGCTAAGGTAACACCTAAGAAGGAGCCTGCTGTTTCGTCTGACGCAGACGCTGATCCTCAGGCCGGTGGTAGCGGCACTACTGGCAGCGCAGCTGGTGCGAACGAGGGTAATCAGACTGATCGTACTGAATTGCTGGAGTCCGAAGATGGCGCTCCCGTGAGTCTCAAGAAGAAGCCCGCTGAGACTGGCGATGCTTTTGCTAAGGAATGTGACGCACCGGCCAAGATCGCAAATGAGATCCTGGGCGACATTCGTGCTTTCCAGCAGAAACAGGCAGCACCGGCAGCAGCAGCAGCAGCCCCGGTAGCAGCAGCACCAGAGCAGGGTAAGGAAGCAGCACCAGTAGCAGACCCACCCCCGGTAGCAGCAGCACCAGTAGCAGACCCGACACCAGCACCCGCAGCCGCTCCAGCCGCCGCTCCAGCCGCCGCTCCAATAGCAGCAGCCCCGGAAGCAGTGCAGGGTAAGGAAGCTGGTGGTCTGAACATGGAACTGACGACTGACGTGTTGGCCAAGATAGCATCCTTGATTTTGTCACAGGAAGAGGGTGAAGCTATCGTTGAGCAGGCACTGGCAAAGGCCGCCGGCGCTGAAGCCGCACAAGAGACACTGACGTTCCTGGCAAACCAGTCTGAACTGGCCGAGAAGGAAGCTGCCTATGCACAGGGTGAGACCGACGCGCAGGCGCTAATCGATCAGAGTATCTTCGAGTCCGGTAAGCAAGCAGCCACACAGGCAGCAGCACCGGCAGCAGCACCGGCAGCAGCCCCAGCCGCTACACCGAAGCAATTCTTCTTCAAGCTAGGCCAGCAAATGGCTGACGCAAGCATCGCTGACATGATGGGTGGCGCTGGTGGCGGCGGTATGGGCGGCGAAGATATGGGCGGCGGCGGAATGGATGTCGCACCCGCGGAGTTAGCCGGTGGCGGTGAAGAGATGGCTGGCGCTGAGATGGGCGGTGGTGAAGAGATGGGCGGCGACCAAGAGTTGACTCTTGATGATGTCGAGCAGGCATTAGCAGCCCTCGTAGCCGAAGGCCAGGTCAGTGAGGAAGAAGCAGCGCAGCTGATGGAATATCTTGCAGGTGGCGTTCAGGGCGGCGGTGAAGAGATGGCCGGCGCTGAACAGGGTGCTGAGTTAGGTGCCGAAGAAGGCGCAGCTCCGGGTGCTGAAGCAGCTCCGGGTGCCGAGGTAGCTGGACAGGAAATGGAAGCAGCAGCAGCCGCTCCCGCAGCAGCCTTGTTACAGGCGATTCAGACGCTCCGCGCACAGCAGTAAGCACGAGGTGTATGATGGATACAATGAAAGAGACGTTGGAAAAGGTCGCAGCGTACATCGCTGATGTGCAGCCTCGACTCGACGCAGAGAATGCACGTCGGAGCCAGTTCCTAAAGCGAGCAAACCAGGCAGCTGGTGTGCTTGCTAACAGGGGCATTATTGGTTCCGAGGTCAAGGACGCGTTCGTGGACAAGGTAGCGGCTAACGAAGTAGAGGTGTGGGACCTGGTTGAAAAACTGGCCGGCCTCGTAGCAGCAGATGATCTCGGGACCGCAGTGCAAGAAAAGCTTGCGGCTGCAGGTTCCGATATGGGTCCTTGGGAGAGGCTCTACTACCTTGGCGATGCCAGGGCTGAAGGGCGTGCTTCTGGGATGGTTGATTAACACACAAGAAGAATAGGAGAATTACCATGGGTTGGTTTAATGTACTCAAAGGCGCTTACCCCAGCCTCCAGCAGATCGATAGGCCTCTGGACGTTGCGGCAGGCGAGGCAGGAATTGTTCGTGGTTCCTGTATCTACATCGACACGAATAACAACTACAAACTGGCAACAGCTGCCGTGGATGATACACCTGGTGCTTACATCTTTTGGTGTCTCCCTATGGGTGGCCAGGAAGATTTCCAGGCCGGTATGGCTGGTACAATCGGACAGGGCCCAGCTGGCGGCGTAGCCAAGATCAATGGTCTTGCCTGCGGTATGCCGTTTGAGTTTGAAACCGATCAGTATGACACTACACAGGTGTATGCGATCGGCGATCTACTTATGCCGGGTGCACTGGGTAAGGTTACCCTGCATACTAGTGGCAAGAATTGCATCGGGCAGGTCACGCAGACTGTGCGGACACGATGGGCTAATGATGCCATCGCGGTCACCGGCCGGCGTACTGGTGCGAATGTGAATGTGCTGACCGCACGTTCAATGTGGTTACCAGTGTTGGCGGTATAGTCCGTCGGTGTTGGTGTAAATACGACAATAGATACGAGGAGAATACACATGAAGAGTGATACTCAAAGTGTTCCCACGTCTGTTATGAATGCTCGAATTCTTGAGCATCTGGACAGGGACGAGATCAAAAAGGCTCAGGACGCTGCTACGGACTACACACGTACGCAGATCCGTGAGGAGTCTTTCTCGTTCAAGATTCTGCCACCTGAAAAGGCGACAGATGACATGCTGGACAGAGCTCTGGATGAGCGACTACAGATCATTTGGGAGATTGAACCGGACAGCCCTGCTGCGAAGTGGGTGCCGTTACAGACCGTGCCGGATGGCGAGTATATCGTCGGTTCCCGGTACATCATTCCGTTTGCTCGGGTACTGACACCAAAGTTCGTTAAGGATATTGACGAACTGCGGACATACCGACAGGACATCCGGAAGATTCTGACAGACAATTCCATCAAGGATGGTCTGACAGAGATCGACAGTAAGTGGATTGGTACCGTTAACAGTATCGTCTTTGACGCAGCTGTGGCCGGTGCCGCGAACAACGTGACAGGTAAGGTGCAGTGGATCGACACGACCGACCCTATCAACCGTTCTTCGTTTGCTGAAGCCAAGAAGATGCTCCCCCGTGGCAACGCACAGGGCAAGTATCGTCTACGTAACTACATCTGTCTGATGAACGATGTGACTGCGCAGGATTGGTTGAAGCTTGACCGTAACGCCGTCGGTGGCGACCTGTCGGAAGACTTCTTCCGTAACGGTTTAACCACGGACACCTTCCTTGGTGTGAAGGCGATCTTCACCATCAAGGATGATCTCGTTCCGGACAACTACATCTACTTCTTCGCGGCCCCTGAGTTTCTGGGTAAGTGTTTCTACCTGACCGATTGGACCATGTTCATGAAGAAAGAAGCGTTCTTCATTGAAATGTTCTCCTACTGGCTCGGCGGCTTTGCCTTTGGTAACGTGGCCGGCATGGCTGTTGCCCGTTTCAGTCAGTAACCTGGTTGACGTGTGAGTGTCGTAGGGGCTAGGGTCGACTCGGCTCTAGCCCCTTTTTATGAGATGGAGGCTTAAGATGCATGATGGGCAGACAGTTTCTTGTTGGATGGAAGGCTTTGCTAAGGCAGCTGCGGACCTAGGCCTGACGGCCGAGGATGCGCGGGAGCTGTTGGTGGTCAGTCAGCGTATGACCCTGGCAGCCAAACAAGGTGACGCCTTCACTGAGGGCTTTAACCAAGTGGCTGAGAAGGATGCGGTACTGGGCGCGCTGGCACTGGGTGGTGCTCTTGGCGCTGGTGTGTTAGCTGGTGGCCAGAAGCTACTCAGAAATTATCGTAGCAGTCATGTACCTGGTGATCCAGGCGCTTTGCAGAATATGCGGTTGGGTGATATTCAGAAGTTACAGGCTAGGATAAAGAGTACGCAGGGCGCGCTGAAGGGTCTAGGCCTTGGGGACAAGAGTAAGGCAAATGGCGGCACACCTGATCGGTCTGCGTGGCGTAGTCCTTACGGATCTCCGGGCATGCCGAAGCGATACTACTCGCCTCGTGGCTACAACTACTATTAAGTTGGTGAGGTCTGATCATGGCTGAGGATCCACAGGGTAACACAGGTGTCATCACCGAGCTTGATATTCGTATCTGGCTGCGGGATACGGACCCCGCAGCCAATCAGCTGATCGACGATCTGGAGTTTGAGCCTGAAGAGATCCGGACGGCCATGACGTTGACGGTGGACCATTGGAACGACGTGCCACCTGGCATCGGTACCTTCAATGTCAACACTTTCCCCTGGCGTAGCGCATTACTCAGAGGCACAGCAGCCAACCTATTGTTCATCGCAGGTCACCGGTACAGACGTAACAGTCTCACGTACAAGGTACCGGGTGGTACTGTTGCCGATCAAGAGAAGAACAAGGATTACGACGAGGCCGGTGCTAAGCTGTGGGACGAGTATAAGGCTTGGACACAGCACAACAAGCGAGCCCAGAACATGGAGATGGGCTGGGGAATCATCGGCGGCGGCCTTGGTCGATACAGTCAATACTAGGAGTACTCATGGCTACTGGTGCGATCAAGCGCATTGAGGTTCTCCCGAATTACGCACGCGGTTTCACCTTCTCTTGGGTGATGTCGCAGTCCTTTCGTGAGAAACTCCCCTGGCACTTCCTGGTACAACAGGCCCCGGCGCCTGACGGTCCCTGGGAAGATATCTCACCTACCCTGGTAAACAAGTACGTCTGGGAAGACGAGCTGGTGCGCGTAGTTGGTAAGGATCCAGTGTTATGGTTCCGGGTCATACTCACAACGGGCAGTGGCGGCACACACGTATCACACTTGGCTGATCCCTATGGTGATCTCGATCGACGTGAGTGGCTCATTGTACGTGACATTATGCGACGGGAACTTCTACAGCAGCAGAAGATGGCTGGTGTTCCCGGGCGCGTGTGGCTTGACACTAAGGGTGCAGGTACGCCTTGCCCTGAGTGTCGTGATCCGGTCACCGGGCATTGTATCAACTCGGAGTGTGGTGCCTGTCTGGGTAGTGGGAGCATCCCGCCCTATTATGGACCCTACTCTGTGTGGCTTACGTTCTCCCCAGTGCGGCGTAAACTCGACATGAGTCAGGATGGTACCGGGTCTCGGGAGCCCCGTGTACACGCCATCCGACTGATTGGGTCGCCGCCCGTAAGAGCGCACGACGTTGTTATAGACACTGTGTCGGATAGACGCTACTATGCAGAGGAAGTGAAGGTAGAGTTTGAGATACGGAGAGTCCCTGTGATCCAGACAGTCATTGGTAAGGAGATGCCTAAGAGTGATCCAGTGTATCGCTTGGGCGATTCTGATGATGACATAGCTGATAAGCCGGAGTGTGACGATGTCGAATAAACCAACCCAGGTGCCTGACGTACCGCTGCATACCAAAGAGATGTCCGAGCGCGTTACGTTGCTCGCACACATCCGGAAGACACCCAACCTGCTTTACGGAATTTTTGTAGAATTAGCTCGACAGCTTTACAGCGATAAGAGTAATGTGCCCATAGACACCAAGGTAGTGTGGTGCGATAACCCGGCTAAGACGGGTATCTGGATTGACACCGATTACCAGTGGGATGACGAAAGCCCAGAAAAGCGGCCGGCTATTTTTGTTAAGCTGGACCCAATCGAATATAAGTCCCAGACGGGCAGACACGACGCCCTCATGCGAGTGGACTTAGAACAAGGCGAATACATATATAGCCGCAATGGGTATGGAAAAGTGTCCTTCATACACATAGGCAGATCAAGCGGTGAGTCTACTGTCCTATCCGGTGCAACGCTGGATTTCTTCGACGCGTTCGGGCGTGTCATCCGTGATGACTTCTGCTTTGACATATTCAAAGTGGTGAGTTGGCGACCGGGTGGTGTGTCTGATGATGAGTCGACGGAACGCTTCCGTAACACCGTGACGGTAGAATTCTCGTTTGAAGATACTTGGCGATTGAAATTAGAGAGTCCGAAGCTTAAAAGAGTGATCTTTAACACTGGACAGTCACTGATTACTCGTGGTATATTGGATTCATGATGGTAGTAAACCGCAACAAGAAGGAGTATTAAGATGTCGTACATCCTGCCTCAAGTACAGGTGTTTCAACTGTTTTCGCAGGTGCCGAGCACGGTAATTGCGAACCTGAACGCGTTTACGTTCGGGGCAAATTATCAGTTGTTTCGCTACGCTGTAGCTGCTGAGAAAGCTCTCATCAGCCTTGGCGCTTATGACAAAGATAATGACACGGAATATGCGTTCCCTAACCTGCCCGCTAGCTCAACAGTTGATCTGAGCTATGTGAAGCTGTACCTGGAAAATGTATGGGCCGAGTATCTCAACATCCCTGCATCCCCGTCCAACCCGCTGAATTCACTCAGTGTGGCGGCTCGCAATAAGCTTCGTGCTGCGCCAGCCATCGGTGATCCAGAGAATGCAGACACAACGCATCCTAGCCTCGGTGATGATACCAAAGGGTTCTTCACTGGTGACGTCGCGCTTCCAGAAGATTACTACTTCTGGCCGACTGGTGGCTGGACTGGTGCCGCATGGGCCGCTTCTGGTTACACAGCAACTATCTCCACTGGTTCCGGTGAAGATGCGATGTTGGCATACCAGACGAGTGAGAGTCTGACCGGAACAATGGCTGTCGATAACACTGACAACCCGCTTACTGCTGGTGTTGGTATCGAAGGTCCAGACGGTCTACAGCTCGACTTTGATGCTGGTTCCGTTGATAACGTGCTGCGTGCGCCGATTACAATGCGCTTCGAAGATGCAGCCGGTACTTCGTTCTTCACGGTGGTTGTAGATCCCACTGAATTGCCGACGGTCATTGACTGGGCACTGGACAACAGCTTACCCATACAAGCCAATGTGGACCTCGCCGCTGGAGCTAACGCCGTGAGCTGGAGTAGCACAACACGTACGTTGATCGTCACTGCAGTCGGTGGTTACACTCTACTGGCTATCAAGACTGCCATGGAAGCTGACTCCGACATCGCAACTTACTTTGATATCAGTGCAATCACTGGTACATCGGGTAACGCTGTTGCGGACGTACTGGACGAAGCAAGCGTGAGCCTTGATACTGGGGTTGACGTTGAGCTGGTGCCTACTGGTTATCGCATTCGCATGACATCCAACCCGTACGTCTTCAAAACGGGTAATGGCTATACACATTCCGGACAGTTCAAGACCCGTGGTGTGTTAGTGGGTGACCGCGTGCGCTACCAGGTGACAGATCCTAACGGTATTGTTCGGACTGGTACAACCAAGGTTGTTGGCTTTGAGGCTGATGAGACCCTGGCTACCATTTCTGATCCTACCTCTAAGTCGACCAATGGCGCTACGCAGGCTGCAACAGCTTTCGTACCCAAGACTGGGCAGGATATCATCGATGCAGGTACCGACAACCAGAGGGCTTTCGACGGGTCTGCGACTAAAGTGTACGCACTTGACCCGACCAACGCTCAGTATACTGGCGAGTTGGTCGATGGTGTGATCTCTGACGCATTCACCATCACGATTAGCGCAAGTGGCGACGCTGGTGTGGCACAGGCGACTGTCGAGAACGACAGTGGGACTTACACCCGGTTGAACGTTCCTATTGAGGAAGGTAAGGTTGGCGATGCTGATCGTGCTCGAATCTATCTCGGACGTAACCTCTGGGCTCTTCTTGAGAAGGGTTCTGGTGACGCTGATGCTGAGTTCCAGGCAGGCGACGTGTACGCGTTCTCCGCAGATGCGGACGCTGGTTTCACTTCGCTGAGCGCTACGCAGATCACGGTAGATGGTGAGTACACTGGGCTGGGCGATACCACATATATGATCGAGGTCATTCGTGGTGGTGCGTTCAACCGTACTGTGGCAACTATCGACGGGCTAACAGCGCCCAACAAGATGGTCATCACCTACACAGGTCAGCCTATAGTGGCCGATCGCGTTACAGTGGGTGCAGTTGCGTTTGATGCTGGTACCGATTTTGCAATCGGTATCGACGCGGACACAACGTACGCCAACTTGGTTGCTGCTATCAATGCGAACCCCATTGCGGTCTACGCAGTACAGGTTTTAAGTGCTGGTACCGTTACTTGCACCGGTCCTGGTAGCCTGATCAATGGTTCGTTCCTTGGTACAGACCTGACCGACGCGACGGATTACACTAATGCGACAGAAGTCACTGACGCAATACAGCTCAACGCTGTTGTGAATGTGGATGACTGGACTGGTGGCGATGCGGATGATGAATACATCCTCAAGTGCACCACAGCCGGTGCCATCACAGCCGCACAGTTCCAGCTGTCTTCGCAGGGTGGCGATTCTGACACCGTTGTGCAGTTCACTAACTGGGGTACTCTAGCTACCGACGCCGTTGCTGTCGGGAGCCGTGGCCTTAGTTTGTACTTCCAGGACCTCATGGGTACGACACCGACCTTCGCGATCGGTGACTACTGGGTGGTCAAGCTGAACATGTCGCGACCTCAGGTTCGGATCTCCGATACCGCGGGCATCGACAATGGCAGCACTGAAGTAGTGAACGACGCTATTCCTATCGACATAGGCGGGTATGGCATTGAGCTGACCTTTACGACCAACACCAACACTGAGGGCGGTTTCGTCACCGGCGGTGGTCTGAACAAGGACGATGTCTACTATGTAGTGGCTGAAGCCTCGGCAGATGGCGCGTATCGAACACTCGTGCTGGCAGATGAGCTGCCTTCACAGGCTGAAGAAGGTATTGACTCGGCTGGGGACACTAACCTCAACCCGAGTAACTTCGCTGTGTGGCTCTACATGATCCAGAACGCTGTGCAGGTCGCTTCTAAGCGCGTGCAGGCCCCTCCAGATTATAACTGGCTCGCCACTGACGCCACGGGCGCTGCTCCTGACGTCACTGTGTACGAGGATATGCAGGTCACGGATACGTCCTGGGTTAATGGCGATGGTACGCTGGCTTACATGGATGTCTACGCGGCAACCATGTACTGTGAGTATCGTGCACTGTTAACGGCTGACTCAGATACCATCCACTTCATCAGC
>Ga0075116_10001570_pt1 | contig 10433 bp, 11 predicted proteins | sample AntAceMetag02UKC_FD_69786 | JGI IMG/M metagenome (GOLD analysis project Ga0075116, IMG submission 69786) | Saline lake microbial communities from Ace Lake, Antarctica- Antarctic Ace Lake Metagenome 02UKC | ecosystem: Environmental > Aquatic > Non-marine Saline and Alkaline > Saline | place...
TGTATTAAAGTTTTTGTTAATTTTCCAAAAATACTCATGTTACCACACCTCCAATTGCCTTGACCCACACTGTGGACATTTGGCAGGGTTAATGTTTTCATTGTCGGCTCTACGGATACCACCACCAAAGTTTCTTATCACTCTGAATTTGGTATCACATCTTTTACATATAACTGTAAAGGTTGCACCTGTCTGATGTATACTTCCGTTCGGCATGTCAATTTCCTTCTTTAGATTTTCTTTCTTGCCTCCACCTCTCCCATTCTTCCTCGCGTTTAATATCCTCAGCTATTTCGGAATCCGTTATCTCTTTAGCTTTGTTATATAGAACTTCGGATGCATATTTATGACCACATTGATAGCCATTCATGCCTGGGAAATAGAAGTTATTTATAGCATATAAAGAGTCTTCAAATACTGCAAAGTCAATAAATGCTGTGAAGAGTCCTTTGTCCTGTTTAGTTGGGTCGTAATCTTGCAATATCGGTTGATATATTTTGTTGAACGTTTTATAGTCTCTGAATTTGAAGATGCTGTAAACACCAAACATATTGTTTTCTAACTTTGTGAAACAACCTTTGTTTTTATCAAGTCGTCTTAAAAGTTTTAAGTCTGGTCTTGTATTTTGGTGCATAAAAGGTGGTTGAGTGAACATCTCTCTTTGGTTACCTACTAAACCACTGTATTTTGTTTCAAATAATCCATTGAAGCTTGTAAATATAGGTTTGTCTATCGATGCGAATTTTGAGTGTGGTCTGTGCCAATTCTTGTCACTTTCTTCTTCCATCGCTTTGTATATAGCACATTTCTTTTTGGCTTTTCTTATAGCTTCTATGTAATTGAAGAAGTTGGTAATTCTCTTCGCTCTTTGTGGTATGTTTTTTCCAAATTCATCCTTTTGCATGTCTCTGACCATACAATCGAAAATTTTTCTATGGACAAACATACCAGATGAGACGACTTTTCCAAAATTATTAACACCATCCACGCTTTTGAAGGTTTTCTTAAAATAGGCTTCTATAATTTCCAGATTTTCATCACGGATAATGTTTTCTATTCCACCATAATCATCATACTCACCGAATATAGGCATAGTTACTGGAGCATAGAAACAATGACTACTTATAAGCGTGTGGTTGCCATCTCCTACTTTATACGGATATTTTGCTACTTCAAGCGGAATAAATACTATAGGATCTCCTGAACTTATGCTTATATTTGAAACAGAACAAACGATGTTAAAACTACCCATGATACACCCCTTTTGTTAAGAGACATTTTTCTTGCGCTGCAATCCACCGCGTCTCGTTCCTCGGCAGCGTTTGCAGCCGCACAGTCTTCCCGGCGATGCCGTCATGGACTGTGCATTGCCCACCCCTACCCATTCAACCTTGGTCCGCAAGCAGACCAGTATTAGCAAATTAAATATCTATTATTATCTATTACTTTTTTATATTAGTAATAGATATCACACTTATAGCGGATATTTAGCTCGCTATGTTTGCTTAACCACCCTGTCACTAATTTTAGTGCTTTTAAGGCTGGCTATCAAACATTTATGCGGCATGTTTTTGAGTTGACTTGCCCCAAAGTCAACATCTCATTTATAATCTATTTCATTTTACTTTTAATAATTTGCTAAAGCCATTGGCATCTGATATTTTTCATATATGTAATCGGATATTATTTCCATGAAGATCTCATTAATTGTGGCATTATCAGGTTCTTCTGGTAAGTCTGATTTTTTGAGTGCGATTTTAGCGTCTTCATATAAATCTTTTGCGAATTCCTTAACATCGTCCAGTTTCCATTTACCTTTTTTTATAGCCAATAAAATACTTTTATCTTTTCTACGGTAGACATTAAGCTTTCCGGTCTCCAGGAATTCAATACCCATTTTGAATAATCTTATGGCATGGCTGGCGTTTATGCAGTCGTACCCAAATTTTTCCACAAGAGCTTTCCTTTTAGCACCCATGTAACCACAAAATACTTTCTTTGATATCTCTTCCAACTTGTTGTTCGCATAACCAGTGAACGTTTCGTAAGCGCGTTTGGAGCTGAAACAGTCTCTATTCTCAATAAGTATCTTTCCAGGAACGCCTAAGGTTATATAATGTTTTTCGTCTGACCACAATACTGGAATTATATTAGGATTAAACTTTAAGGCGAGTTTTGTGAAGTGTCTTAGTTCATAAGATACTATATCAAATTCACCACTGATAATGTGCTTACCTCTTTTATAGGCTGTATCTTGGTCTAATCCTATATAGTACTCTACCGGGGCCACATAAATTGATACTATATCTATGTCGTCTATACTGTCAGTTTCCTTTGATGGTCTATATGTATTGTGTGAAATGCTGCCTCTGAACCCGGTCAATATAGAGTCTTCCTGGATTATCCCCTTCGGTAAGCTTAAATTTTTCATCTAAATCTTCCTTTATATCTGGATTTAATGTATTCCTTACCCTTTCAATTGTATTTTGTCTGTGCTCTTCTGGATAAATTATCATTTGGTTAATTCTTTCTAAGCGTATTTTAATATTTTACTTTTCGACAAATCCTTTAACTTTTTAAATGCGTCTATGTATATAGAGTCACTTAGGCCAGAGAATCCTGGTGCAGAATTAATCTCTATAAAATATAGTTTATGGTCTTTATCAACTATGAAATCAACAGCACCGAAGCCCATACCCAAAATATCAAGCATCTTGTTTGATATTTCTTTAGCACTTTTAAAAACACCATAACCATTATGGTTGTTTACTGTTATGAAGCGCCCGCCTTTGCTGAAGTTCCATGCTATTTCGTCTTTGTCACCCAATCTCTTTTGTATTCTGTACTCTTCAATACTAAGCCACTTAAAAGCATGTACTCTTAATTCATACAGCCTGTCGCTTATAAACTTTTGGTAGTATTTTCCTTTCATTGCTGTCTTACCCCTTGCAGCACGTATACCAATACCACCCTGTGAACTGAACTTTTTTTCGATCCACTCTTTTATTTTGTCAGATTTTGATAATGCAAGTTTGCTGTCCGGGACTAAGACATCAACTTCCTTTGCCATGTTTACCACTCTTAATTTAGAGTGTCCTATATTATTATTTATAGTTGGTATCTTTCTTGCGCCAGGAAATTTTCTGTAATATTGTCTTAATCTCTCACCGGCTAGTCCATAGTTAACTAAAACGTCGGTTTTATGTTTACTTCCAACATATCTTAGAATCTCAGCTTCTTTAACTATGGTTTTACAAGATTTAGATCCCTTCTTCCCCATCATTCTGATTTTTGTCATATGTTTGTCTTCGCTCAGCGATCCTTTCGACCATGTTTTTTAACCTTGCTTTTATACTTGCCTTTCTAAGCTCCCTCAGCTTTAACATCATCTTCTCAGACCCATCACCGTCGTCCACATCGATATCCGCCATGTGATAGGCATGTTCTTCTTCATAAGTCAACAGCGGAGCACCTGGATCTTTAAGTCCCAAAGCTACACGCTTCCATTTCTCTATGAATGGGGACCTCAGTTTTTTTGACATTGGGACTAACCAATTATTCATATCGGTCAGGTCTACCAGTTTTTGTGGTGTATCAACTTTGACTATTGGGGTTAATTCTCTAACAGGAGATCCCAATACACCATCGTCAGTTTGGCTCATCTCACCAGATCTTTCATCTATGGCTATTTCTTCACCAAGACCTAATGCTATTCCAAATCCGTCTGTTATCATATCATCCATTTATATTTCCTTTTTGTAATAAAATGAGGGGAATTCTTTAACGGATACGGTCAAGATCCGACTCCATATAATGGCGGAGCAACCTAACCCGAAAGGTGATTTCGATTTAAAGACCGTAAATTCCCCTATAATTGTATAAATTGGTAGCACCTTGTCCGGAATGGTAAGTGTTATGTTAGAAACTACTAGGCCTAGCAATCTCTCAACACTATTCCACAGCTCTGGTGCCTTGTACCAGGAGCGGGGCTCGAACCCGCACGGACTGCCGCCCATAGGATTTTAAGTCCTAAGCGTCTACCAAGTTTCGCCACCCTGGCTAGTTAATTATTCTTTTCCAAAGATTTTTAACCATTTTTATAATAGCTTTTATAGTACCAATTATATAAAGAGGAAGCCATAGAAATGTTATTATAAACACAGTGGGCTCTTTCTTATATTTTGGATATCCTTTAGACTTAATTGACATATTATTATCTGTTATGATTTCTAACCATACCATTAGACCAATCATAAGGTAAATAACCACACTGCATATGACCCTTGTATAATCCATTTTTTATCCTTTCTTGTGCTGACCACAGTTCGCCATCCGCAGTCAGCGAGGAGTGAAACACTATGAAAAATCTTAACCAATTATAGGCTAAGCTTGTGGCTAACCACAATTGTCCCGAATACAATCATAGTCAGCCGGTCATAAGTAATTAGAAAGGAGAAAAAGAGGAAAACCTCTTACTTGTGGCCATAAAACCCAGCGTTATGATACTATCACAATAAACTCGGTAATATGACCGATTCCCACCACACACCCACTCGACCTACGTCCCTCAATTGATAGATTTAAGTTTGGATTTCACGCCACGGTTGCCAACTTTTACCTAATTACGTTTCAGCGCAATGCTTCATCACGTTTTCGGTACATTCGTTGCGAACACTAGATAGTGACTCGCAAACTATAAATCAAATCAATTTAAAAAGAAACTATATAAAACAGCAAGCTTTTATCTAGTCTATTATTAATCATGCTTACTGATATTATCTTGTGGGGAGAGGAAGATTTGAACTTCCATCATACATCTAAGAATGTCCCCCCGACAGTGATACTATGCACACTGTAGTTTAGTTGTACAAGAGATTCGAACTCGTAGTTTTCCTATTCCCAAAATCACAACTCTTTTTTTTAACCAAAATGTTTGGCGGCCACGACTGTTCAAGACGGTAGAAAAAAAGATTAAAAAAGTTCCGTGTCGTAGAGTTAACCTAATAATACTGTTACAGAGGGCCAGGTTAACTTACAAAGCCCCCACTGAAGAAACACCGTTTGAAAACCTGGTAGGTTGACATTTTATTGCAATTTTGTGTCGGTCTAACACAAAGCTTTAATTATTTTTGCCAGTGTAAACCTGTAATTGTTATAATCTATCGGCCTACGTTAACAACTTAATATTTCTTCGTCACATTTCAGGATAGATGTATTACCTAACCTATACGATACAACCTCATCTACTGCGTGTTCCTGCCAATACATAGGCAGAGAGAGCATTAATATACAACGTAGTTTTGTTTCACAAAATGGAAGTCCTGTGTTTTTCGTGAAGACTTTTCGACATCCAATGAGATCCTACTAAGTTGATCCACTAAACTATTTATATATTAATCACTGTCTTTATTTTTACTTGTCGTAAAGACTTACTTGGATTGACATACATAATAATATCATCTAATTCATTTGGGAGCGTTCCTCTTCCAAAAATTAAGATAACGTGCTAGAAAGGCACTTTTATTATCTATGTAAGATTTCCGTTCTGTCTGTTCCGAGTAGACACGCCTATTAACTCTTTACCCACCCTGTCCTCTCCATTGGCCTTGTCCCACTTCTACAACAAGATATAAATTAAACCTCCTTCAATTACTATGGTTTTATTAGATCAACTGCCTTTTAGATAGTTACCTGTCAATCGAATGAGATCTATTCTGTTATTTAAATCCTCATCATCCAATACCTTTTCTAATAGATAGTTTTGAATGTCCCCTATTTTGGCTGACTGTTCCAATTTAAAAATAGACATGATATCTTTTCCGTTAACAACAAGATCCTTTACCATTAAGGCAGAGTCTTTTTTGAGGATTTCTATTATTCTCTTTTCAAAATCCTTTTGCTTAGCTGTTACTGCTAACGTTTTGAAACCATTTCCCAATCTTTCTGCAGCTCTTAGTTTGAACAAAGGAAAATCAGATAGCTTGTTTATATCTCCCTTTGTTATTCCAGCTTTCTTTATAAATCTTCGAATGGCACCGTCTGTATATTCCCTGGTGTAATGGTACATATGCAATCTAACCAGCATCAGAATTTCTTTACGTATAGCGTTGCTGTATCCAAGTTTTATTAACAAATTCTTAGCAAGTTTAACACCAGCCATCTCGTGTTTATGGAATGTTATACCTTTGTCCTTGGTTACTACTCTTGTAATTGGCTTACCTATATCATGTAATAATCCACCTAGCCTAAGCATCAGATTTGGTTCTAGATTATCACACGTAAAGATACAGTGATGGAATACATCCCATTTGTGGTAGCGTTTGTCTTGTGTCACGCCAACACAAATGTCTAATTCAGGCATAACTACCCTCAATATTCCCAACACATGCATAAGCTTCAAATATTTGGAAGGTTTATCACTTAGAACAATATGATTTAAATTTGCTCTTATATTATCTACGTGTACTTTACTTAAAAATCCTTTTCGTGTGTAATGTTTCATAGCGAAAAGTATATCTTCGTCGAGTTTGAATCCAGTCCTAGCAGCAAGTGCAACTCCACGTAATATTCTTACGGGATGTTCTTTTATTCTGTTCATAGCACTTCCTACTGCTACTATTCTTTTGTTGGTTATATCTTCCAAACCACCCACATGATCTATTATTTCTTCCTTTTTCTTAGCATTTATGGGTAGATATAGGGCGTTAATAGTAAAATCCCTATGTGCACAATCCTGTCGAAGTGTATTCTTTTGACTTAATATTTGGGTTTTTCCGCGTGTAGGTAATTTTATTTGTGCAGACATACTGTCATCATACGCTCTGAATAACAGCAATTCTATATCGAAACTGTTCTCGATCTTTGAAAGCTTTACAAATTTTATTTTACCATACTTTTTTAAGAAATCACTAATTCTTTTGATGGATAAATTCCTTACCACCGTGTCGAGATCATTGTTAGTCTTATCTAACAAGAAATCTCTTACAAACCCACCTACCAAGTACACTTCAGCTTTTGTTTCTTTTTCAAGCTTTTGTAGTACTTCAATAGTATTCATCAGTTTTCCTCTTTTGTTATTTAAAGGTCAAATTCTTTGTCTCCTATTTTATCTTTTAACTTCTCCCTCATCTTTCTAAATTTCTCACATACCCATGGGGTTGTCCTATTAAACTTCTTTGCTATCTTATTGTAAGGCATGCCGTCCATAACACACTCAGCTATCTCTTTTTCTATATCTGTCAAATGAAATTTTAGATTTTCTATAAACAACATCATACTAAGTTTATCTTTCTCGTCTCTCAGAATATCATCTGGACTTAAGTATTCATCGTATGGTATTTCCACCGGCATGAATTCAACCCTCCTTGCTAATTCTTTTGTTGATATACCCGCTCTTACAGCTGCGCCTTTAAATTTTCTAAAGGCTTCAATAGCCTTTGGTTTTAATTCACATAGTATATTATTATCAACATCAAGCTCGCCTTTTTCTAAACAATGTGTTAAGCAATCACTGTTATATGTTTTAAATATACTTTTTAATAACTTTATGTGTCTACTAGCGTGTTTTATATACGCTGGTACTGGAACAATCCCCGAATTTTTTCTGATATATTCATTAAGGACAGTTTTTATTTTGAATCTTGCAAAGGTCTTGAACTTAGCACCTTTCCTCTTACTGTCGTAGTCACGATTTGCTCTAGCCAAACCTATTAAAGCTTCACCAAACAAATCATCTTTGGATACATTTGAGAAGAATGAATATGAATAGGAAATATTATTTAGAAGGGAATAGTTGTCCTTATAGAGGTTTTCTGCCTCCTCAAGGGTATCTGCAAGGAAGTATTTTGGGAATTCCTCATAGGATTCAACGGAACTTTCTTTTATAATATCATATTTAAATTTATTTTTAGTCATCTCAGCTCTTCTGTATAAGCACACCCTTCTGTATAATGCAAGTTACATAATTATTTTCTTATATATTCCGCAGATATTTCAACCTTATGTGTTTTACCACCATAACCTGCTTCGGCAAGATACTCTTTACCTTTCTTAGTTATTAGCCTGCCTTTACCACTTCTTATCACCAACCCTTCTCTTATTAAAAACGGTTCCGTGGAAGCAGAAAGTGTTTTAGCAGATTCATTTACCATTATAGATAGGTTCTCTAAGCCAATAGGTATACCAGAATCATACAATGCTTTTAATATTTTAATTTCTACCCTGCTGAAACCTCTTTCGTCAATACCAATTTCTTTGAAGGTATGTAGCGTCATAGAGTGTGTAAGTATACGTCCACCTTCGCTTAAGCATAAGTCCCTAACTCTTTTGAGATAACCAACTGCTATTCTTGGTATACCCCTCCCTCTTTTTACTATTTCCCCTATGGCTTTCGGTGTCATCTCTATATTCAGTAGATTGGCGTGCAGTCCTATTATCTGAGCCATTTCTTTATCAGGATAAGTTTCAAACACAAACCTCATTGGAAATCGTTCTCTGAATGGTTTAGATAGAATACCATCATCTGTGGTGGCGCCCACTAATGTAAAGTAAGGTACCCAATGACACAGACCATCCTTGCCTGCAGCAATTTTAAAATCTTCTATGGCCATACCGAGTGGTTCTTGTCCACCTATTGGTAGTCTGTGTATTTCATCTATAAATAGAATTGTTGGTTTTATTTCTCCCATCCTATTTCCTTTTCGATCATAACCAACATGATTCAAGTTTTCTAATACTTCTATTATAGACTTGTAATCTTTTAGGTCTGCAGCTGGCACTTGTAAGAAATCAGAACCACCTTCTTTAGATATATATCTGGCCATACTTGTTTTACCACAACCAGCTACACCTGCGAATAACATGTGTGGCGGCGCCAAGTTTAACTTTTTTGCTGCTTTTAGTGCTATCCTCATCTGATTTTTAGTGTTTTTATGTCCTATAATGTGCATACCGGTTCCTTTAGCCGTGCATGTAAAAGTTGCTGTCGTAAATCTCATCGACATCGGTGCTGTTTTCACTTGCTATTTTGATATCATCTCCCTTTACAATCGGCAATTTAATTTGATATGTCCCAGCTTTTATTTCACTTATTTTCTTTTGCATTTTTTCTAAAACATTTTTCCCAGGTTTTTTACTCCTTTTGAAGCATTTGGGTTCTGGATCTGTATTTAGAACAGTAGTTTTTCTTCTATTCTCTTCGTATGACGACTTTTTATAGAAAGGTTTGTTAACAGTAATTCCAGGCGTGCTACTACCTTTTATGACTGTAACATCATCCGGAACACATGTGTAAGTAGTAGTATCGATTATATTATCGTCGCTATCTATTGTACGATTGTCCTCATTTAATTCTTTCACTATGTCGGCGAGCATATCTAATGCAAGATTTTGATCTTCTTTTGTTGCTCTCCAACAGTGGATCACCTTTGTGTACCCGTCAAATTTTTGAAGTGAGAGAACGTTAAACTGGCTCGTGTTGAACAAGTATGTAACATCCTTGTCCTTTTCTACGATGATAAGCATATCATCATCTGGTGGGTCATATAACCTCACCCCTTTAAACATTCCGGCTACTATAGAGTCAGCTGACATTTTAGAAACGTCATTTTCGATCATCTCTATCAACACATACTTAAGGTCCGACATAATTCTCTCCTTGTATCAATAACTTGTTGGCCATTGTAATAATGTAATGGTCTACGTTCCAATCTTTTCTTATGAATTTCCAGCCAAGTTTACCTACGAGTCTAAGACTCGCGGTGTTGTCCTCTCTAATTGTACCATAAACATATGGCGTATCACAATTATTTATGGATGTCAATAGCAATTTTGCACCAAGACCTTTTCTTCTATATTCTGGAAGCACGGAAGTGTGATAGCTTTTGCTCAACTCTGGATATTCTTTTAATAAAGCAGCGCAACCGACCACTTTGTCCTCTACAATCTCGACAAAATAATTAGCTGCACTGCTCATTATCGAATATTCTGTGTGATAAGTGTACAACCTGTTATATCTATTCAACAAGTTGGCTATCTGCTTTGCTATTTCCCGTTGCGATAGTGTCACATAGAACTCGGCCATTTTAACCCCACATTTTCTTAATGACATTCTGTAAAGCAGCTGCTTCATCCTCATCGGCATTGGCTATCATTTCCGACATCAAGGCAGCCTTGGCGACCAGTCCTTGCTTGACTGATCCATCGGATGCGACGGATGCGCCGGCGGCAGAAACTTTCGCGGTAGTTTCGGCTTTGTTTACTCCCGCTACCACACTTTTCTTAGGTGCCGGTTTATTTATCAAAGCAATTTGTTCTTTGAACATTGTTACATAAGCGTCAAAAGGCGTTCCTTGCAGTCCCGGCCCGGAGTTGACCTCAATGATATAAACTTTTTTATCCTCAGTCACACAACAGTCAACTGCACCGAAATCTAG
>Ga0075116_10001577_pt1 | contig 10422 bp, 26 predicted proteins | sample AntAceMetag02UKC_FD_69786 | JGI IMG/M metagenome (GOLD analysis project Ga0075116, IMG submission 69786) | Saline lake microbial communities from Ace Lake, Antarctica- Antarctic Ace Lake Metagenome 02UKC | ecosystem: Environmental > Aquatic > Non-marine Saline and Alkaline > Saline | place...
CGGCGTGGGGCGGGTTGGTCGAGAAGGCGAAAGGGCGAAAGGCGGCGACTGAACAGCCGCCAACTACAGAGACGGGAGATGAGTAACGATGGGCAAGTTGGGAGACGAGTTGATGGAGAAGTGGATCGGCAAGGTTCATTGTGGCGATTCCGTTGAACTAATGGACCGGATGCCTGCCGGTTCTATTGATCTCATTGTAACGTCCCCTCCGTACAACCTGAAGAATAGCACCGGCAACGGCATGAAAGACGGGCGCGGCGGAAAGTGGAAGAATGCTGCCCTCATCAATGGTTATACCGACCATGACGACACCATGCCTCATGCGGAGTATGTGGCCTGGCAGCGCCAGTGCCTAACCGCAATGATACGCTTGCTGCGCGAAGACGGAGCTATCTTCTACAACCATAAGTGGCGCGTCCAGGGAGGTCTCTTGCAGGATCGCCACGACATCGTTGATGGGTTCCCTGTCCGTCAAATCATCATTTGGCAGCGCGATGGCGGCATAAACTTCAATCCCGGATACTTCCTGCCGACTTACGAAGTCATTTACATCATCTGCAAACCTGAATTCAAGTTGGCCCGGAAGGCAAACGCAATCGGTGACGTATGGCACATACCCCAAGAGAGCAACAACCCCCATCCAGCCCCATTCCCTGTGGAACTGGCGGCAAGGTGTATCAAGGCAACTAACGCGCAGATCGTGCTTGACCCGTTCATGGGTTCCGGCTCTACGGCGATAGCCGCTGAAAGCCTGGGCCGCGAGTGGGTAGGCATTGATGTTTCGGCAGACTACGGCAAGCTTGCCAAGGAACGCATACTTGCTGCGAAGGGACTGCTCAGGGAATGACCACACAACCGTTCGTGCCGCCCCTTGAACCACCAACGACGAAGAGGGAGATGGTGGCTCGTCTTCGCAACCTGCTTGAGATAGGTTGGCTGGACATGACGCCCGGTGTGCCACGCTACAATGGCACAGGAGGTCCAGGCAATTTCCTTGAAGACATGCTGGGCCTGACGGCTGGTGGTAAGGACATACCCGACTGCATCGGCTGGGAGGTCAAGTGGTGTTCTCCTCAGACCCACCTGATTACCATGTTCCACAAGGAGTGTGACGACGGTACCCGCGTCATGCGCTACATGGTCAGTAAGTATGGCTGGCTGGACGACAATGGGCGGTTGAGCTTCCGGCATACCATCAAGGGAACATCCGACAGGTTCAAGGTCTTTGATGATGCAGGCAATATCATCGTTCGGCCCCTCAATGGTAATGGCCCTGTGCCTATCTGGTCGCATGACACACTCCTGAACATCGCTGGCGGCAAGCTCCGTCGTCTGGTCGTCGTGCAAGGCGTTAGGCGTGAGCGGAGGGTGCGTTTTGACCGGGCCGACCTATATGAAACCATTCACCTTTCAGAATTCGCCGAGGCCCTGACAGACGGTAGGATCGCTATAGACTTCGATGTGCGCGAGGCACGGCCTAACAGCAAGGCCCTTCGCAACCACGGTACCAAATTCCGAATCGCCCCTGAAGATCTCCGCAACTTGTACGACAAACACGAACGGCTTTAGGTTGCGTCAGGTATATAGGTCCCAATGAGTAAGCAGCCACCACGCGGTGGCAACATACTCATTTTCGACAGTCGGGTCACCGAACTGGAAGCCGAGTGCAATGCCCTGCAAACCCAGCTCGCCGAGCGGGAGGACTGGCGGGAGACGGAGGATTGTGGTTATTGCGATGGGACTGGCTACCAGTCAAGCCGCTGCTCGAGTCCCCCCTGCGCCTACTGCAACGGTACCGGGCGTGTGGTCGCGCCGGAACCACCAGCGGAATGCGCAGGCAGTGCCGCGCAGGAGGCCCCAGAGACCGCAGGAGACGCGCCGAGCACCTGAGTAAGGGGTATGCCCAACTGTATACCCCCTGGGGGTATTCGCGGGAAGCACAGCGACGAAAGGAGGCAGCAAACATGAGACCACAAAGACTCATTCGGGGTGAAGAACAGTGTGGTTGCCCGCTGGCAAACGCAACGATGGCCCTGTGGACGCTCAATGATGCGTACATCGCGGAGGGTGATCCAGACGGGGCGGCGATAGCGCGTGAGCTTTGGGCCGAGGCCATCAAACTGCGCCCGCCTGGGAAGCAAGGAGACGAGCCGGCAGTGTGACAGTCGGCGAGCAGGCACAGAAAAGCCCTCGGCATTGACACCGAGGGCTTCGTGCTGTGTCCTACCACGGTTCAACGATGTCGGCACCGGCATAGCCAATTTGGTCACCAGTCTCAAGCCGCAAGTTGCCATTCTCATCCAGACCAACTTCGCCGACCTCGTACTCTAGGTTGTTGTGCGTCTGGCAGAGAACGAGCTTCACCTCCATATCCTCGTTGTCCTTTGCTACGAATACGTTTGCCAGGTCCCTGAGCTCATATATGGTCATTTTGTTTCCTCCCGCGCTCTTCGCACCTGTCTGATTCCTGCGCATACTACTCACCATCATCTTCAAGCGCCGCCAATTCTTTCTCCGCTTGCTGCTTTGCGTGAAGTACACGGCACACGAATTCGGCATCCTCAACGCGGTATTCCGCAATGAATTCGGCCTCTACGTGTGATAGTGTTCCGGCGATGGCCTGGGTTATGCCAGGAAAGTTAGGGAAAAACCCACCCGACGAAACGATTCCGCTGGCGCGGGCACGCGCAACAATTTCAGCCTCGTCGCGTGTCAGTGTTTTGGCGATTCGCCGAATGGCATCTGGCTCACTGATAACAAACGCACTCATCTTTGCTGCCATCATGCTTCCTCCCGTTTATTCTCAGGTTCGGTTCCCGTGCCGCCTGTCTGCAGCAAGTGGTGGGGCGGGCATAGGTAGCCCTCGGAATGGGTTGCCGCCCGCTGCTTGCCCCACGACCATTGCTTGCAGGGGCAGCGTCTATCCTGTGGGTATCCCATCACGCTTCACCCTCTTCGATTTCCGCTATCAGTTCATCCACGTAGTCAGCGGCAAGCAAGCACCCCATCCTCTTCCCCGTCAAGAGAGCCTTCCAGGTTTCGAGGGTGCCTCTATGCGGGACGCACTTTATCGCATCGTTGGTGAGCTTGTTCTGCAATGCCATCAGCTTGGCAACCACATCCGGCTTGGGTATCAGTGTCGCAATGTGCGCTCGTCGCTTGATACCAGCCAACAGTCCTGCTTCCTCAGACGCTCCCGTCATGTCATTCCTCCCGCGTTTTCGCGCCCGTCGGATGTTTGATGTCCTGCTGCTCAGATAGTGCCAAGGACCTCCTTCAAGCCCTGCAACTGATCACGGTCGAGACCTTTCAGCGTCGCCGCCACGTCCTCGGCCAGCACGTCTCTCTCCGCGTCCCTTGCCGCCACCTTCTCCGCGAGTTCACTGAGCTTCACGTGCAGGTAGATGGCCGTCGTGCGGATGCTGCTATGCCCGAGCAGCAACTGGATTTCGGAGATGGTGAACCCGTCTTCCAGCAACTCCGTGGCGTAGGTGTGCCGAAAGACGTGCGGCGACACAAGCAGCGGGTCGATGCCTGCCTGTTGCGCGATCCCACCGACCATTCGCCTCAGCCAACTCTCCTGAAGCCGGTTGCCTGGCCCCCCACCGCCCTTGCTTCGGAATGCGGAGAAGAACCACTCCGACTTCTGCGGGCGCATCAGCGCCCAGGACTGCAACCAACCGGCGAGTTCTGCCCCGATGGGTACCGCCCTTGACTGCGCCCGCTTGCTGCCCCTGATGTCGAGCCGCAGTTCTTTGATGTGAACATCCTCCGCTTTCAAGCCTGTGACTTCGGCTGCCCGGAGGCCTGCGCGGTAGAGCACTTCAAGGACGACGCGCTGGCGGAGGCCGGTGGGGCTTTTGATGCTGGGGATTGCCAGCATCGCCGCTGCTTGTTCCCGCGTGACGACGCGGGGTAGTCGGTTAGGCATCGGGGGCCTCCTCTCCACTTCGCAGCCAGAGCGCAACTTTGTGGCTTGCTGCATCCAGCATCTCGGCGGCAGAACCATAGGGCGGTTCAGTTGTAGTTACGCCATCCCTGGTTATCTGCAGTACCCGATTGCTGAGTAGTGCCACCGTCAACCACTCGCCCTTCCTGTTACCGAATACGAACTCAGTTAGGTGAGCATAGATGAGCGGGTTAGTCAGTTTTGTTCTCATATCCGCATTCAGAATGCCCAAGCGCAATCTCCGCACTTCGTCTTGTACGGTCATCATTCATCGCCCTTTCTTTCCAGTGTCGAGTCCGAGCAGTTGCATCAGCACTTCTGTCAGCGCGTCCACTATCGCGTCCATGAGGCTGTTCATTCGGCATCGCACTCCTCTTCGGTGGCCGCGACCACGCCCCTCGGACGTGCGAGTTCCAGCAGCCTGCGACATTCCGGCGGCCAGCCGCGCTGCTTTGATCCGGTCTCCCATAGTCATTCGGAATCGCCCTCTCCGTCCTCAGTGTACTGCTCCCGGTCGTCAATCAACACCACGACGCCGAACAGCGCCACGGCGATGAGGTACAGCACGAGCTCAACGAGCGTCCAGTCGATGGTCATCGTCCCGCCTCCCGCGCGTTAGAGCCGCGCCCCTCGGATACGTCACTGTACCGCTATATCTTCCCAGCCTTGCAACTTGAACGTGTCCGGCCCGGTATGCCACTCGCCCCACACGCGCGATCCCCCATCCACTGCCACCAGCCCATTCAGCACGGCGATGCTCTCCACCAGCGCCGCTGTCACTTCGTCATGCTCCACGGCCAGGTCAATCTTCACCGTGTGGCCAGTCGGGTGATTGTAGTTCACCTGCAGCAAAGGCGCGCCATCCTCCCCGAAATCCTTGTACCACCGCATGAACGTTACCTGCTGTACCGCGATCTGCTTGACATCCATCGTACTGCCTCCCTGTCTGTGATATGTCCGATACTACTCTGCCTGTCACCTGCTACACTCAGCGCATAGTTGATCACGTGCGATGCGCGATGCAGGCAACTTGCACTGGCATCGCTCACACTCCGCCATCAGGTGCGCCTCCCGCTCCTCGGCGTCGGACAACAGTTCCCCGTCGCGCAGTATCTGCACGTTGTTGGCCCGTCCTGTGCCGCCGGTATCTATCAACGCACGCCGCGCTGACGCAACTGCCTGACGCAATACGCGATGCGTACTAACGTCACGCCAACAGTATTCTGGAACGTGGAAATGAGCGTTGGCTGTGTCCTGTACTAGATACACGATCACTGCCTCCCTGTCTCATAGTACCCTCGTTGGAGGGCCTGCCTCTACGCCCGCGAAGGCGCAGAAGCCGGGCCTCAGGTGACTAACGCTGCTGCATCTATTGCCCGCAGGTCGCCGTTGCTGACCTGGTAGCCGATTGTGTGCTCGTAGTCGCCGACACCCTCCGAACCTCCTTTTCGTTCTCGCAGAGCGTCAACTGCCCCGCGTGCTCGCTGTCTACTGCCTCGCCTATTCGGTACTGTGTCGCCCGCACATTCGGACCGCCCCCACCGATTGGTAGGTGCAGGCTCGCCACAAACAGGTCATGGTCGAGGTCCGGCTTGCAGTTGCGCCGCGCCCGCTCAAACTGCTCCCGGTCGCGGTAGTCCAGGCGTGCTATCATGCCGGCGAGCTTCGCCCTCTTCCGTGCTGTGGTCATGCTACCGCCTCCCTTACCCGTCTCAGGATGTTTTCGCCTGCTGCACACTGCGCGCCTATCGCGGCCCGTGTGCTACCGCTGTACTCCGCCAGTAACCCCGCGTTCTTGCTTGCCCAGGCCTCAAACTTGCTCAGGTCACCCAGCCTGCGCTCGAACTCGGACTTGACCTTCACGGCCTCCTCGCTTATCTGCACGTCATCGAAGCCCAGGCTTGTCTGTACCGGGACATCCGCCAGACCGTATGACTCCTGCACCTGCTGGACGATCTCCTTTGCCGATGCCAACAGCCGGCCCCGGCACAGCTTCACTGCCGCCGCCTGCGGATTCCCACACGGGATGACCGGCTCCCCGCGCAAGTCGAGTCGACAGCCCACACAGGTCTGCACGCCCTCCCTGTGAATGAGCCCACACTGCGGACACCGCACAGGTGCCAGGTCACGGTCTGGCAATTCGGAAACAAGGTCGAGGATCAGCACGCCGAAGTCCTCCCGGATAAACGCCTGCCGCGCCGCCTGCCCCGCCGTCTCATGTATCGCGATCCGGCTCTGCACAGTCGCCGCCGCCATGCCCGCCTTCGACGCTACCTGCTCCACCGATATGCCGCAGGCGACCAACTCCGCGAAACCGGCCCCCTCCTCCCAGGGCAGGAAGTCCTCCCTATTCAAATTGTCGAGTAGGACGTATTCCCTCGCTGCCTGATCGTCTAGGTCCTCCACGACCGCCGGAATCTCCGTGATACCCGCAAGCAACGCCGCCTTCCGCCGCCGGTGCCCCGCCAGTATCTCATAGTGACCGTTGCCGGGCACTGGCCGCACCGTAATCTGTCCGATGAATCCCTGCTCACGCATGGACTGGGCGAGGGCCTCCGTCTTGTCCTCGTCGAAGTGCTGTCGCGGCTGGTCTTCCCTCGGCACCAACTGCTCGATGGGGATGGTCAGTAGTTGACTCATTCGGTACGCCTCCCTGTTTTCTCATTCGGTACTCATTCGGACACGACTCATTCGGACCCGGTATTCTCTGGTGTGTAGGTGCACCCGTACATGCGCCCACATGCGGCGGGCGGCGGGCGGCTCGAACGGCGGTTCGACCGCTGCCCCTCGAACGCCCGTGCGTCGAACGCCCGTGCTAGGGGGGTACCCCCTGGGGGTAGGGGGTATAGCCCCGCGCCTGTCTACGCCCTGCGCCTGCCTAATAGGGGTGACGCCCCACCTTTGCCCCCGCCGCGCCCCCAGCGGCCTGCTGGCCCCCCTGCCTGCTACCAGGTCCGCCCGCACCTGCTGCACTTGATGTCCACCTCCGCCGGTGCGCGGTCCTCCTCGACCTCGCCCTCCGTCGTCATCGAGTCTATGACCCGGCCGATACACTTGAGGCAGTAGTGCTCGCCATCGTAGTGATAAGCCCACGCGTCGCTCAGTCTCATAATGCTCGCCTCCCTGTCCGTATTGGTGCCACCTGTCGGCACTGCAGGGGGTCCCCGCAAGGGCCCCCTACACTGCTGGCAGATACTACTTCATGCCTCCACACCTCCTCCCTGCTGTACGCCTGCCGCCGCGTCGAGCCGCGCCCGTAGCTCCCGCCGCGACCTCTCTCTGTCCTGCCAACCCAGGAACCAGATATAGCCAACCCAGAAGGCCAGCCCGCACAAAATCGACACCCCGATAGCGCCCGCTTCCCAGCCGAAATGCCAGCATAGCGCCCGAAGAGGAAAAAACAGTACCGGCGGACCCCAGAACCAAACTGCACACCCGGCCCAGGTGCCGGCGGTGGAAGTCCAGAAGTCGCCAGGGGTACCCTCGCCCTCCTCCTCCGCCTGCTCGCCCTCCTCTGCGGCCTCCTCCTCCTCCGCTGTACGCGCGGCCTCCTCCCTCGCCCAGGTCGCCTGCCGGCGGTACTCATTAGCCGCCGCTATCTGCGTGCGCACCTCCGCCCGCCGCGACCGCGCCTGAGCGTCTGTCTCAGCCTCCGCCGCCTCCGGTGTGGCCGGTTGCCTTGCCGGTGTGTCGGCGACCGCCTCAGCGGCTTGTGGCGCGACCGCGACCGGCCCCAACTCTATGCCCAGGTCCGCCTGCGCCTCCTCCGGCCCGCCGCGCACCTCCGCGACCGGGCGCCAGAATGAATTGCCCGCCGCGTCTGTACACCTGATCACTACGCCGCCGGCTGTATCCTGCGTGAGCGTCTGGCCGTCCGAGTCCACAACTACGGTATAGTCCACTGCTACACCTCCCTGCCTTGTGATAAGCCCGCTGAGGGGCAGGATAACCTGCCCCCGACCGGCCTACCGCTACACGCTAACATCTAGGTTGAGGGCATCTCTATATGCGTCCGCCGCGCCCGTCATCCGCGCCCTCACTATGCGCGCCTCCGCACTGTGCGCTAAACCCTCCCTGCTGCTCAGTTTGCTCCTGAGCGCCGTGCGCAAGGTCCTCAGTCTCATGCCTGTATCGCCTGCCATTATGACTGCCTCCCTGTCCGTTGATTTACAGTCCGAGCAACCGCTTGATAAGCCGTGCCGGCCCGCCGCCGCCGAAGAATGCCTTGGAAAAGGCCTTGCCGACTTTCCGGTGCACCTGCCGCCTGATGATCTTGCGAGGTGCTAGCTCTATCCAGGGCTGCACGTTGCCCATTATCCGCGCGACCTGATATGCCTGCGACCGCACCCGCTTGTAGGTTCGCAACTTGCCCCTGCGCGCCACTATGACACCTCCCAATCGCGAACCAGAAATGCTATAGCCTGCCCGTGCAAGCTATCGCCGGGGCAGTCCGCCACCTCTGCGAACACGAAGAACCTGCCTGTGCTCTCCAGTCCCCTGCGCCGCGCCGCCGATAACTCCGCCTCCGGCCCCAGGCCCATAGTGTACCGCGCCCCCAGGGACCCCAGCCGCCGCGAAATCCACCGCCCGAACCGATACTCCCCTGCCGCAGTCCGCGCCGCCTGTCGCATTGTCGCGCCTTGCCACTTTGCCACTATCGCACCTCCTCTAGCACCCATATATGCTCATGCCCCTGGGCGCGCATCGCCCACACCTGCGCCCGGTGCAACCACTGCGCCCACCTCGGCAGTTGCGCCCGCGCCTCCGCGACCGCCGGATCGCCGATACCTACTCGCCGATACCATGCGCCGCCGAATACCGGGGTGTATAGCAGTGTAGTCGTACCCTCTGCGTCGTACCGCGCCTGCAGTGCGGCCTCCGCGACCGCCTCCTCGTGCAACTGCTGTACCCCGCGCTCGTAACCTGCCGCAATGTTCCTGCGCTCTTCTACGGCCTCTGCGTACGTCATTATCGCACCTCCCTGAGATGTCGGCACTTAGCGCACTGGTCTGGTTCCCGCATATAGCCGCCGGTGTCGCAGTCTATACATTCAGGATATGGCCCCGAGCCTGTGTCCTCCTCGCACACCGCGACCGCCTCCCGCCACTGCTGGTAGCCTGTCATCATACTGCCTCCCTGTTCAGTATTCATACTGTACGCTATAGACTTCCCGGCCCGGATGTAGCCGGTTCAACCTTGCGGCCCGCGTCTCACATTCTGCATGGGTACCCTCAAACCATAAATTCGCATACATGGGGAAGTAAAGGTGGATATAGTACCCTTCCCTGCCGTCCGCTGCTTCCACACTTAGCGAATGCTGCTGGCCGCGCACATCTTCATACAATTTCGCGAATGTGCGATATGCCTCCCGCGCGCTTAGTTCGCCAGCACTATATGCCATTTTCACCCATGCGATTTTCTCCGCCACCGGCCCCTTTGTTTGCGATACCCAATATGGCATCATACTGCCTCCCTGTCGATTGATACGTCCGCCAGGAGGCCGGCTGCCCGGCCCCCGTGCAGATGTACCGCACTACCGTGTAAACACATCGCGCATTATCACGAACTCCTTTTCCGGCCACCCGGCCCGCGCCTGTGCCAGTATCGGGTATGCCTCCTCCTTGGTCGCGAAGGTTGTACCGCCCTGCTGCTGCAATACCACTTTGTCCCAAGGCATATCAGGCCGGTGTTTGACCTGATAGCCGCCGATAATGCCCAAGTCCGTGCGCGTGTGTATCTTATATCGCATCATGCGCCTCCCTGTCCTGTGATACGCCCGCCAAAGGGCAGGTCAAGCCTGCCCTTGTGCTGGTGTATCCGTGAGACCTGCGCCGCGCGTGGGGCTCTGTGTGGTGTGGTGTTCTCCCTCCTCTGTCATCGCGTCCCTTTGGATAACAGTACCGCTGGAGTTTCCACTGTGGGCCGGCCGGTGAGACCGGGGGGGCGCTTGTGCCGCCTACCGCCTGTGGTGTGTTCCGCCGTCCGCGCTTGGTGCAGGTCTATTTATCAATGTGCGTGTGTATCGGTTATGCTGCCAGTATAGCCTATCATATAGCGCAGTCAACACCCAACACTGCATCTTGAGCATTACTTGAGTTTAGGTACACACTGCCCCGACAAGCCGTTTAGCCCATTAGTTCCCCTTCTGCCCCCATTCATTCCCCTTTCCCCTCCGCCCTCCTCGCCCTCCCACTGTACCGCAACACAGAGCCCAGACTGTCAGACCCCGCCCGCCTCTGGCGCCCTCTGTGCGCTATGCCCCCCTCTGCTGGCAGTATGCTCGCCGCCCTCGCCGGCCCCTCCTCACCTGCCACCAGGCCTCCGCCTCTGCCCTCGCCGCCTCTCGCCGATACCACCGCCTCCCTCCGGCCCCTCATTTTCCATTCCTCATCCTTGACCAAGCACACCCTTCTGTGATAGGCTGGCAGGGAGGCCGGGTGGGGTAAGGGCTAGACGTAGGTCTAAGGTCGTAG
>Ga0075116_10001582_pt1 | contig 10407 bp, 19 predicted proteins | sample AntAceMetag02UKC_FD_69786 | JGI IMG/M metagenome (GOLD analysis project Ga0075116, IMG submission 69786) | Saline lake microbial communities from Ace Lake, Antarctica- Antarctic Ace Lake Metagenome 02UKC | ecosystem: Environmental > Aquatic > Non-marine Saline and Alkaline > Saline | place...
GGATTATGGATTTATTAGGTTATTTCAGATGTCTTGATTGTAATAAATGGACTAAAAATATATTATGGTGTGATTTTTGTATGAAGTTGGATGAAGCAAAGGAGCTAAAAACATAATGAAAAATAAATATCAAAAAAGGGGAGAATTAGAAAGAAAAATAGACTCATTAGATTTAGGAAAAGATTTAGTAGATTACAAAGAACAATACGGGACAGACAAATGGTATGTTGGGTTTATTGAAAAATATAAAAAAGTAAGCGAGGAGCAATTAAAATATTTAGATTAGAAACATTTAAATAGGTTAATTACTTATTAATATTAATTAAATAAAAATGGAGGAAAAAATGGAAGAAAAGACAACCGAAAAACCACAAATTGGAACATGGGCTAACTTGAAAGGATATCCAGATAAGATTAGTTTTGAATTAGAGAGACCAGTTTTAGTAGTTTTTCCTGCAAGTTTTAAAGAACCTGTCGAGATGCCTAACACCAGAGGAGAAGGAGTTTATTACCTTTTTAATGTATTGAATGGGCAAGGCAAAGAAGCAAGTATTATGACAAGTTCTTGGACACTTTTGACAAGTCTCAAAACACAAGAACCCTTGGCGGGTAAGTCCTTAATTATCACTAAAAAAAGTGCTAATGGAAAGACTATGTATTATGTGACTAAGCCAGAATCTTTTGGTGCTCCCGAGATATCGGAAGCGGAACACAAGGTTATTGACGAACAAGTCAAAAAACAGGAAGAATCTAAAATCATCCAAAAGGATATAGTTGACGATATTCAAGACTATTAGATTAGTAAATTTTTATTTTTTTTTATTAAATTTCATTGGGGGGAAACCCCCTTCATATTCAAATGATAATACCATTCACAAACAGAGTAAACTACGCAGGGAATATAATATTCCAGTTCGAGCATTTACCCAACACAAAAAAAGAGATTATTGAAAGGTTAGAAATGCCGTGGGTAGTTAGTCTTGAATATGACCCCATAAGCGAGGAAATTATTAAAAAGATTTGCACCTGCCCAGACCATAATATTAGACAACACGATTGTAAACATATTATTGAAAGTTCATCTTTGTTGAGTTTATTTTTAAAGAGTGATGGGACAACAAGATATTAGCAAAATATTAGAAAAGAATGGTGGATGGATGACTATTAGACAGATAGCAGAAGAGTTGGGACAGACACCAGGACTTATTTGCACAACTTTGTTAAAAATGAAATTTTGGGTATTAAAAAAAGAGGAATTTATGGATAATAGTTACAGAAAAATAATGATGTTTAAATTAAAATGAGTTTGAGTCAAAAAAAAATAAATTTATTGAATGATTTTGTTAATGGAATTTGTGAGAGTTGTCATAAACCCGCAAAGTTACAACCCCACAGAATACAACGAGGAAATCAAGGTGGAAAATATATTTTAAGAAATATCTTGATGGTTTGTTCTGATTGTCATAAAGCTTTCCACGAAAACGAATTTAATAACATGAGGTCTTACTCATGATAATTAAAGCAATTTTATTAAACGGAGCAGAAATAAGAAAACCTTTAATCAATATTGATGAAAATAATTATTTGAGAGTTAGGCAAAAACTCGAGGATGTTCAAAAAGAGATAATTGATTTGCTTAAAAAATATCAGAGACAAGGATTGATTAATTCTATCTTTCGACCAAAGAATAAAAACATGAAAGAACACTTAAACGAATTGGTCGAAGCAAAGAAAATGATAAAAAATTCTCTAAAAATAATTAAGAGCATTTATTGTAAATAAATACATACATTTATAAATAATAAAGTTATAGATAATGTATGATGTATAAACTTCGCCGCATAGTCAACTCGTCTGCTCATAGACAGGAGACCTTTGGCATAACTATTCCTGGCGAAGTGGTCTTATTCTTTAAGATTGGAACCTATTTTAAAGTTTCACATTCTGGAACCTCAATAATTTTAGAGAGCGGAGCAAACTACAAACTTGATTCAAACCAATTAAAAGAATATCGATTTGAGGATTGTTTAGCATAATGGAAAAAAGATTTAAACATTCAGAAGAATCAAAAAGACAAACAGAAAACAATGTTTCAAAAAGACCTGAAGTTAGAAAAAAGATAAGTCTCGCTAAAAAAGAATATTTTTCTAAAGGAAACCACCCATGGAACTATATTGATGGTTCTTCTAGGAACAGAAAATATGGAAAAAAAGAGTGGATTAATTTAGCTAAACAAATTTATGGAAGAGATGATTATACTTGTCAAAGATGTGGTAAAAAAGGAGGGCTATTAAATGCTCACCACATTATCCCTTGGGCAGGTAATCCCGAACTTAGATTTGAAAAGGATAACCTTTTGACATTATGTGTTCCGTGTCACGCTAAAGAACACTACCAAGATACAATAGGACCAGTTAACGCGTTAAGAGTCCAGGAGGTGAGCCAATGGAAAAGAAAGTTATAACTGTGCTTTCTGATAGTCCGTTTTTTTGTACGGGCTATTCGTTATGTCTAATCAGATGAAGTTACTCACTAAATATTTAACCGAGCAAGGACACGAAATACATTATTTAGCAGTTGGATATATGGGTCAAGTAATTAAAAAAGCAGAACTCACAGATGGAACTGAATTTAATTATAAAATTTATGGACAAAAAGGACACCAATACTTTGCAGACCAAATAAGCGAACACTTGAAAAAAACAAATTCAGATTTTTTTATTGTTTTACTAGATACATTCATGCTACACGGAGACCCAAGAAATCCTTTAAATGGTTGGTTTTTAGGAATTGATACTTCTCCCGCCCATACTATGTTTTGGTTCCCTACTGATGGAGGAGCAGGACTACCCAGAGGGTGTGAATTAATCCTTCAAAAAATAAATACTCCAGTAGCAATGGCGAGATTTGGACAAAAGCAAGTTAAAGACTATCATAATATTGACGCAGAACATATCCCTCACGGAACAGAACCAGACCGATATTTCAAACTAAATGAAAATAAAAGAATTGAATTAAGAAACAAGTGGGGATTAAATGATAAATTTGTTGTTGGTTGTGTCGCCAGAAATCAAGGTAGAAAAATGTTAGACAGAGAGATAAAAGCATTTAAATTAGTTGCCGAGAAAGTTCCAAACGCACACCTATTCTTACACATGGACCCAAACGATGGAGCCAGTCCTTACGATTTAATGGATTTAGTCAGACGATATAATTTAGAGAACCGAGTCACATTTACAAAAATGAATGTAATGAGGGCTTTTGACTGGAAAGACATGAACGAAATTTATAATGTGATGGATATTTTTTTCATGAGCACATCTGGAGAAGGGTTCGGCATTCCAATTATTGAAGCTATGGCTTGTGAAATACCAGTAGTCTGCACATCTTACACAACTACCGCAGAATTAGTAGAACATCAAGAAGCAGGATATGGAGTTAAATTAGTTGGAACTGATGAAGTGGATTTATTTGAATATAATTCAAAAGCTTATGATGATTTTAAAATTAATGGAACCCTTACAGGAAATTGGCAGGTAGAAAGAGGACTCATGGATGTTCATGATGCTGCAAAAAAGATAATTGATTTATACAATAATCCTTACAATAGGCAACGAATGGGACAAAAAGGCAGACAAGCAGTATTAAAATATTACGATTTCAATAAACATGTAGGACCCGCTTTTGTTAAATTGATGGAGAAAAATGAGTAATATTTATTTAGTTAATCCAAGCGAACATGGAATATTGGACAACGCAGGAGACAGAATACCTTTAGGTCTTTTGAGTATTGCTACAAAGATGTCCGAGAAACATAACGTAAGAGTTTTTGATTTGAACCATACCTATGAACAAACTTTTCTGGAAGAGGTTGAATTTGGAGAGCCAGATGTTATTGGAATATCGGTTTATACTTCTGCCCTTTACGACCAGTGCATTGATTTGGCTAAAAAATTAAAAGGAAATAGGTTAGTTGCAGGAGGATATCATGCTACCGCCATGCCAGAGACTCTTTTAGATGACTTTGACGCAGTAGTCAGAGGAGAGGGAGAAAATGCACTAGAGTTAGCCCTAACACAAAACGGAGTTATACAAGCGGACACACCAGACTTAAACAATCTCCCCCAGATAGACAGAAGCTTTTTACCTTATGATTACGGAATAAACGGAACACAAGGAACTTTAATTACATCGAGAGGTTGCCCTTATTCTTGTTCTTTTTGCGGGAATATGGATAGACAAGTAAGATTTGAACCTGTCTGGAAAGTAGTAGAGGATATTTATGACTTAAAAGAAGATGGTTTTAAATCAGTTTATTTTTTAGATGATATGTTTACACTCAATAAAGAAAGAATGAAATTAATTGCGGAGACTTGTAAATTGACTGACTTACCATTCCGAGCAACTACTAGGGCGAATTATTTGGATAATGAAAGATTAAACATTTTATCAGAAAATGGATGTGCAACAATTAGTTTAGGGGTCGAATCTGGAAACAATCAAATTTTAAAAAATATCAATAAACGAGAGACAACACAAGAAATAGAATCAGCAGTCAGACGAGCAAACGAAAGAGGGATTCATTCTAAGGGATTTTTTGTTATAGGACTACCAGGAGAAACGAAAAAAACAGCCAGACAGACCATTGATTTTTCAATTCATTTAAAAGATTTAGGAATGACACAAGCAGATTTTTATATGTTAACACCTTTTCCAGGAACACCAATTTGGAATAATCCAGATAAATTTGGAATAGAAATTATTGATAAAGATTTCTCTAAATATTTACAAGTAGGCAAAAAAGCAAGATGTGTTATTCAAACGAAAGATTTAAAACCATCAGAAATAGAAGAACTAGTTATGGAGGGAAACGATTTATGGAAAAATTAGTGGTTTGCATTATGGGTCAAAATTGTCAAAAGTATATTGGTATGTGTTTAGATTCAGTCAAAGACGCAGACGACATTGTTTATTGTGATGGCGGGAGTGATGAAGATTTTTGGAGTTATTTTGTTTCCATTACTCAAGATAAAAAGATACAAGTAATTAATAATAATTACGACCAAGAAGATAAACAAATGAATGGTAAACAAAGAAATTTTTATTTAAAATATTTAAAAGAAAATTACCCTAACCATTGGGCTCTTTGTTTAGATGCTGACGAAGTTGTTGAAAATTTAGAGAAAATAAAGGAAGCTATACAAATAGCTAAACCAGGACTTTACTCTGTAAAAATGAGACACTTAATTGGAGACTTGGCTCATGAAGATGCAACAGAACAAGAGCATTATGTTTTGAATAGATTATTTAAAATTTCTAAAGCGGACAAATATCCTTTAGTAGAACACCCAGTCTTGCAACCAAAAGAAGGAGAGTTTCAATTTAAATTTAGAGCTACTACTATCTGGCACTTAGCTTATTGTCCTAATATGTGGGACATCAAAAAGAGATACGAGAATCATTTGAAAAAATCAAACATGCACACTCCAGAATATTTGAACGCATGGTACTATAATCATTTATTTGGAACATACCCTAAAAAAGAGTTTAATCCTTTAGAATTACCTAAACAAATAACTGATGAATTTAACATAAACCGAGATGTGTTATACTTTAGTGAACGAAAACTTGAACATAAACATTGGATTGATGCAGTCCATTGGAAAGGATTTTTTAATCCCCTTACAACGATTGAATTTGGATGTGGAAGGGGACCGAGAGTTTATGCTATGAATCAAATAGGAATATTTACTAAAGGAATTGAAATAAGTGAGTATGCAGTTAAAAACAAATTACATAAGGACATCTTTCAAGGAGATGTTTTAAATTATAATAAAGATTGTGCAGATTTAGTTATTGCTTATGATTTACTTGAACATATTTCTTATGATAATTTAAACAAGGCAATAGATACTTTAATCAGCACTTCATTAAAAAATATTTTAATTTCTGTCCCAACATTAGGAGACCCAAATCTTGAAGCAGACCCAACACATATCATAAAAGAATCAAAAGATTGGTGGATTAATCAGTTTACATTAAAAGGACTAAAACAGGTAGAGGTGCCAGATTATTTTTTGTTCAGAGAACAACTGATAATATTTGAAAGGTGATGACTCATAGAGATATTGAAATGGAGGTGATAGAAAACTTTGTTAAAAATAATAAACCCAAGATTGTTTTAGAAATTGGTCCAGGACTTGAATCCTTTGAAAAAATATTTAACGCAGAAGAATATTACTCTATTGATAATCAAAGTCAATACCATTCTAATGCTCTTAAAATGGATGCACATAAATTAGAATTTAGTGAAGATTTCTTTGATTGCATTTTTATGAGTCATGTTGCAGAACATTTTTTAAATCCAGTCAAAGCATTTAAAGAGATACTCCGAACACTAAAAACAGGAGGAAAACTTTTAAGCATTACTCCGAATTGTTGTGAACATCAAATCATAAAAGGAGACCCCGACCACATATTTGTATTAAATAATATTCAATGGATTAGACTTTTGAATAATGTAGGGTTTAAAAACATCAAATCTTATGTTCAGATGACAAGTAATGGAGGAATGATTAGTGATATTCAGAATTATAATATTATCACTATCGCACAAAAATGAAAGAGACTGCTATATTAATCAACACAAGAGACAGACCGAGTGAACTAGGTTTACTTTTACAAAGTTTAAGAACCCAAACTTATCAAAACTTTGATATATTTGTTTTAGATGATTTCGGAGGAACACCACTAACTAACTTTCATTTTTTAAATTGTTTGATTAATTTACTCAAAATGGAAGGACACCAGATATCTTTTAAGAGAACTAATTTTCCTCATGGAGTAAGCCGAGCCAGACAAGAGATTGTTAATTGGGCAAAAGGATATGAATTGTTTTGTCGGGTAGATGATGATGTTATTTTAGAGCCAGAATATTTGAATAAATTAAGAATTGTTTTATCCGAAGGATATGACTTGGCTAGTGGAGTTACTGTTCCTTGCTCCCCATTTATCAGAAGAGACCCCAAATATTTAAATGGAAAAATCAACCGAGTAATAATTAATGATGAAGGAAAATTAATTTATAATGGAGATGATTGTGGTATGCCTTATATTGATTCAATAGTTTTACCCGCAGACCATTTTAGAAGTTGTGCACTTTACAAATCAGTAGTTCACGATAAAGTTAATTATTTACCAAACAAATTAAGCAACCATGGATTTAGAGAAGAACAGATATTTAGTTTTAGATTAATTATGGAAGGTTACAATATTGGAGTAGATACGGGAGCTCTTAATTATCATCAAATGACACCTTCTGGAGGAGAAAGATTTCATAATCAAGTGGACTTAACACAATTTAACCAGAAAGCATTTGAAGAATTTACTCGAAAAAATAAAAATAAATTGAAAAAATATTTTAATACTAAAATAGATTCAGAAGAATTAAATAAATGCACCAACTTAATATGATAAACGTAATCGGACCAATCTTTGATACTTCGGGATATTCTATTCATACTCGAGAACTAGCCAACGCATTATTTAAATTAACCAAAACGAGGATGACTACAAATTTAGTCGATGGTTGGGAGAAAGTAGTCACCGATGAAGAACTTAAAATGATTAAAGAACCATCAACAGAAGAGGTAAATTTAATAATTGCTTTACCTCACCAATGGAAACTTTTTACAAATAATTATAGAAACTTTGGTTATTGTGTGTGGGAAGGTGACAAAGTTCCAGAGAGTTGGATAAATGATTTCTTAAATCCAGACATTGAGTATATTTTAGTTCCATCAAAGCACACCCGCCAAGCAATAGAAAACACTTTAATGGAAGAGACAGAAAACCAAGAAAGTTTTAAGATAGAATTTTCAGACGATTTTGATAAAATCATGAAGAAAGTTAAGGTCATAAATCACGGAGTAGATTTAGACAAATTTCATACTCGGCACATCGATGTAAAAAATATTAGCCCATCACTGATGAAGGAAGAAGTTACAACTGGGGTAAGTAAAATTAAATCAGATGAAGAGGTAGACATTGGCGAATCTACCCAGTATTCCTTTGCCGAGTTTATATTTTTATGCAACAAAGGATTTAGAAATCTTGAAGATAGGGGAGGAATCCAGTATGCAATAAAAGCTTATTTGGAAGAGTTCACCCCAGAAGATAAAGTCAAGTTAATTATTAAACTTAATATGGCTTATCCAATTGGAGATTTAAACAAAATGATTGAAGAATTGAAACCAGAAAAAGTTAATTATCCCCCTATCGAATTTGTAGCACAAAATATTCCTTACAAACAGATGTTCGAATTTTATAAAAAGGGAGATGTATTTTTAGCTCCTACCCGAGCAGAAGCATTTAACATTCCTTGCCTTGAAGCTATGGCTTGTGGGCTCCCTGTTATTACTACTAATTTTGGTGGACAAACGGATTATGTTAGCGGAAAAAATGGGTGGTTAGTTTCTGGAAAATTAAATGAAGTCAAACACGAATTAATGTATGAAGGAATTAAATGGTTAACTCCGAATATTTTTGAATTACGGAGAGCAATGAGAACCGCTTTTCAACAAAGAAGATTACCCTCATTTAGAAAAAAGAAAGAAGAGTCAATTAAAATAGCGAGGAAATTAACATGGAGTCATTCTGCACAGAAAATAGTGAACTTAATTTAATCGCCAAAGACCAATTAAAAGAGATAAGAAAGACCTCTTTTGAAAATTTAATGGTATATTTGGGCAGAGAATTAGAATAGAAACATTTAAATACTATAATAGTTAAGTAATTATATTAAAATGACAAATTGGTTTACAGAGCACAAGATAATTACAGGATTTATAATGGCGGGTTTATTTTTTTATTTTTTAATCTCATTTGGTTATATGTTTAGTTTAATGAATTTACCTTCATTTGCTCCAGAAGAAAAAACCTATTCAAACGATAATACTTTGGCTTGTGTTATGGCTCAAGATTTCATTTCAGATTATTTAAATTTTCCAGAAACCGCAGACTTTCCCTCTTGCACTAAAATAAATATCATTTATGACGGAGACCAGAAATATAGAGTAAATGGATATGTTGTTTCTGAAAATGCTTACGGAGTAAAGATTAAAACAGATTATTGGATTTGGTTAAAAGACAATGATGGAAGTTGGGTGATGGAGGACATCTCGATATAATGCCTAGAAAAGTAGAACCCAGAGAAAAGATTGTCATTAAGTCTATTGGATTTCCATTTAGACAACATGAATTTTTTAATGCTAACCCAGACTTTAAACCAGACGCATGTTTGAGAGAAGAAATAGATAAACAAATCAAATATAAAAAACAATACAAATTTTTATCTAAAAAAAAAGAGGAGAAAAATGAAGAGACAACTAACGAATGATGAAAATACTCTAACCCAGAAAGGATTGAAAAGGCAGGAGTCAAACTTAAAGGAATTAAAAGAAAATCTTGAATACAACAAAAAACAAGAATCTTACCAAGAAACTACTTGGGTGTGGGATGATTACGATAGACCTATCAAACGAAAAAATATCAAAAAGAAATACGCAGACGCAGAGAAAATGCTCACCAAAGAAATAGAAGAAACAGAACAAGCAATTAATGAGTTAAAATCACATTTAAAAGAAGGGGTTGAAATTAAGATTCCAACTGGTGTCCAATGAGTCAAACTAATATTAACTTAGTTCCAGGAACTTTAACCTTAATCACTTTATCTTTGCTTTTTTTAAAGGCATTTGACAAAATAAATATTAGTTGGTTTTGGGTGTTTTCTCCGCTTATTATTGGAGGATTACTTCTTTTTGCAGGTTTAATTATTGCACTTATACTAGCTATTTTAACGGATTAGAAGGAGGTCAAATGGGAATATTAAGAGATATAACAAGAGAAGAACGAAGAGACTTTTTGAGTTTAATGGACGCAGACCCTAAAAGAGCCATAACTACTTTGGTTGAATCAAAGTTCCAAGAAGCTATGAAAAAAGGATTACCTTTTTGTAGACAGGCTGTTTGGGATTTTATTAATGATAGTCTTGAAACACAATCGAAAGAATCACAAAGGAAGAATGGATTTGTTAAAGCTGCGGATATTAAAATGCCAGAAATAGAATGGTCTAAATTTTCAGATTTAAAAAACTTCAAACTTTTAGAAGAAGGAGACGCATATACAGAGGATTTATCTAAACGATACGGGACACCAGTTTATTTGAAAAAAAAGAATTATCAATGGATAGGAACTGTTTATACAATTTGCGTAATGGAAGATGGATTAGATGCACTCAAACGGATTCAAAATGTTAACAAAACAGAAACAGGGCAAACGAAATAAAATCAACGGAGCTAACTTTGAAACAAGAGTCAGAAAAGATTTAGAAGATAAAGGATGGATTGT
>Ga0075116_10001588_pt1 | contig 10390 bp, 8 predicted proteins | sample AntAceMetag02UKC_FD_69786 | JGI IMG/M metagenome (GOLD analysis project Ga0075116, IMG submission 69786) | Saline lake microbial communities from Ace Lake, Antarctica- Antarctic Ace Lake Metagenome 02UKC | ecosystem: Environmental > Aquatic > Non-marine Saline and Alkaline > Saline | place...
TTCCTCTTCATCGTCCCAGTCATCGTCATCGTCTTCAACTACTACCTCTTTCTTAGCAGCCTTCTTTTTCTTCGCTGGCTTTACAGGCTCTTGAATTTCTTCCTCTTCATCGTCCCAGTCATCGTCATCGTCTTCAACTACTACCTCTTTCTTAGCAGCCTTCTTTTTCTTCGCTGGCTTTACAGGCTCTTGAATTTCTTCCTCTTCCTCGTCTTCAATTTCGTCTTCAATTTCCTCTTCTGTATCTAATTCTTCTTCCTTTTCAACAAATTTCTTTTTCTTTCGACGTGTTGCTGGCTTCTCTTCTTCCTCTTCATTTTCGTCATCGTCATCATATTCTTTTTCGTCAAACAAATCGCTCATCTCCTCTTCGCTGGCAGTATTAATAATGGCATCCAAGTCTACTGTTTTGTTTAAAATTTCATCTTCGTCCATGTCATCGCGATCTTTAAAATCAATTTTCGTTGCTTCAAGATAATCACTTTTTTCATATGTTTTTTTCGTAAATCGTGTTTTCAAAGTCTTTCCATTACCGTCTATAATATCGTAAAATGAGCTTCGCCATTCCCCGCCTTCTTCTGCTAATTCTTCACCAATTTTCTTATCCATTTTTCCATATGAGTAACACATCACCATAATTTCTTCTGGATCGTCCGGATTCAAAATATTATATATTACTATTCTTTGATCGTTTTTCCACAATGCTTTCAGTGTGTCTTTATTTTCTACATACTCCTTTTTAAGCATATCAATATAATCACACTTCGCGCATTTTTCACCATTCTCACGAGGGCATACAACTGTTTGAGAATCAGGCCCTAGCTTTTTATGAACCGTAAACATACGCCGCCAGTGAATAGCACACGGCTTAATTCCCTGATCGTGATTTGTTGTTTTCGTAACCTCATAAGGCACAATATCAATATTATATGTCCCTGCCTTATCAGGCTCCCAACGTTCAATCCCCTTCGGCAAATTAATAAAATCAGTCCCGCCGCCACCCATTGATGTTACATTTTTCTTTGTCTGTTCCGGACTAATACGATACCTCTTATTTTTCTTAGCCATGTTTTTTATTCCTTTCAATTTTCCACTCTTCAATTGATCTCAAAACTCCACGTGCTATCATTCGTGCCGCCACATAAAGCCACCCCAAAATAAAAAAGGAGATAAAAAGATAGATCAATAAATTACTCATTTGCTGTCATCTCCCTACTTTTTCTTGCTCGAATTCTTTTTTCTAATCGTTCTTTTGCTTCAATTTCTTTTTTCTTTTTTGCCTCACTGTAAGCCTCTGCTAAATTTCTTGGAATTGCTGGCCCTGCAAAATATTGCTGTCCATGCAAAGTAACCATAATTTCCAACATCCTCTTGCGTTGCTCTAATGATTCTACTGCCTTCATAATTATCCCATATTCTCTCCTCGCCATAATCCATTCTTCGTATAATTCTAAATATTTTGGCCATTTTTTAACAGCGTTTTCAACTGATCTGTCAGTTGCTTTTACGATTCCAAAAGATTCAGGATCAAGCCGCGCCTTGTACATTAGTTTGGCTTCGGTCACATCCATTCGTAGTTTTGCGCGGTCTAATTTTGTGCGCGCTTCAATCTCTCTTTGCGCCCATTTAAAAAATAATTCACCTTGCATACATGCCGCCACATCAAGTTGCAAAGGATCAATTTCTAAGTCTTTTTCGAATTCTGATTTTTTGAATGCCATTTATCTTTTTCTCCTTACATTCTATTATAGCATTTACGCAAATATTTTTATTCTCCATGCAAAACCTCATAACATGCCCTAACAAGTCCAGCTTCTTTTGAATCATAAAAATTATTTTCAAAACAAACGATAATTTGATAGGCGTGCGAATCGCCTTTATTTAGCAAAATAGATTTTGCATATCCCAAGATTGCCCAACGTAAAGATTCCGGATCGCTCTTAATTTCCTTAATCAATTTTGAAATTTTACTCCACGATGCCCGCTTGTATAGTGCGCGGCATAATTCAATTCCTTCCTTGGAATCCTCTAATTGTGATATGGCTTTTTCTCGCTGGTCTTCTGGTAAGTTGGTTATCTTATCCAACACCACAAGGGCGTTGCGTGCGGAGCCTGCAGCCGCGTCTATGATACTTTCCATAGTGTCATCTGTTATATCTATTTCTTCTCGTTTTGAAATTCTAGATATTAATTTTTTCATATCTGCATGATTCAATAATTCGACTGGCATTTTGCAGCAACGGGTTTGAATTGCTTTGAGAAGTTTTTGTGGGTCTGTAGTGCAAATGAAAAAATAAACATGTGCTGGAGTATCTTCAAGCATTTTTAAAGCGGCGTTCTGTCCATCCTTCGACATTTGGGAAAATTCATCCAGTAACCATACCCTACAATCCCCCGATGCCGGAGACAAATTCATATTTCGGGCAATTTCCCGTATGGTATCAATACCGCGAAAATCAGAGCAATTCATTTCCCGGAAATCCATATCAGAACAATGTAATTCTTTTTTTAGGATGCGTCCCAAGGTTGTTTTTCCGCATCCCGACGGCCCCGAAAATAAAATTGTATGTGGTATGGTTTTTCTTGCAATCATATTTCGTAAAGCGGCAACAGTTTCATTATTTCCCACTACTGTTTTTAAACTTCTTGGTCGATATTTTTTGTATAATTCTTGGCTCATTTTAGTTTTTCCTTTTCAGTTTTGTTGTAAGGTCACAAATCATATCGTCAATATCTTCACTTTCATTTTTCTTTATATTCCTACAAGTCTTTTTCATAAAATACCATTTCAACCAATTACCTATACTTGGTGAATCTGGTTTTTGATTTTTATATCCTTTTTTGCTTTCATGTCTTACTCTTTTTTATTTTCTTGCCACAATCCGTTTTTATAAATCCACTCTTTTTTCTCTGCCCACGATCCATCAATTGGTGATACTTCCGCTTCAATTTCCAATGGTACTATGAGCCATTTAAAAGCCTTCCGTATCATTTTAGTCATCACATAATTTGCTAAACTTAAGAATTCTTGAATTTCATTATCTGGAACATCGGCAACTATGGAGTCATGGATCTGCCCGACAATTAATGTTTTCATTTTGCGTTTAGGTAATTCCAATAAAACTAATCTTATGAGCGCCCACAACAAACAATGGAATGCAGAGCCTTGTACCGGGTAATTGATAATCTCATTTGTTTTCATAAATCCTTGACATATAAATCCTGTTTTTGTTTTCATAAATCCTTTTTGTTGGTATTTCTTAACCCATTGTTTTTTCCATTTTGAGTAAACCGGGAATCTCATATTCCAGAAATCTTGTTCGACCTCTTGTATATGTTTTTCAAAGGTGCCACTATTGGGTTTTTCTTTTGGATTCAAATCTCCTAACCTTTGAATTCCTTGTGATTTTAAATGTTCTTTTAGTGGTATTCCGCTAACCGTTTTCAAGTCTAAAGTATCTATGTACTCCCATAAATTTCTTGCACAATCAATATACCAGTCGCCATAAAATTGAGGAAATACAAATCCACTTTTCCCACAAAAGCGAGTATCTTTAGTTATTTCTTTTTGCTCTAATTTATAACATTTTGCTGCCATATCTCTATGCATATCTTTTGATTTATCATTGATATAATTCATCATGTTTGGATCTTTGTGGTAACAAGCCGCTGCGCCTACTTCCATTCCGCTGTAATCAATTTCAACTATTCGCCTGCCTGGTCTGGCCACAAATGCAGACCGTACTAATTTACCAATGACAGGATTCCTAATCGGAATATTTTGAAAGTTTGGACTTTGTGACGATGACCGATAAGTTGTCGTCGTCCCCAGACTAAAAAATGGATGTATAAAACCGTCAACTATTTCCCGTTGGATTCCACGTAAATAAGTAGACAAAGCTTTTTGTAATTTTTTAATTTCAAGATATTTTTCAACAAATGGATCATCAACAAAACCTAACGCCTCTTCATTGGTTTTTGGCTTTCCAGTTGGTGTAAGTGATGATGCCTCATACCCCATTTTGTCAAAAAGAATAGCTCCTAGTTGGTCGTTAGATTCCAGATTCATTTTCCTTCCAAAAGTCTGACGCCATATTTTATAAACTTTGCTTTCCTTTTGTTTTTCTTGTAGGCTTTTGATTTCCCTTTCAGTTTTTTTAATGGCATTGTTTAGGTATTCTTCATCGATTCTTAATCCGTTTTCTTCGACGATTGAAAGCGCAAGTGTTCCTTTGTGCAATAGATCATAAGCAGATTTTTTGTAAGGAATCATTTTATAGTAATCCTTTTTGCACCTTCAAATTATCTGCAATTTCTTTTTCTACTATTTTTAAATTTGCAATCGCTTGCTTGAAATATGATTTTTTTAATTCAACACCTATCCCTTTTCGACCATTTAATACAGCGCCGTAAACCTCGCTGCCCACTCCCATAAATGGAGTCAATACTTTGTCATTGGGATTTGACCATAGCACACAACAGCGTTCAATGACATCCAATTGTAACGGGTGTACATGGCGTTCATCGTCTTCGTCTTTTGATTTTTTATATGGCAATACATGACTAATACGGACATCGTCCCAGAATGAGCTTGCATATTGACGCCAAATCCAATGGCTATATTTATTTTTAATCTGGTTGCCTTTAAATCCCTTGTACCTCATTAAGTCGTTTGGAATTTTTCTTTCACCTGCATAACTAAGGAGTCCATTTTCATGTGTAATTGGTTCGGCGTTTTCCCCCGGCTTTTTGAAGATTAGCAAATAATCTGCGGATGCATTATCACAAAAACTGCTATCCTCTACGATTTGCCTATGTGCCAAACTTTTCGCCATTGTACGATTTCTTACCCCTAGTGGCTCTTTCCATACGGAGTATCTAGCCACATATCCAAAACCAATTTCTTGATGCAATCTTATAATATCCCCGGAGAAATCAATAATGCCACCACCTAAGTTAGCACCATTTTTTGAAATGTCCATGCAATGTACCGCCGTCATTCTACCCTTTTTTGTGAGTCGTAAAATTTCTTGTACTACAAATTTGTAATGCTTAAAAAATTCTTCATAATTATAACAATTACTCAAATCACGATCATCACTAGAATAATTAAACAGTCCACAAAATGGTGGTGAATAAATGCTTAGATCTATAGATTCTTTTGTAAAAGATTTCATGACGTCGATACAATCGCCATTATATAGAGCATACTTTTTTTCAATTACTTGCCCATTTACAGCCATGATGGAATCTCCTCTTTTAATTTCAATCCCGTATCTTTTTTAATTTCTAAAGCATTGCCCATTAACCTTACAATTTCGTCATACATTTTTTGTGCTGCTTTTTCTTTCCTATTTAGATTTTTCAATATTTCCGTTTCACCTTCGCTTGCAATCATATCAATTGTTACAGCGTTCTTTTGGCCAAACCGCCACGACCTGCGTATTGATTGATACCACTGCTCAAAACTATGTGTAGGAAAAAATGTTTGGTGCTGGCAATGTTGAAAATTCATTCCCATCCCCGCGATTAGTGATTTTGTGACCAACACTTTAAATTCCCCTTTTTTAAATCCAATGAAAGCCTCTTCCTTTTTTTCCTCTGGATCTGATCCAGTTACTTCGACAGAATTATCAATTAGCTTGGAAAGCATTTTACTTTCATCATTTAGATTACACCAACAGATTGTAAAATCTTTTGTATTGTTTGTGATTTCAGCCGCTTTTTCACATCGTTCTGGTAACGTCCGTCGACGCTCTTCCCGTTGTTCTCGTAATGACCTATTCGGCGGTTCAATTAGATATCCTTTTTTCACTACTCTGTTTTGAATGACATGCAAATTTGATTTTAATTCCGGCAAAATAAAATCATTATCCTCATATCCAAAATCAGAAGGCTTGCGGATTGTCCGCGCCCATGATGACACCCAACGCCAAAAGTTATCTTCTGCATGTCCACGAAATCTAAATTTTCCATCTTGTAATGGTTTTCTATTTACGAATGACTTTTGATTTGTCCCACCCTGCGCGTATGAATTATCATTAGCTTTGAAAAACTTTTGTAACATATCAATGTAACCCAAATACCCAAGGGCTTCGCTTGACGTACCTAATTCTGTATAGTCATTCGGCGATGCAGTAGCTGTACAAAGAAGTCTGTATTTTATTTTATGCATGAATTTTGTGATGTCGTTTTTGTATACACCCTTAAAGTTTTTCAGGATACTGGATTCATCGCATACTACTGCTTCAAAATCATTCGGATTAAAATATTTAAGCCTTTCATAATTCGTCACAATTATTTTACTTGAAGACTTAAATTTTCCAATTTTACTACGTTTACAATCAATCCCAAACTTGATACCCTCTTCAATTGTTTGGGCACTAACAGCCAATGGAGTTAAAATCAATACCCGTTTATTAGTTTTTCTTACTATGTTCTCTGCCCAGACAAGTTGGATTGGCGTTTTTCCAAGACCGCAATCTGCGAAGATTGCTGACCTACCTTTTCGCAATGACCAGTCAACCAAATAATTTTGGAATTCAAACAAATCGTCATGGACAAATATAGGTTTGAATCCATAATTTTTTTCTATTTGTTTTTTGGAATCAATGAAATTTTTATAAGTTGTCATTTTCCCTTTCCCTTTCAAAGCATGTTAGAAATACCAATATTAACTTGTGCAATATCATCTAAACTAAGGTCTAAAGCACTAGCACATTCTGCTAGATACCACAAAATATTCCCTAATTCTTTTTTTGCATCTTGCCTGCATTCATTATTAATGACGCCATTATTATGCCACATAGCATTTTTTAATTCGTTACAATATACACCCACTTCCCCGGCAAGCCCTAATGCTGAAAAATATGGATTAGCTACAACTTCTTTTACTGCGTTATCTGCTTCATCATCATAATCAATTGGATTCCATTCTAAGGTTTTAATTACTTGGGAATCGATAAGTCGCTTCATAAATAATTGCATAAAATCAGGGTACTTTGCCAGCTTATGAGCTTCTTTTTGGTATTCTTTAATATCCATTTTTTCCTTCTTTTTATAAATCTCTTTTGTTATTTCTTTTATGCTAAAAAGTTCATTATCAAGTGAACGTGCAAGAATTGTACATCCGTTTTCTGTATTCTTTATATCTGCTTCTGCATATTTTAATTTGTCATAGCCATATGTTTTAATACCATTTCCATGATCTACAGTGTAAAATTTATATTTTTCTGTTTCTCCAGTTAGATCTTCCCATTCTTTAATTAAATCATTCCATGATCTTTTATATGGCTTTTTCATTTTTCAATTTCCTTTTGATTTTGTTTTAAAATTTCCCTCTGCCGCACCATTAATTTGTATTCAAGCAAACTGTCAAGACCATTATATAAAAGCAAATCTTGTATCGGGATTTTATTAATTTGATTCATAGTATTGGAATACTTTGATGTTAGTAAATGATGCAAGTGACTGTCATAATCAGATATCCCGAATTGCACAAAAGCCTGAAATTTTAACGATGTTATTTGCTTTCGATTGTCCAGCATGTGAGACATTAACATTGTATCCCAGTACCAGTTTTTTACCCTACATCCTATTATAGCTTTTGACCACCTATCCTCATATTTTATGTTCGCGGCTACCTTCCTAAGATTTTTTGAAATCAAAATTTCTGTAAGAATCTTTTTATGTTTTCTGTGATATGGAAAAGCAAAAGTATCTTCCCCATTCAGACAAAAAGATACGCTTGCTATATGTTGTTCTTTGCGTTCTGGCTTCAATCCGCTGGTCTCATAATCGAATGCTAACGTACCTTTTTTTGTAGACATGTCTTGCATTCTTGGCAATGCCTTACGCGGGCTTTCAATCAATTCGATTTCTTTTTTTAGCTCCTGAATATCCAGCGGATTAGGTTTTTTGTTTTCAAGACCAATTGCAGATCGTAAATGATTTTCAAATTCTTTTATCAATTGTGGATCTTCCCGCATTCTAATGATATATGACGGGTGATAAGTAGGGCACAGCCAACAATTATATTCAGTGCTTGGGATGTGCCAACCTACCCAACGAGTCAATGGCCCAACATCCTTTTTCCATGACTTGTACAATAAGCTTTGCAGCGCCGTAGAGCCAAGAATAATAATTACAGAAGGCTTTAGTCTCTCAATTGTTTTGAGCAAGTTAGGACGGCAACACGACACCATATAAGGCTCTAATTTTTTCTCCGGGTGGCATATGACCGCGTTTGTTTTCCAGCAATCATTTAAATCTACTCCAATAGATTTTAGGGATTGCCTCAATATTATTCCCGCATCCCCGATCAATTGAATTCCTTGCCTGTCCTCTTTTTCCCCCGGTGCTTCCGCGACAAATAATATTTTCCTTTTTCCGGTTCCGGTCGGTTCCATTTTAGGGGATATACAATTTTTCGATAATCCACATTTACCACATTGCGGAAGTTTATTTCCGATTCGTTGTGGAATTTTTTGAATGTCAGAATTAGTGAAAAAACCTGCCATGTTATTTCTCCAAGGACACTACAAATTCCATGTTATCCTCTTCCATTTTAATCTTACCGTCTCCGATAATAGCCTTGTTTGTTTTTGATAAAATGTCTTTCAGCAGTGAGAGATTTACCGTCATTTTAATCTCTTCACCTTCGTATTTAATTTTCTGTTTTTCTTCGTACCAGCCTGATTCCTTTTGGGTTTTAATGGTGATGGAAGATGAATCAATAACAATTTGCGCTTCCTTTTCCATGCTGTTTTCCGTCATTACAGAGGATCGGTCAATCATTTTTCCAACCTCTTCTGGCAACTGAATTGTGTTTGCATTTTTTATAGCACAAACACTTTCAAGCATTTCAGATTTAAAGTATTCACCTTCCCCACAACAAACGGCAATCATTATTTTTTTGTCTTGATTTTTCAAAAACAACCAATTTTTCACTAATTCGATATGAGTAACATGCATACTATTTACCGACAAAATTGCGGTTGCCGGGATAAGCATTTCCTTTGCGCCTGTGTCCATTTGAATACGCAAGAATCGGTATCTGTCCGTAGATTCAATAATGTTCGGAGTAACATGCACGTGTGAAATCAAATGATTCTCATTAGTGGTTGCACAAATCTTTGCAGCCATTTGTAGGTTTTTCAAAAAGTCTTTTTTTGCGATTCTCATTTTCTCTGGACGCGGTACAGTATCGATCGGCAAAAGGATTTCCTGTTGTGTGACAAGCCCCGCCCGCTTCTTTTTTCCTGATATAATCAATTGTGAATCTTTGTAAACCATAGCAATTTCTTCGTCCGGAATGCGGGACAATAATTGAACAATGTCATTTGCATTTACTGCAAATTCATTATCGAATTGAAATTCAGTTGCCGCGAACACTTCCCCGTTAAATGCTGTTATCATATTATCAGAAAACACAAAGCAATTGCTTTGCTCCAGCGTCTCTGTTTTGCTAACTCCTGATAAAATTGATTTCAACTTCCCCAAGAATTCTTGTCTGTTAATTTTCATTTTTATTTTTCCTTTTTGGAGTGTATAAAAAAATTCAAAATAGGAAGTTTCAAAGGCTGAATCGTAAATTCACGTAGTATGGATTTCTACCATTCCCATTCCGATTTTAATCGCAGGACTCGGAACACATCCTATGGAATTTGCTTACTCCCATTTCCTATTTTGAATCAATAAATAAAAGTAATACTGTATTTAATTGGATTCGAACCAATTTTATCTATAGATAGGCGTGTAATGACGCCTCGTTTTATGTGGTCAGAGTCGTGAGATTCGAACTCACTATTTACAATGCCATCATTGGCGTTCTACCTTTGAACTAGACTCTGGTATTTGCCAATTCGATTGTACTCTCTATAGACTGATTACCATGTCCCACCATGGAGTAAATACAGTATTACAAAATTTAATTACGATACTTGGATACGTTCGCCGTCAATGGTGATAGCGCCCCACTCTTCAAGGATTGCACAATCATCATGGCAATGTTTCAATGCCCCCTTAAGATATCCCTTACCACCATTTTCCACGTAAATGTTATAAGCTTTTTGTGCCAATTTCTTCATGGTATGCTTGTTTTTGCTTTTCAAAATTTCACAAATAATACTTGTGTAATCCGGTTCCTGCTTTTCAATATTTTTCTTTGCTGGCTTTACAGGCTCTTCCTCTTCAATTTCTTCTGGTAATTCTTCATCTTCTATGTCTTGTTCTTCCTCTTCATCTTCTATGTCTTGTTCTTCCTCTTCCTCTTCCTTTACAGGCTTCTTTTTCTTTGTCTTGTTCTTCACTGGCTTTACAGGCTCTTCAATTTCATCTTCAATTTCATCGTCCCAGTCGTCGTCATCTTCCTCTGTATCCTTTTCCTCTT
>Ga0075116_10001589_pt1 | contig 10390 bp, 11 predicted proteins | sample AntAceMetag02UKC_FD_69786 | JGI IMG/M metagenome (GOLD analysis project Ga0075116, IMG submission 69786) | Saline lake microbial communities from Ace Lake, Antarctica- Antarctic Ace Lake Metagenome 02UKC | ecosystem: Environmental > Aquatic > Non-marine Saline and Alkaline > Saline | place...
TTCCGGCCCATTCTGCCTGTATTGCTGCGTCAGAGGCATATTCAAAACTATCAAGGATCCATGCGGCCCTTACTCGTAGAGGTGCAAAATCCATTTGAAACAACGCTCTGAAACCGGCATTTCTTATTTCTTCCAAAGATTTGCTTCCCTGCGGAGTCTTCTCATCAAAAACGCATCTTGGTAAAAACATGTTATCGCCTCACTTTTTTTAATATTTCGTTTTGACAGACTGTGCATTCCGCCTGGTAATAACTTTCTTTATTTCTGTGAAATATCACCCTGGGTAATTCAACGGCCTGCTTCTTTTGACAGGTAGAGCAATACCACTTTTCAGCTTCTTCCTGTTTCAGATATCTTTTTATTTTGGATCCAGATTGATTTAACTGTTTTGTTATTTTTTCAATTTTCTTAGCTATGATCTTTTTATCAACAGGCTTTTTCTTTTCGCTGATATCTTTAATAATGTTGTCTATCTGTTTTTTTAACATGTCAATATCCTTTAAATTCCCCGTCTATTTCGGCCCCGGATATCGGAGTAGTTTTTGCAAAATCTGAATAGATTCTGAAACTGACACCGGAAATAGTCTTGTCATAGATACTTAGGAAACCTCCGATACCATTGATTATGTTTGCCCGGACACCAGGAGGAAAAGTAAAAGCCTTTCCAAAATCAACACGAATACCGTCAGAAGGAACAGCCAGATCCCTGATCCAGTCAACAAGCGCCACGGGAGCCACAATCAGTATAGACATTGCATAGAGGTAAATATTATACGCAGTATCTGACGTTGAAAGAACAACTCTGAATTTTATATAGCGAGCTCTATATGTTGAATTAGCATTTAAAAGTTCAAAAGATGTATAGTTAAATCCATCCGTAGAGTAAGAAACATAAACAGCGACTGATCCGTAATCTACATTTTTATAATCAGCATCTATGATAATTTTACTCTCAAAAATAGCCGTTAAATCAAAGGGTTCAACCTGGGTAAAAGAACCTGTAGGCTCAAAAGGACCTTCCCCAAGCTCGCAAAATATATTTGTTTCATCATCTTCCCAGTCACCGCCGGTTGCTTCCCACTCTTCCCATGTTTCAGCAGAAGCCAAGCAAAGCACCGGACGGACATAAGAAGCATCATAATCATTCCGCATTTCAACAGCACAGCCGGAAAGACTATATTCAAAACTATTTGAAAAAAAATCGTAATCATTAATAAAATTCATATCAGGAGGAGTTGTAATGATAATTGTATCTATTGCAGGAATTTCACTATATCCATCGGAAGTATCTTTAGCATAACAATAAAATGTTACCGGCCCTATTTCGCCTACTGGAAAATATATTTCTGTCAGGTCTGCCTCTTCTACGACAACTGTTCCATTTGCTTTTGTAACCTTAAATTTTGCAAAATCCGCTTCCGGATGTTTATCAACATTAAATTTTAAATTACTTCCAAGCTGGACAACATCAAAGCCTGTTGGTGCTGTAGGTTTTGCTGATTTACCTTCTACTGTAATCGAATCAGAAGGGGAGTCATCAATATGGTTTTCCGAATTATCAGATGAGACCGTGACAACAGCAACATAATAAGTCAATCCGTCCTGGATCCCTCCCATAATTGGAAACTTTTCCCCGTAGCAAATTCCCTGAGGAACCCATTCACCTGAAGAGCCCTCTTTTAAAAATATTTTTACATGATCAAATTTATTAAGTTGATAATCCGTCTGCACAGGCTTCTGAAAAGATACATCTATCACATCTTCAATTGTTCCGTCTTTGAGCTTTTGCACTCTTTCACTAAGTGTTAAATCTGATACATCAGGCAAAGAATGATCTAGCGCGGAATAGTTTGTCGTAGGAAGAGTCACCGCTGTATCGTCATAGACATCGGCGCTGTATTCCTTCGCTGATACTGAGATCTCATTTTTCATTTCTCTGCGAAGATTTGTAATGCGAAATTGTTTTAATGGAATATCTTCATCATGGTAAACATACTTGTCATAAGCAGCCGGGGCCTGACTGAAAGAACTGGATACATTAACTTCTGTGTATGTTCCGGCTCCGTCGGAAACAGTTTTTTCCTCGATCGTATCATCTGCAAACTGAATAAGTATTTTATAGGTGTGACCGGCTTCAACCGTGATCGACTGATCCAGCTTAACCAGGTCAACGGTTGAACTTGATTCAACTCTTCCAGAAAAACCCCACTGCGGAACATCATGAGAGACATAAACGATATCGCCAACGTTACAGCGCAGCGCATCGATCCCGGCCCTGAATGTTATTGATTTCGTGATATTGTCAGCGACATTCTTTATGTATCTACCTTCGCGGATCGCCTGAGACATCTTTGTTGTGAAGACCCTGACTTCCTGCCCTCTTTTAGCTTCTCCGCTTGATACTTCTCCGAACTGTATCGTTTCAGCTTCATAGTCCTTATCTTCATCATTAAACGTTACCTCTATGACGTTCGGCAGCTCTCTTTTTGACTTCCAGCTCTGAGAAAAAGAATCATGAACGATGTTATTCATTCCAAACAAATATGTAGGCGTGCCAGCCTGATCAATATGAAAATTGATTTTCCCGGCGGACTGATAAGGATATCCCCTGAAGACAATAGCAAGCTGAGACAGAAGATCAAGGGCCCGAGTCGGACTATCAATTACAACATCAAGCTCAAAACGTTTTTCATATCCTCCGTCGCCGTCTGGGACTTTTTCTTCGCAGTGCTTTGCCTTTTCCAGATAATTAGAATCATTAATGTCTGTTGAGTCTATCTTGTCACCAAGGCCATAGCGTGCATTCAACTGGATATTTTTAACGTGCCAAATCGGATTGCGATTCCATCGTGTTACCCATGTTACATCATCCCATGTGCAAACAGCATCGTCAGAGAAGCGTTTCCATTCTTCTGTAGCCGAGTCCCAGTAATAATCAGCCCAGTCAACCTCAGCCCCGGAATACATGATCTTCGGAATGCTGCAGAGAAGCCATTTTCCTGTAAATTCAAAGTTTGGCATACCTCCGGAAAGCTGCTCTGTCGCTAAAAGCTTACAACCCCAGAGAGCAATATTCGGATAGATCAAATCGTCCGTCTGCATTTCATCAACGGAAACAAAGATAACGGTTGATTCTGTCCAGGCCGTATCAGCACCATTAAGATTTGTGATCTTTATGTCGTAACGGTTAGCTGCAAGTCCTTCGACCCTTTTAATAAACCGGACAGCACTTTGCTGTTTTCTGGTAACGGTTTTTGTTACTGACGTCCAAGCAGATCCGGATCCGTAGACACGGTATTCAACTTTCATTGAAAGAGGATGATTCTTGAGCGATCCGTTGCTTGAATCTCTTTCATAAAGACCATAGGGACAATTGAAATTTATCTCAAAAGCTTCGACATCTGTTTCAGAAGTCGTATATGTTGTGCTTTCACCAGCTGAAATAATCTGATTTACGCTGTAAAGGTTATGCAGATCGTGAAAATTATTAATAAGACTTTGAGAGTTTGTCCCCATTCGTTCATAGGTCGTAACGCCTGAATAATTTGCGATAGGGTTCCCGTTGATTTTTACAGAAGTGATCTCTTCTATTTCACCTTCGCAGAGCGCAATGAGAACATTGAGATAGTGCTTGTCACCACTATTCGAGGTGAACATGTTGATCATATTTCCGAATAACTTTTCCTGACCGATCGCAATAGGAATAGAAAGGCCGACGTCCTGAGTCGTTTGAGGTTCCCATCCGTAGCGAATCGACCCGCTATCTATCTTGTTTAAATTCCTGTAGTCGTAAGAAGGGTAATCGAAATGCGGCATGCTGAATGATGGCATTTCGAAACTCGGTTCAGGGGGGGGCGGGTCAAAAGGATATCCAACAGGATAAGGCCCCGCCATTGGTCTTCCAGCATCTATCCATTCTTGAACTGTTGTCATGACATTATAACCCTTCGTGAAGGTGTTGACGGACAGCCGCCAAATCTTGTTTGATTATTTAACACTCTACACCTCTGAAAAGTCCTGTTGCATTCCGTTTCTGATCCGGAATACCCACAGTCAGTATTTTTGAATGTTTTTATCTGACAGTAATTTCTTGAAAATCTGCGCCCTGGAAGGATCGAGTCGAGAACATCATGCTTGCTTGTCGTGGTTATTCGCACGGTCTTTGCGTCTGCCCTGTAAGCATCTATATAAAAAGAATCCTGTAGGTAAACGTCTGCATCGTCGTCATAGTCTTTAAAAATGAGGATGACGTTTACTTTCTTTGTGCGCCAGTCATAGCTTTCAATATAGCTTTGTATCAGTCGAGATACATTGCCGAGCACTACGCTAAAAATGTCTATCTCAGCCTGGGAATTTTCTGAGACTGTGTCATAAGCGACCGGGAAAGCGGTATAAGTTTTTGAATTAAAAGTGATATCTGAAGAGTGAGCACAATAAGTCAGGTCGTTTGATGCTCCGTCGTAATCTATAATCTCTATAAGAGCAATCGGGCTGTTTTCTTCTTTATTTTTTTCAGTGATGAAATTTGCATCGGCTGATCTCATTTATAACACCTGTTTGAAAGAGCATTCAAAATCGTATATCTGATAACCGGCCCTTGAAAAATCAAAAGAGTCCTTAATATATCTGACCGTGTATTCCGCTGAATCGTTCGGGTTTGTCCAGGTGAAAGAAGTCTTCCGCCCTTTTTTTGCGATAAAGGAATCCCTGACGGCTTCCATTTCGCTTTGAATGCGTGTATCAAATTTTAATTTCCATTGCCGCCTGGAATCATCGACAAGACCCCGGCGCTGTTCCTTGAACCTTCCGAATGTCGTGATTTCTGTTTCAAATTCTATTTTTTCGGCAATAGCCCTGTCGCACGTATATGTAAAATCTGACATTATGCGTATCTCCTTGAAGCTTGACGAATGTAAGCATTTGTTCTGTAACCTTCAGCCATCCATCCCATGATCGTATTCTTTTTAGCGGCTAGATCCCCAGCGTCCCATGCGGAAATAAAAAAGTTTTGTACTAAACCTCCGCCGCCTCCTCCTTGATCGTTCTGGTGAGCCGGAGTAATGCGTTCGCCTTTGTGGACCATTGCAAGGCCTGTCTCTGGGACGTAAGGCGTGCCGGTTGCGAAACCTACAGGCATTGCTCCTCCGCCCGCTGCTCCCGCAGCGGCACCAAGCCCACCTGTAAACATCCCCAGCAATTTTCCAAGAGCCCAGACGATAAGCATTTTTGCGATGATTTGAGCGAGTACACGCAAAACGCTTAGACCAAAAGCCTTGAAAGCCTCATCCAACCCTTTAAGCGTTCCAGTGAAAATTCCGTAGAAAACGTTACCGAAAGTATAGCTCATACTTTCGACGACGCTGACCCAGCTATCAAGTAGTAATTTATTTGTGTCAAGAGAGATCGCTGCCATCATCTGATTTAAAGCGGTATATCTTGCGCCTGTCTGATCCATTGCAATCGCTGCTTTATCTGCAGCATCAGTGTATGACTTACCAACTGCATTATTAGCATGAACAACCGCTTTTATTTTTATAGGAGTTTTGTTTAATTCGGTGTTAAGTTTCTGTAATCTTAAAATATCTTCTTCTTTTAGAAATTTAAAGACCATCGGGTCAATCACTTCACCCATTTTTATAAGCGTCTCGACAACTCCAGCTAAGGATTCCTGATTCTTTCTGATATTGTTATTTGTTCTATCTCCGATTGAATCGAAAAACTTTACTTTTAATTTGTCGAGCATTCCTTCAGGAGCAACAAGATCTTTTATTTCGTTCTGCAGTCCTTGCATTTCTCCTATAAGTCGACCGACACGGATATCCCCAATAGAGTCAGCTAATGTCCTGAAGTTGTCCGCCATTTCTGTCATATCAGCAGAAGAAGTCATCCATAAAAGCATAGCGTTCTTTGCATCGACTAAAGCGGCTTTCATGATCTGAAGGTTTTCAGCTTGCGTCCTCGATGCTCCGCCGGTTCTTTTTATGATATCTTCTCCGGCCTTGATCGTTGCATTCATGAAGGCCTGTCGTTTTTCAACATCGGTCAATTTATCCGCTGTCTTCCCTAACGTTTCAGCGTATTCCTTATAAGCATCTTCTGCTTTTACTATGATACCCAAATTGTCAAGAATCATTTTACTCTGTCGACCGATACCAAGCACGATACTTTCAAACATGAAGCCGACGTCCTGGCCCATAGCTTTAGCTGCAGCCCTAGATATTTCCATTAACTGACCGAACTTTTCTGGATTAAGCCCGAGCGTCATAGCGCGCGAAGCTTGAGTCATAATGTCTATTGTTGAGAGTGTTGCTCCGGAAGTTCTTTTAAGATCTGCAATAATCTTGTTAGCATTTGAGCCATAAGAAGCTGCGAGGTTTTCAAATGCTGTTTGCTGCTGCTTTATTTTTGCGGAAGTTTCAAACTGTCCCCACGCTTTGTTTATAGCAATAGCAGAAGCAGTGATAGCAGCCGTAATTCCTAACCAGTTTTTCTTGAAGGAAGATGCAAAAGATTTAAGCCTTCCCTGGATCCCAGCGATAGGCTTCGAGACTGTATCTTTCATCTTCAAAAGAATATTAAGATTTGTATTCGGCATTACTTTCCCTTTTTTGTTAAGTCGCTATATGCTTTCTGAATCACTTTCATTCCTTCCATGAACTTCATCGGTTGATCGAGCCATGTCCCGGGGTTAGGAAAATTGCCTTCGCTGTAATGCGAAAAAGCCTCAAGATAAAACATGCTTTGATGTGTGACTTCCTTAAAAGGACATTTCGTGCATTCATAATCAATTTCTTTTATGTAGTAGGGTTCACCCGTACCGTCACAATTTCTTTTTTTCTTTATCTGCGTATTACATCGCTGGCAATCAAGGTTATTAAGACTTACCCAGACTGCCAATATCAGTTTTTTGCTTCATCTACCTGAAGAAAGTTTTTTTCAATGATCTTTGATCCAATCTCAGAAATAACCATCACATGAAGAGAGTCAAGAAGATCGTCCGTGATCTCTTCTTTTTTATAATCTCTTCCATTGAAGTTTTTTATCTGAGTCAGGCTTTTCTTAACGAGCGTAAAAGACTCCCGCATGAGGGCCTTTACATCAAACTTCATGTCATCACCATAAGCGGAAGACATGACTTCGATCTTATCCGCGTTTTTTAACGGACTAAAAACAAAGATCGTCGGATTATTGACGTCTTTATCTTGAGCGCTTGAACACTCAAATGTTTCTTTGATGTTGATTCCTGTCAGTGCCATAAAAATAACCTCCTCAAGTTATGTTCTTATGAATATTAGTTAAGTAAATGTCAGTACAAGTTCATCGTTACCGCTGTCTTTGCCAAGATGGAACGGGATCTCATTAATGCGAATACCGTTTCTGTCGCCGTCATTGATCGTGTCATATGTGACTTTAGGTGCAGTGATCGTGCAGATATTTCCTGCGACAGATCCCAGAGCGACAGAAAGATCTCTCTGTGTAGCTCCGACCCAGTCAGTGAAAAAGTCTTCAGTGGCTATCGTGACGACTTCCGGATTAAATGATCCGTTCGGCTTACGTCCGACAATAACGATCTTGCTGACGCCGGTTGAAGCATTTATGCCTTCACTCTGTACAAGCTCATTTGCCATGTCGATATTGAGAGCTTGCACGACAAGGGTTGTCTCTGAGTTGATCTCAAAGCTGGCACTCTCTACAACAGGCGGCTTCGTCGTTTCACCGTACACCGGAGAAGGATTTGCCACGTCTTCGGGGATTTCATAAAGACCCTGGAAGGTGAAATTGATCATCGGCCTTTGTCCGGCTTCAAGGACAAGCTCAAAGGATCCTCTTGCGCCCTGGATATCATGCAGCTTTGCGTTACCTCCGCCGGAATTGTAATCATACATATAAATGCGGACTGATTTCATCTCTGTTGAATCCGGCGCATAGACGACGGATAAACCTGCGTCAATGGATTCAGAGAACCCGCATGCTTCCAGAAGATCACCGATCGCGGGAGCTGTGCCCGCAGTACCGGAGCCCTTCAGCTCACAACTGAATGTGATTTCGGTGTACCTTTTCCCGATAAGTGGAGAGTCCGGAGAAAGGCTGTCATTTTGCAGGTTTCTTTCCAGTACTTCACCGGGATAGCTGTAACTGACTTCTTCAGCAGCTATCGCATTGTTTGCAGGTACAGGAACCGAACCGCTGGCATATCCGTCCTCTTCCAAAGCGAGAAGCACTCTTTGTTTTGTGAGAAAATCTGACATTGTGTTACCTCCTTATTGATTAAGTTCTTGTTACTGAATTTTGTCTAAAATGTACTGTCAGTGAAATTGCCATTCCCGATATAGGAAAGTCGTTAAACTCATCGTAATTGACTTCTGTGATGTCTGCTTTGATCGCCAGGTCATTTAATTGCTTGTCAGCATAGATCGCCTTAGCGATATCGTTACGGACGTCAGCAAGGCCCTTAATGCTTCCGGAGCCTGTTAAATGCTTATCCACATCATAGTTCTTGATATAGACCAGAAGGCCGACCTGCATAAAAACATCCTGCACGTTGTGAATATATTCCTCTTCTTGATCTGTGAGAGGCGCTACGATGATATAAGGAAATTCAGCAAGATTCGCTCTCTTCATTTCAGACACTTGTTTGATATAGGACAGATCGGAGCTATCCTCAAGCTGACTGATAATCTGATTTATAATTTGTGTCGGTGTACTCATGACGATAGACCTCTCTGTATTTCTTTTATGAATAGTGAATCGATCTTTCTCTTTGAGCTGGCAAGTGTTTTACTGAGATACTTTCTCGCCGGGATCGTGACACTTTTGACTTTCCTGAAAGACAATATCTTCGAGCTTGAGGAAATAGGCTTCTTTGAAAGGCCCATTCCGATAGCCTCAGTTGATCCGGCCCGGATAGGAATAACAAGCCATCCGCCATTTTTCGCCGTGATCTTTCCGCCTGTCTCATGAATGTTCGCATAAGGAATGCGCTCTTTCTGCCTCACACCACTGCCGATCGTTGCTATAATGTTCTGAGGATAGACTTTCACTTCATGTTCAATACTTTTCGCCAGGTGTCCGGTCCTGCGTTTAAGGATCTTTCCTTTCAAGGCTACATTTTTGAGCTGCATTTCAACGTACTGCGAAGCCTTTCGGAAAGCGCTCACAAGAATATTTCCCCTTTCTTTCGGAGAAATAGATTTAAGCTTTTTCATAAGCCTTTTAAAATCTTTTGGATTTAAGTATCCTTCAATCATGATTTGAAATACGCCTCGAGCATTTTCCCTGCTTCGGTTCTGAGCTTTGATGGTTTATAGATCATGTCATCGCCGACCCCAGTATTAACGCCAGTTACTTTCTCACAAAATTCGGCCATGACGAGCTTTTCACAGGCAAGCTTAACGTCAGCTGGAATAGATGTGTAGCCGGCGTTATAGATCACCTGAATATTCTTTTTTCCTTTTGAGAAGACGTCTCCGTCAGCCGTGACGATACCTGATTCATCGTCAAACATATAGTCGTCCGCATCCATTAAAGAGGCTGTAGCATACGCCCGATCGACGTCATCATGAATACTGGTGATACTATTCACGGGAAGTTTTCTTAAAATAAGGGTATCGCCGCCGTCGCCGTGATAATATTCCGTGTAAGCAGCTGCAGCAAAATACTGATTTATGCGCGTACTCTTCTGGATATATTCTGAAACTTCCGTGACCGTGGCCGTGATAAGATCGTCGTGTGTTTCCGTTGTTATATTGAACGCCGTTTTAAATGCTGCCTTTGTCGTGAGATCATTGTCCGCCGGGGCGACAGGAGAAGAAGACCCGGACTCTGTGACCCTGTAGACTTCTGTTTTTTTGATGATAAGCGTTGTGTTATTCGCTTCCAGGATATAATTATCGAGGTTGTTCGGAGTAAATGAGCATTTCCATGCGTGGCCCGCGACAAACGTCATGCTTCCCGTTGCGAACTCGCTTTTATCGCTTCCGAGTGTAATTGTATACGTTACCGTGTCGGTGCTTACACTTTCCGGGATGATTACAATTGCTGTAAACGCTTCATTTATTCTTATATAATCCATTTCCTTTTTACCTCGATTGCCTTATGAGTTTTTCTATACCTGACCATGATCCGCTTTCTTGATTTCCGTTAAGATACTCGTTAAAAAGCTCCATATATTCACCCATGCTTCCGGAAACCGAATGATCAGCAAGAAGTTCGTCCCAGACGGCATCTGCTATGTCATCAAAATCATCCTGAGATAAAGAAACACTCGCGAGAACAGACGTTGCATTCAAATCGATCGTTGTATTGTCTTCATCGAGTTCTGTCAGCGTTCTTGCCCCGTCATCCCATACGTCCCAGTTCTGATTATCATAAAGCGCCTTGATATATGTGC
>Ga0075116_10001592_pt1 | contig 10383 bp, 15 predicted proteins | sample AntAceMetag02UKC_FD_69786 | JGI IMG/M metagenome (GOLD analysis project Ga0075116, IMG submission 69786) | Saline lake microbial communities from Ace Lake, Antarctica- Antarctic Ace Lake Metagenome 02UKC | ecosystem: Environmental > Aquatic > Non-marine Saline and Alkaline > Saline | place...
GTATGATTGGTTGAATGTAGATTATACATTGTTTTTTGGATTAAGAGATAGGCGCGAAGGCGAAGAAGATATATTATTGTTACCAGATATAATAAAAAATTTTAATATGGAACATTTATATTTCGATGCTACAGGACATGGAATAGTAATAGAAGAAATGTTTGAACAAATGAATGAAAAATTAAATAAGGAAGGTTCTGTAGAATTAAATTATGAACCATTAACGTTTACTTTACAAAGTAAAATGGATTGGGTTGATAATTTAAATAAATATATGCAAGACAGAAAAATAGAAATTGCTAATTTTTATGCAGATGAATTAAAATCATATATTAAAACAAAAACAGTACGAGGATTTAAATATGAAGGTGATAAAGGATGTCACGATGATAGAACAGTTAGTATATTGTTAGCTGCATTTTCATATAGAAATTATGGTAGTGATTTAGTAAATAATAAAGAAAAAGATGCTTTAAGTTTTGCACAAAGTGAGTTTTTTAGTAATCACGATGGTCCTAAAATATTAAAAACAAGAAGAGAGTTGGTAGGAAATAAATGTTCGGAAAAAGAAGAGACGGATTTTGCATATGTGGACATGTTTTAAACGAAATTAGAGGAGAAATGGTATGCTCTGTGTGCGGATTGGTAGATTGCACAGTGATAATGTCTCCTGGTAAACATAATAAAGAATCATATGTACTTAATACTTATAGAAAAAAGAAAAAAGGTTTAACAGAGTATATCGACTTTAAAAAATCTTCTAAAAAATTAAAATCTGCAATAATATCTGGAATAAATAACGAAACCGTTGATGGCGTTATAGAACTTTCGGAATTAATAACATCCCAACTTGGTCTATCTGGTTCTATAAAAGAACGAGTATGTTTTTTAATTAGACAATTACCAAGAAAATATATATTTAACAGAAACAAAACCAATTCAATATTGGCTACAATTTATATAGTAATGTTAGAATATAATTATATGAGAATGTATGTTGATTTAAAAAAATATATTGATTGTGATAAAAATGTATTTTTTAAACTCGTAAACAAAATAAAAAAAGAATTAAATATACCACATAAATTCATAGATGTTCAATCTATGATAAAAATAATATCAGCTCGTTTGAATTTAAATATAGAAAAAACATACGAAATATGTAATAAAGTTACAGATGAAATTTCTAGTATGGGAAATACATTAACGACAGCTTGTAGTATATTATATCTTTATAACAAAAAATTATTTAAAGAATTAAGATATATTTCAGATGTTTCTGAATATAATCTCAGAACAAAAATAACAAAATTAAAAAAAGTGATTAATAATGACAGATAAAGATTTAATAGAAAATGAATATTATGGGTGTTTTGCTAATCCAAAAAATACATTTAAAACAAGAAAACGAGACTATTCTAAAAATACAGTTACAACATATGAAACAGCTAATCCAAAAATACCAGATAGTGTAAACTTATTAAAAGTTAAATCATCCGAAGATTATGAAGATAATTATGATAGATATTCAAAAAATGCATTATTATATGCATGTGTAAATATGCGTTCTACTTTTTCAGTAGGTGTTGGTTTTGATATTTATGCTAATGACGAAAAGATTGAACAATATTTAAAAAGAAAATTAAGAAACGTTGGTTTATTTTATTGGGATAATACTGTTTCTTCTATTATGCGTAATTTGGCAAAACGAGTTGATATTTTTGGAAATGAATATTGGGAAAAAATATTTGATGATGACGGGAATATAGTAAAAGTAAAAGAAATAAATCCAAAATTAATTTTTCCACTAATAAATAAAAAAACAGGGGATCTTGTTGGTTATCAATATGAAATGGAATACAAAGGATCTACTGGAACTATTGCTAGTATTGTTAAATTTCTTAAAATAAAAGAAGTTATTCATTTTTCAGAAAATGATATTGAAGATTCTCCTCTTGGTGCATCAGCAATAATACCTTTATTGTATGAAATAGATGCAATGATTGATGTATCTGCTATATCGCTTAAAATATTAAAAAAATATATTAAACCTATGTTGCATTATAAATATCAAATAATGTCTGGGGAATCTGGTGCAAAAATAAAAGATAGAATTGATACTCTTGGAGATTATTTGATAGAACAAAAACAAGATAGTGATTTTATATCAACAGATAGATGGTCTGTGGAAGTAATAAAATCTCAATTTATGATGGATCAAATTAATTTATATTTGGATAGATTGGACAGCAAAGTTATACATGCTTGTGAAATACCAGAAGCATTTTTTAAACCAAAAGGTATTACTGATTTACAAATTGCTCATCAAATTCAGAAATTTAAAAGAGCAATGAAAGCAAGACAATCTTCATTTGGACACAAAATATTAGAAGAACTACTTTTACCAATCATTGAACGAGAATTTGGTATAAACAAAGACACAATAGATGATGAAAATTTACCGTGGATTTCTTGGAATGAAATAGTAGATAAAGATTTTGTAGATCATGCCAAAATAGCAACCGAATTATACACAAATGAAATCATAACTATAGATGAAGCCAGAGATATGGTTGGATATGGGACAATGGAAGAAACTATCGAAGAAGATCCAGAAGATACTACAAAAGAACCAGAAGTTGTTGAAAAAGATACAGAAAACGTTGAATAATAAATGATGGTGGATATGGAAAAATTTTTTATGCAAAGATCTTTTTCTTTGTCAGAGACTCAGATGTTATGGGATGTAATAAATGAACTCGATAAGGAAAAAGAAACACGACTTTGTAGTCATACACTAAAAAGAATTCTATTTGGGTGGCATAGTGAATCGAAATAATATTATGTTAAAGGATATGTTTGTCAGAAAAATACGTAATTGTTATATAAAATTATATAATGAAATAAACAAAACACTTAAAGAAATAACAAAGAAAAAAATTGCGTTATATGCTTATATTTCTAATAATTTTGATTTCGGAAAAGAAAACATTGTGAGAAAATATGTAAAATTCTTAGTTAAAAAACATATAAATATTTCTTCTTATGAAAAAAGTATAAAAACTGTTTATTTGCGTGGTAAAAAAGTAGCAGTAAAAGAATTGAAAAAATTTAAATATAAAGAAAATGATATTTTATATGAAAATTTTAGAGATTCCAAAAATATAAAAAAATTGTTTTCTATGTTGAAACAAAAAATAAATAATTTGAATATTTTTTTAATTGAGAATATAGGAATTATATTTAGTTTATCAATAACCAACAACAGTTTACCAACAAGTATTATTACTAAAATAAAAAAACTTTTTGAATCAAATGATGATATATTTTTTGTTGAATCAAAAACAGAAGCACATAAAATAATTGATATATCTTTCTACACTGGGATATTGAGCAAATATCTCGAAAGTGGAATAAAAAAAGTGAAATTAATTTTCTATAATAATTGTAAAAAATGCACAACAAACGAAAATAAATTATTTGATATCGAAGAATTATTATTTTCTAATCCATTTCATATAAATTGTCCATATATAATTATACCTATAATGGATGAAAAGGTGAAAAACCAATGAATGAAAAAAAAGAAATATTAGAGAATGTAATTGAAAACGAGGAAAATACATATATAGAAATTGACCTTATGGCATATAGAGGAGAAGATGATATACATCGATTACAAATATCTAAATTATTTAATCCAAATGGACTTGATTTAATAAGAATAAGTATAACCAATGGTGAAAAAATACTCGAATTTGTTGATTTGGGAACAGAAACTGCATCGCAAATTAGTTATATTATTAAAAAAACAGTAGAAAATTCTATTATTGAGAAATTAGAAATTTTAGAAACTAAGGCAATATTACCACTTCAAAAAAATTCTAATAAGGATACGATTTAAATGAATAATTCTTTTTATGTTTATATTTATTTAGATCAACAAAAAGCTAATAAATATAAATATGGTAAATATGAATTTGATTATGAACCGTTTTATGTAGGGAAAGGCAAAGATAATAGATGGAAAGATCATTTAAAATGTACGAAAAATTCTCATAAAGCGAATAAAATTAAATATTTATTAAAAAATAATATTCCTCCTATAATAATTAAATACTGTGAAAATATGACAGAATTAGATGCACTTAATCTTGAAAAAAAATTAATAAAAGCTATTGGTAGATTTGATCTTAAATATGGACCTCTTGTAAACTTAACAGATGGTGGAGATGGGGCATCTAATGTTAGTGAATTAACAAAGAAGAAATTAAGTGATATTTATAAAAATAATTATATCGGTGTCAAACATCCAAGATACGGTAAAAAACATAGTACTAAATCTAAACAAATTATAAGCAAAAATACAAAAAAAGTAATGAATCAGCCAGAAATTATTGCAAAGATAAAAAAAGGAATAAGCGAATATTATAAAAATAATAATAGTCCACTTTTAGGTAAAAAACTTACTAAAAAAACAAAAGAAAAAATGCGGTTAGCTAAAATTGGAAAACGATTATCTGAACAACATAAATCAAAAATAAGCGAATCTAATAAAGGTCGTATAGTTAGTATAGAAACTCGTCAAAAAATTAGAGAAAAACATATTGGGAAAAAACTTAGTAAAGAAACAAAAGAAAAAATAAGTTTAACTAAAAAAGGCAAAAATCATCCAATGTATGGAAAACATCATTCCAAAGAAACTAGAAAAAAAATGAGTGAAGCAAAAAAAAATATTATAAAAATTTAAAAAAAACAAATATTAAATGAGAAGGGAATTTAAATGGAAGTATGTGATTATTATATACAATATAGGAAAGCAACAGACAAAATAAAGCTATATGGATGCTCAGATATACATTTGGGAAATATTAATTCAAAGTGGGCTTATTTTGAGAAACTAATGAAACAGGTTGGTGATGAACCCAATTCGTATGTCATATTATTGGGTGATCAAATAGAAGGAATTATACCTGGTTCTGATAAACGATTTGATCTAAATTCTTTTGACAGAGATCTAATGGATCCAACAGAACAAAGAGATAAAATCATTGAAATCTTGCAACCAGTAAAGGGCAAAATAATATGTATTTTGGACGGAAATCATGAAGAAAAATTAAGGAAATTTAATCGTTTAAATATAACAGAAGATATTGCTAAAGCTTTAGAAACCAAAAATTTGGGTTATAATGGATTTGTTACATTACACTTTGGTAGAATTGGAAATAATGGAGAACAACAACACGGATCAATAGTTGAAATATTTGCTACTCACGGAATTGGTGCTGGTCGTTTACGAGGATCCAAGATTAACAGAATAGAAGCATTAGCTAATACATTTGAAGCTGATTGTTACTTAGCGGGTCATAATCATGATTTGAGCGCTACAACAAACGTTATAGTATCAAAGATAGGTAATAAGATAGTTAAAAAACAACGATTTTTTGGACTTACCGGCTCATACTTGGAAACTTATCAAATTGGTACAAGTATCTATTCAGAGAAAGCGTTGTATCCTGCATTGAATATAGGATCATTAGTGCTTCATATAACTCCCGAAACTAAAAAAATACGTGGCGAAGAGTTGATTTTTTAACAATTAAAAATAATTATCACGGGTGATTAAAATTAGAATATTAGAAACTGGAATATTAAATAAAAATGACAACAAATATACAAAAGAAATTATAGAAAAAACCGAAGAAGATGAGGAAATTAAAGATGATACCGACGAGAGAACAAGAAATATTGACAGTACTGAAAGAAAATAAAGAAAGATATCTCAATGCAAATGATATCTATAGTCTTATTTCTGAAAGATGGTCAAAAAGAAATGGATTAAAATCTGCATTCTCTGTCGCTAAAATAATAATGAGGTTAAATGTTCATAGAAAAAAGATAAAAAATATAACGTATTATAAATATAAGGATAAATTAAATACAATTTAAAAAGAATTATAATTGTATAATATATTAAGATGGTTTTTATGTTGATTAAAGAAGAAATATACGATTTATTAAAAAATGCATCTTATAATTCTAATATCGATATAAATACCAAAAATGCTTTTTTTAGATTAACAAAAAACTCAAACAACATCTTTATAGAAATGTTGTTGAATGATGATATAGAATATTTTGCTAATTATGGATTTAAAAAAAATAATGATTTTTGGAATATAATAGTTGAAACAATTAATCATGCTGTATCTTTAATATTTGCTGTTGAATATTTTTATAAAAGTTCAAAACTAAGAAAAAAATATTTAATTGAAAAAATAAATAAAATGGTTAAAGGGATGAAATAATAAATGCTCAAAGATGCTAATCCTATTACCAATATAAATGATATTATAAAATCTTCTAATATAGATTGGGGTGTTGGTGCAGATCAAGTTAGTGCAGTTGATGTTCCATATAATAATACTGATAGTGGATTGGTTGCGTCTGATATTAAAAGTGCTTTAGATGAATTGGATAGTGCAATAACTGCTGAAGATTTATGGGATCGCTCTGGTACAATACTTAGTCCGCATACTGCTGGTGATAGCATTCATGTTACAAGAATTGGATTAAATGATTATGCTCCTAGTTCAACTGCTATATTACAAGGTAGTGAAAATTTTACACATCAATCTGGCACAAGATATGGGTATCTTATAAATACAATTCATGAACCAGCTGGTGCTCTTGCTTCTACTACAACAATGTTTGGTGGATTATCACAAGCACAATACAGAACAGATGTTGATGGTAGTGTTTTAGGATATATGTATGGTCATCAATCAAATGCTAATACTTTACAAATAGCTGGTGGTTTTGGGGGATCTGGTGATTTGTTTGAGGCTATTGGTGAATGGGGAAGAGCAAGACATAGAAGTGATGGAACTCTCACAAATGCAATAGGAGTTAGAGGTGATGTATATAATGATAATGCATCTACAAATAATGGAGATATTATAAATGCTTCATCGTTTTTAGCTACGTGTGATTCTAAAAAAACAACAGGAATTATTCATGATCGATATGGTCTTGAAATTCAAGATATAGCAACTGCAGCTCACACGACAAACCAATATGGTGTTTATTGCCCAGCATTAGTTGGAGCAATCACGGATAATTATTTTCTAAGAAATATTTCTGCGCCTTCTGATTTGGGAAGCGGAAATTTAACAACAACTGGTACAATGTATGCTAACGGATATGGAGCTAATATAGTTGCTAAAACTGCGGCTTATACAGTAACTGGATCTGACGATGTTATTATATGCGGAGCAGGAAATGAAACATTTACAATTAATTTTCCTTTACCATTAAAAGGAAAAATATATCATATAAAAAATGTTGGAACAGGAACAATTACAGTTGATGCTAATACTACTGGTGGAACAACAATAGATGGTGTTAATACTATGTCACTAAGCCAATACGAAAGTATTCAAATTATAAGTGATAGCAGCAATTACTGGATAATGTAAGGAGAATTAAAAATGAGTTATATGAGAAATTTAAAGGAAATTGGCACTAGTATAATAGGTCGCGCAGTAACACAAACATTTTATGTATGTCCGGATGGGGCTGATACAGATACAAGGATTAGCGCAAGTTGTAAAACAAACACTGGTGACGATACTGCTAATGTGTGGTTAGAAGTTCAAAAAATATGATAATGAGATGATATATATGAAAGCAACAAAAGGAACTCCAAAACGTGATGGTTCTGGAAAAGGAAGACGTGGAAATAGAGGTCGTGGTGGATGCACTCCGCCAAGAGATACAAATAGATAAAATATAAACGAGGAGATTTAAATAGTAAAAGTTATTATTCCACTTAACGGAACAGCTATAGACGAATTTATAGTTCACGATTTAGATGGAAATTTAGTAACAGGTTTAGTTGATGCCGATTTTACAAAAAATCTCTTTGATCCAAATGGTGATGATGTTTCTGCAACCACTATACCAATTATATCTGAATTGGGTAATGGTAGTTATAGAATTACATTTACGCCAAATTTAAGTGGTAGTTGGGAATTAATTATTTTTCATAATGTTTATTTTCCGGGTGGAAAACTTGATAATTATCTTTGTCAAGATGGTGGAACATTAACTCCAGCAGCCATAACAGAAGATATATTAACAGCACTAATAAATAATTATAGTGAAGAAGGATCAGTTGCCCAAGCAATATTACGCGGAAGATCTACAAGAGCAAATATAATTATTGAAAACGAATGGACAAAAAAAGAAAAAGAAAAAGTTATAATTTATTTAAAAGATTTAATAAAAATAATAAAAGAATTAAAAAAATTATTAGATAATAACGAAGAAACAAATGATAATGATTTAATAAAAGAAATAACTGAAAAAATAGATATATTGCGTGATGAAAAAAATATTAATAATAATAAAGATGTTTTGGACAAAATTAAAAATGAACTTAAAAAGTTATCGGGATTCATTGTAAAAACATTAGATGATAATCAATTAAGTAAAATTTATAACGAAATTAAGAACGAAAAAACCAATATTTAAAAGATATTTTCACATATAATACTATTTTGAGTAAAAAGCTACACATGATGTTTTGTTATTAAACAAAATATTTGATTAAGGTGTTTTATAATGGATACTAATAATGATATATTTGAAGAATATAATAAACGTATAGAAAAATTACGTGCTGAAAAAAATAAAATTGAAAAATTAAAACAAGATGAAGAAGCAAAACAGAAAGATCTTGTTGAAATGACACGTATTATGGAAAGTGACATGCAAGAAATGTTGAGTTCTTTTGATAGTGAAAAACCAAAAGATTCTAAAAAATTACAAAAATATATTCATAACGAAATGGAAAATAAATCAAGAAAAGTAGAATTTGATATAGAAAACATTTCCGTTGATAAAATTTATAATGATTTTAATACCCACCAAGCCCAATACGAAAGCGATGGAACAAAACCAAAATCATTGGATATAAAATTAGAATTTGCACATGTTGGCACAAATCTTAATTTTTTTACAGTAATAGAAACAGAATTAATAAAGAGTTTACCTACGTTAATGGGAGCCACAGGAACTGGAATTCCTATTCAAAGACAACATGATACTGAAAATTTAACTGATACTGCTGGTTGGGTTTTAAGTTATGGATTTAATGAAGAAAATAAATCAGCGCATGCAATTGCAAGAATAACTGAACCAATCACAATAGAAGGATTTTTAAGAGACGAAATACGTTATTGTTCTTTGGCTGCTTATGTAACACCTATTTGCAGTATATGTGGTGAAAATTTAAATGATTGGGAAAAATGTGAGCATTATCCTGGTGAATCTTATGAAATCGATGGTGAAATGGTAATATGTACTGTTTTGGCTTATGATATGATTTATCAGCATATAGGATTAACTAATTTTCCAGCAGATACTTTAGCAACAGTTAAAATTTTAGCAACAGCTAGTAAACAATTAAATAAAATTATAAAAAATAAAAAATTATCATCAAAAAAGAACGGTGATCATATGGTAAATACAGACGAAAGTGAAATAAATAAAGAAGAAATACTTGATGTGGAATTAGATAATGATACAACTGATACTGTAATCGACGAAGTTGAAATAGATACAGAATTGATTGAAGATACTGAAGTTAAAGAAGATACTGAAGTAATTGAAGAAATTCAAGAAACTGAAGAAGATTCAGAAACTGAAACGACAGAAACAGAAGATTTAGATGTTGAGGAATCAAAATCTAAAATTGCTGAATTGGAAACAGAAAACGCAAAATTAAAAGCAGAATTATCTGAGAAAAATAAAGTATTAGAAAAAATTGAAAAAACAAATCAAGAAATTATAATTTCTAGTATTATAGAAATCGAATCAAAAATAAAAGAAATCGATACAGAAAAAAGAAAAACAGAATTATCTGAAAAAGATAAAGATATATTGAAAGATTATTTGGAAATGATATCTAATGTTGAAACTCCAACCGAATCTAAAACAATAACTAATTCTGAAATATTAGGAAAAACAAAAAACATTAACAAATTGTCTGCAAAAGAATTGAGAGATTCATGTGGAAGTTTTAAAGAAACAATGGAAACAATAACAAAAAATGGTGAATAAAATTGGGAAAAGTACAAATAAATGATGGATGGTCAATAGGAGTAACTGCCGCTGAAACAATAACTTTAGCCGAAGTTGTTAAAATTAACGGAACAACACCTTATGCTTATGTCGGTACTGCTGCTACACAAGATCAATGTATTGGTGTAGCTATTGGTGGAAATTACAGTTCTTCAGCAATAACAGAAACGACAATTACATCTGGAAACAGAGTAACAATCGGAACAAAAGGAAAATACAGAGTACTCGCCGGTGGAA
>Ga0075116_10001593_pt1 | contig 10380 bp, 9 predicted proteins | sample AntAceMetag02UKC_FD_69786 | JGI IMG/M metagenome (GOLD analysis project Ga0075116, IMG submission 69786) | Saline lake microbial communities from Ace Lake, Antarctica- Antarctic Ace Lake Metagenome 02UKC | ecosystem: Environmental > Aquatic > Non-marine Saline and Alkaline > Saline | place...
AATTGCTGGATTCGTCTGTCTTATTGCTGTTGTTGCGGTAGTTGGGGTTATTGGAATTGGAAAAGCCCAAATGCAGAAAAGTGGAGTTACTGAACTTACTGAACTTGCTAATTCATTAGGCGGCAATGTAGAAGCATTCCAAGCTGGAATTGCGTATCTTACTGGTAATGGAGTTACTGAAGAAATGACTTTAGGTTCTAGTGGTGATTATCTTCTATCAACATTTACTGCTAAAGCAATCCGAACTTCAGGCATTACTATTGATGGGCCTTCTTACTTTACAAGTGCTATAACTGCCACAGCTACTACTACTCTTCCAGTAAATGTTGCTTTCCCGATTATTGATTCACTTGACTTGACTGGTACTTCATCCGCTAAAGGTGCTACTCAGAATGTAATAGCGTACTATACCCATTCTGGTTCAGATATACTTGTTAATTGGTCAGGTATTGATGTTACTGCTGCATTAGGTTCGTTTGAAGCTTCAATGCAGGCAGGAACTTCTACTTGGGTTGGTGGTGTTGAAGGTGGTAGTTTAGTAACTACAAGTTCTGCCAGTATTATTGCTACAACTACAATATCTTCTGCTTATCTCTACCAAAATGGTGGTACAATACTTGATTCGCATGGTACTCCTGGTGATGGTTTAGCCGATAATGATTATGTATTTATAATGACTGATGGTGATGTATTATTTGCTACTTGGACACCTTATGGTGCAACAAGTTCTGCTTCATTTACTGTTGGTGGTCAATTTACAGGTGAAGGTAATATGTTAGGAACTTCAAATTCACGAGGAAATTAAGATAGTTGTTTTTTAGAGAGCAAGAACTCTCTTGCTCTCTGTAAAGATAATTAATAAGAAAAAATTATGTTCAACATTGAAGAAGACATTAATTGGAAACTGTTTAATGAAGACGAAAAAAAGCAAATCATAAACTGTTACTCAACTGATGAGTGGCATAATCTTTGTTGCTTGCCAGATGTTAATATTGATTCTCCAGAGAAAGAAAAAGAGATTGAAAAGATTGTTATTGAAATGAGAGGAATTGATGTTACAGATGAATCTGTTGTTAGGGAAGAATTAGAGAAGTTCTGGGCTAAAGGTGATGCAATTGATAGTCCTGAGAAAGAAGCTGCTTGGCAAAAAAAGATAGATGAAGAAAACAAAGCAAAAGAAGATAGTTTGAAAGAAGAATTAGAACCCAAGGTCGAAGAAGAAAAAGTTAATAAATAATATATAAATTTATGAGCAAACTTAAGCAAGCGATTATAGCTATCGTTATACTACTACTAGGTGGTGGAGGTAGTTATGTTGCTTATGATACTTTTCAAGCTGGGGGTGCTATCAAAAATAGTACAAAGGCTAACTTGATTGGTTCTGCCTCAAATGCAGTATCAATACCTAATTCTTTAGTAGAAGCTAACGCTACTTCTACTGATACTTCTCTCCCTGATGGAGGCCAAACATTAACTCAGTTTGTAAATTTCAAAGGTTCTGAGAAATTACGATTGAGTGGTAGTGCTTTAGGTGGAACTGTTTCTTCAACTGCTTATATTGGATTCCAAGGTTCAAATGATGGAACTAACTGGTTTAATATAACTAATACTGCATCGTCTTCTGCTTTGTATATTGCTACTTCTACAGTTGGAATGATTAGATCTGGAATTGAATTTGATCCCGGCCTAGCAACAACTACATTTAGTTATTTACTTGAGATACCATCAGTTGACTATCTAAGAGTTATGACTTATGGAGATAATCTTTCTACTGATCCTAATGATGGTGTTCAAATGTGGTTAGAAAGTGTAAAGCAACAAGAATTATAAAATGACTAGATTATCTAAGAAAATAGATAATGCCTTAAATGATGATAAAGCAAATGCTATTTTATCAGAAGTAGAAGAAACAAATGATATTCTAACTGAAGGTGATATTGCTAAAGAAAAAACAGTAGATCATATAAATGTTTCATTAGGTGAAGTAGTAAAAGATATTGCCATCATTAAAGGTGATAAAGGTGACCCTGGTGATAAAGGTGATATACCTAAAGTCGGAGTTGACTTTGAATTACCTAAAGATGGCTACACTCCAATAAAGGGTGTAGATTATTTTGATGGTAATGATGCTGATGAAGAAAAAATAGTTGAAGATGTACTAGAAAAAATACCTAAACCTGATGATGGAAAGACACCAATTAAAGGTGAAGATTATTTAACTGATACTGAAATGGAGTTAATAAAGACTGAAGTCACTCCAGTTAGAGGTGAAGACTATTTCACTAAAGAAGATATAGCAAATTTATTAAAGAAAGCTACTCCTAAGAAAGGAAAAGATTACTTTACTAAAAAAGAGATTAAAGAATTATTAAAGAAGATTACGCCAGTTAAAGGTAGAGATTACTTTGATGGCGTAAGTCGTGTAGCGGAAGGTCCTTTCGGTGGAGCTGGTTCAAATGGACAAACTGATTTAAGTTCTCAATGTGATGGAGCAACTAAAGTATTTACTTTAGATGATAAATATAGATCAGGAACAGTTAGATTACATTGTAGTCAATTTCCTCTTATTTATAGACCAACTGTTGATTTTACTGAAAGTGGAGTTAAGCAAATAACATTAACAAGTGAAGTTAATGGCCCTGAGTCGGGACAAACATTAATGGCCTTCTACGAACGAGAATAAAATGAAATTTAAAAAAGGACATAAAATTAATGGCTTTTTATGAGAGAGAATAAATTAACAATATTATTAGTTAGCATCTTAGCAGTTTTGTTATTTGGAACTGTTATTTTTGCAGCTCCACAAAACTCAGGAAACATCTTTAGAAATGTAACTCCTGAAGCTGATGAAACTTACTATTTAGGAACTACTACAAAGAAATGGCTAAAAGTTTGGACTGAAGATTTAGCCATAACTGGTTCAGCTACAATTACTAATGATTTAATTGTTAGTGGTAACGCTACAACTACTGGGTCAACTAATACTGGTACAAGGTGTTTTGGGAATAGTTGTATTGATGCTTGGTCATCAGCAGGTAGTAACGTATTCAATCAATGGCTTGATACTACATCTTCGCCACAGTTTGCTAATATAACAATAGATACAAGTGCTATTATAAGTTCTTTAACTGCTGGTTCAATTATTTATGCTGATGCTTCTAAAACTCTTACTGATAACAACAGTGATTTATTTTACGATATTACTAATAGCAGAGTTGGTATAGGTAATAATAGTCCACAAACTAAATTAGATGTTACTGGAACTACTACGCTTGAAATACTTGATGTTACTTCTAACAGAATTAAGAATGTTGCAAATCCAGTTGATAGTGGTGACGCAATAAACAAAGCATACTTTGATGCTAATGCCTCTGGTGGATTAAGTTGGCAAGAAGCGGTTATTAATATTTTAGATTTTACAACCAGCGAACCTGCTGGACCAACATTAGGTGATAGATATATTACCAACGCTACTGGAACTATGAGTGTCACTGGTCAATATGGATATAATCAATATATTTATACTTGGGCTTCTTCTGACTGGGCTACTACTACGCCTACAAATCAAATGGCATTAAAGAATACTACTGATGGAATGTTCTATACTTTTAATTCTGATGATTGGAATTGGAATAGTTTAGGTAGTGCTTTCAGTCATAATGCTACACTCGGAATACAGGGTGGAGCTAGTAATGAATACTATCATCTTACTTTCAACCAATCACAGAATATATTTATTAAAGGTGTTGATGATAGTGATGATATTGACGAAGGTTCTTCAAATCTTTTTTATACAAATGCTAGAGTTGATACAAGAGTACAAGGTCAAGATTACACTGTAACTGGCGATTGGGTGTTTAGCCAACCTCTAACAGTTGCAGACCCAACAACCGACTTACACGCTGTTAATAAACAGACAATGGATTTATTTCTTAATGGTTTAGCTTGGCAAGAACCAGTTGATGATAAAGACCTTTCAACTCCTCCAGGTTCTCCGACTTTAGGCGATAGATATATCGTAGCTGGTAGTGCTTCAGGTTGGTATGATACTTCTTGGAGCAACAGACAACAACTTGATTTAGCTAATGCTGATGTTGACGCTGCAATGACAGATTATCCAGTGCTTATTAAATTAACCAGTGCTGCCAATTCAGTATTTGCAACAGCTCAATCAAATGGTAATGATATTTTATTTACTGATGAAGATGGCAACAAATTAAAACACGAACTTGAAAGTTTTAATGCGACAGATGAATTGTTAGCTTGGGTTAAGATACCTTATCTAAGTTCAACTTCTACTACTAATATTTATATGTATTATGGCAATGCTGTTTCTGGAAACCAACAAGAGGTAGCTGATACTTGGGATAGTAATTATGAAATGGTTTATCATTTTGACGAAACGAGTGGTAGTGCAGATGATTCTACTGGAGTCTATGATGGTTCAAATAGCAATATAACTTATAGCACTACTGGTAAAGTTGGTAAGGCATACGATTATAATGGTTCTAATGCTGTTACTGATACAAATTATTCTACAAGTTTATCAGCTAGTGATTTTACTATTGAAGGTTGGCTAAAGGCAGATTCAACAACTGAAGTTTATGCAATAGCACAGGCTCATACTTCTCCTGGTTATAGTTCTGATTTCATTTTCTATTACAACGGAAGTACAAATCTTTGGTGGATGAGAACAGTACAAGTAGCTCAACCTGGTGGCTTTACTGGCACAGATTGGAATTATATTGTAATGGCGTGGGATCAAAGTGCTGGTACTTATGAAGGATTTGTTAATGGTGTTAGTGCTGGAACTTCTGGAACTGTTACTGGATATGGTGGTGTAAATTCAATTAAGATTGGTTCTCGTGGTGATGGTGTAAGTTCATTTTATGAGGGTGTAATTGACGAAGTTAAGATTTCAGCTTCTATAAGAAGTGATGATTATATTTCAACTACTTATAATATACAAAGTGACCCAGCTAATTTTGTTACTTTCGGTGCAGAAGAAGCTATAACTGCTAGCGGTGATTGGGCTGGACATATTAATTCAATTATGGAATGGGATGCTGTTAATTGGAATCACGCAACTCCGACTGTTGGTTGGGCTACAATAGTTTTAGATGAATCAGTACAATATACTTTTGATGGTACAGATTGGGTAATTAGTTCTGGTGCTGTATCAGCTCACAATGACACTACTGGAAAACAAGGTGGAAAAGTTGGCGAGTATTTTCATTGGGAATCAGCCGACTATACAGAAGTTACTGACTGGCTTGATGATGTAGTTTTATCTAATGGTGGATCTATGGATATTGGAACTGGTAATTTTGATACTACTGGGGATATTACTGCTACTAATATTGAGGCTAGTGAAATTGTTAGAGGTAATTTAGTTGTAGCAGATGGTACAGGATCTCACCCTTCTGTTGCAACTGGATATGTTGAGCTTTATGTTTTACCTGGAGCACCGACTGGTCGTATTTTACCTTATACAGGTTCAGCTTATATTGACTTGGCTATTGGTGACTGGAATGGTGGCGACCCGAACATTATGCTTAAAACTGGTGGTAAGGTTGGAATTAATGAAGGAAGTCCTGAAACTAAATTACACGTTAATGGAGATGGATATTTTAAAGGTGCAGCTGATACAGAACAATTAACAGTTAGAGGATATGCAAATCAAGTTGATGATATATTTGTAGTTGAGAAAAGTGATGGCACAGATTTATTTACAGTAGATAATAATGGCAACGCTACTACTACTTTGAATCATTATTTCAGTGGCTATGCTTCTTCTACAACTGGATTATACACTCAAAGCGATGGACATATAGGCGGTAATTTAACAGTAGACGGAAACGCAACGACTACTGGACTTTCAGCTACCACTATTGAAGTAAATGATGATTACATTACTGATTTTACAGGTACTAATCTTTCGGTAACTGCAGGAGTTTTAAGTGCAGCGTCAGGTGGAGGAAGTTCGGCTTGGGAACAAATCTGGACTAACGCTATTACTCCAACGACAACTAATGCTGGAATATTTGTTAATGCTTCTTCAACAATTGCTGCTAACTTCCGAGTAGACGGCGATGCCACAACAACAGGCAAAAGTGTTATGGGATTTAATAGTAGAATTGGTGATAATTCTACTTATATGACAGTAGAGGAGTGGGACTTTGACGGACTGGGTATTGGTTCAGTTCCTTTAATAAGATTTGCTTCTCCAACTTTTTTTGCTGGTAGTGTTTATGGTGCTATTGGAGATGCTTTAGTTATTCAAGAAGTTGATGGTGGTATAAACCCAGGTATTTTGTTTGTTGATGCTAGTGTAAATTCAGTTAATATTTCTTTTGCTACTACTACTAATAAAATGCAATTTACTAATGCTGATGAATATACTTTTGATGATGAAGTTAATATTACTGGCAATGCCACAACATCTGGTTCGTTTGATGCTGCAGAGTATTGTATAAGTGGCGCAAACTGTATTACTGATTTCGCAGGTACTAATTTATCTATTACAAATGGGGTTTTAAATGCTGCTAGTGGTGGCAGTAGTTCTCAAGCTTGGGAATATGATGTTGACTGGGATGCAATGAAAACAACTTCAACCAAAGGAATTTATGTTAATGCTTCTTCTACTATTGCGACTTTAAGTGTAACTGACTTTTTACGAGCCACAAGCTCTCTAGACTTCTGGTTCATTGCTACCACTACTTGGTCGGGTGATCTTTTAGTAGATGGCAATGCCTCGACTACTGGTAATTTAGATATAGATGGTGGTGAATTATTTATAGGTGGAGCACATATTTTTTGGGACACTTCTGCTGGACAGTTTTTACATTTTGATGAACAAGCTGAATTTGATTCTTACATACAAACAGATACATATATCTGGGCTGATGATTATATAAGCATTGGAACGGGTGCAGCTGATACTGATGATTATCTATATTTTGATTTTTCAAATGAATATTTAATGTGGGATGACAGTGGCGAAACTGATATTGGGGTAACTGGTGAAGACCAATTTGAGTTAAGTGATGATTTGGCAGTAACTGGTAATGTTACTAGCACTGCTACCATAGACGCTGCAGAGTTTTGTTTCAGTGGTGCTAATTGTTTTTCTTCTATATCTGGTTCACTCTATTCTACTTCAACTGCTAATGCGGCTACTTCAACAAGTCAAAGCACTTATGTTACATTAAGAGAAATTACGATTCCTGCAGGCACTTTCTCAGATGGAGATGTACTTGATTATACTGCTGGTTTTTATAGCAGTAATGTTATCAATACTACTAGAGGCGTAAGAATATTATTCAATGGTGATGACATTAGCAGTATATCAGCCGCTAATGCTGGAGATGTATCTTCAATCATATCTGGTAATTTGATTTTCACTGGAACTTCAGCAATAGGTGGAAATTCAACAATCGCACAATCAACTGATAACCAAAATAATATAAGTTTTTCATCAACAACTATTGATTTCACAAATGAAGATAAACTTATTCAAATACAAGGTAAAATCGGAGAATCAACCAGTGCAATGGTTCTTCAAAACTTTTCATTTACTCAAATTAAATAATTAAATAAAAAATTATGGACTTACTAGAAAAAATCTTAAAGAATAAAATTGAAAGTATTGATTGGGATATTATTGTTACTGAGAAAGATGGAGTTACTACTACTAAGAAAGTTCTTTACAAAGATGATGGAACAGAAATAGTTAATCCATTACCTGATGGTGTAGTAGTTGTTGATAAAAATGTAGAGATAGCAAATCTATTAGCTGAGAAAGCAGCTATTGAAGCTAGATTAGCTGAATTACAAAAATAAATATATGGAATTTGATTGCGAACAACTTGCCATAGATAGTGATTGGTCTTTAACTAGAACTAACGCTTGTCATATTGGTGTTATGAACTCCGAAATGGGGGAATTACGAGATAATCAATTAGAGACTAATTGGAAATTGAATTTAGTCTTAGGTTCATCAACTTTTATAACAACTACTATTGTTGGCGCATTGTTAGTTATAGCAGTTAGAAAACTTTGGGGAAATAATAAGAAATAGTATGCCTTATAGATATGACGGAGCAAGATATAATAAAATAGTATTTTGGTCTATTATCGGAACACTAGCTTTTGGAATTTTAATGCTTTATTTGTGGGATAATTGTTTAGGAGTATTTGAAATGTTTTGTTAGTATCTATCTTTTTCTGAAAAGATACAAAGTCGCAAGTTAGTTTACAAAGAAGATTTTAGGGGTTTACAAAGAAGATTTTAGGGGTTTACAAAGAAGATTAAATTTATGAAAATAAAATTTGTTAAGAAAGCGAATCAATGGTGTAAAACTACTTTTATTAATGGTCAACAAAAACAAGAGTGGTTTCATACTGAAGAAGAAGCTAGAAAGTAGTCATTTCTCAGTCCTTTTCTTGCGAGGGCGTTGCCCTGTTTGATGTTTTAGACCTGCAGACAAGAATTGGGGTTTAAAGCCCAAGCAAGTTTTACTTGTATTGGGCTGAGAGGTGATTAGACCATTTTCACCAATTCGGGAATATGGTTTGTGGATAAGTAATTATACGATTCGTATATATAAATATACAATTTATATAAGTAAATATATGAGGTCTAGTTATTTGCTAAATTAAGCCAAGTTGAATATATAGAAGGATGTACGAGATTGTATAACTATACATTTTCTTAGTCATTTGCAGATAAACACTCTAGCCAGTGGGGGGGGACAATTTGTCCCTACCCTATCCGCTAGAGGTTTGTCCGGAGGTGACTAAAATGCACGATTGTAGATACGAAGATAAGTGTCCAGACGAAGATGACTGCCGATTGAAGTTTCATACTTTGTGGGCTAGAGATTGTCCGAAATGGCAAGAGTTTAACCAACAAAGAAAAGACGCAGAAGTAGTCGCCGTCTACCAAGACGCAGGAGGTGACTGATGGCACACCCACACGTTCACTGGTATCACTGGCTCTTGTGGTCAGTGTGCCTATGCACCAAACACAAGTGGCGAAAACCTAGAATCGCCAAGCACTACACAGTTTGCAAACGTTGCCGAGCATTAAGACCTAGTATTGCTCGCTACAAAGCCGCACATTGATTTTTGGGCGGGGGTTATAACTGCCTTAACAGTCACGGAGAGAAACCCGTGAATCAAAGCCAACCTTACCCCCGCCCACCTTTTCCGAGAGAGGAGTTGCCCACTGCCTAACAACTTCTCTCTCTCCCTTCACTAATTAGTAAGTTAAAAATATGAAAATTAAATTAATATTTACAAAATTTGAACCAAAAGAAGATGAATTTATTGGATTTAGTTTTAAACAAGAAAGAAATGATAATGGATTTTGGGTATTTAATTTAGTATTTTTTAATTTAGGATTTTATTTAACACCTTTATTCTTAAGTAAAAAATTATGAAAATTGACAAAGCAATTAATTTGGGAAAAGCTATTGAATCATTAGGAATTGGAACAGGAAATAGTATGTTTAGACTAGAAGGAAGTTTTACCCACGATTTTGGTTGGTGTGCTATTTGGACAGAAACAATTAGTATGGAACCTCCAAAACAAGAAATTACAAAAGAATGGGCTGAAACTCCTGAAGAAGCAGTAATCAAACTTTATTTTAAATTAAATAGTCCAAAGGGTTAAATGAAACTACTACTACAAACAATTGACCATATAAAAGGAGTTTTACGATTAATGCTAACTATATGAGATTTATCAACTTCTTATTTAGACTACTAAGAATACAAAAGAACAAAGGTTTCAAAGGTCAAAAAGAAACTATTGAAGATGACCACTATGTTGTTGGTGATGGACAGATAGAAGCTAAGTTTGGTGAAGCTGTAAAAGTCTTGCGACCAGACGGACAGTGGGACGACTATTTGCCACCTTTTGAAGCTCAGGTTTTAAATGGTGTTGAAACAATGTTTTGTACTGCCTTTCATACCGAGAACCCAATTCAGATTTTGATGAAATTCAAATACAATTATGTAGAAGAATATTCAGAAATCTACAACGCTAACCTAGCTGGAGTAAGTCCATATAAAGGTGGAAGTCCCCACGAAGTTGCAGAAAGTTGGCGTAAAAGTGGAGCTTTAAAAATAGAGAAACTACCTTTAACAGCAGTAAAAAGTAAGCAAGATTTAATAATCAATGCTAACGACTACAAAGAAGAAGGTAAGAAACTACTTGAGAAGTTTGAAATCGGTCACGATTGGATATGGTCTTTAACCCCAGCTGGAATGAAAGAAGCTCTTAAATATTCACCTGTAGGTGTTGGAGTTTCAGCTTGGAGTTACGACAATAAAAGACAGGTTTATTATAAACCTGCTTGGGCTAATGATAATCAC
>Ga0075116_10001595_pt1 | contig 10373 bp, 7 predicted proteins | sample AntAceMetag02UKC_FD_69786 | JGI IMG/M metagenome (GOLD analysis project Ga0075116, IMG submission 69786) | Saline lake microbial communities from Ace Lake, Antarctica- Antarctic Ace Lake Metagenome 02UKC | ecosystem: Environmental > Aquatic > Non-marine Saline and Alkaline > Saline | place...
GCATAATAGGAGTTGCCGAGGGAAGAGTGTATGGTGTTATAACAAAACAAAAATGTGGTGATAATGGCTTTGGTTATGATCCTGTTTTTATCCCAAAGGGTTATAAAAACACATTTGCGCGAATGAAACCATCATTTAAAAATAGGATTAGCCATCGGGCGAGAGCGCTAAGAGAGGCTAAGGTTATTATTCAAAAATATCTCCAAAAATATCTTTAATTTTATCCACTGTTTCTTCACTAAATATTTTATCAACTGAAAACGGCATTATTTTATATGCTGGGTTATCTATTGTTCCACCAAGCCTTACATCCACAATATAGGTACCTGCTTTATGAAGTATTGCGGAAGCAATTTTACCCAAAGAAGAAGTTTTGGTTGATATGTCTTCCGCAAACCTGCCTGTTATCTTAAAATCAAGTGTTTTGTTAAATCCCACAGAGCCTTCCCATAAAAGAGCGGCCTTTTGGCTTAAAATACGAAAATCAGTTGTATAGATTCTTCTGTTTTGAATTGTAAAATTTCCAAAGGCATCCGTAAGCCTAAGATATTCAGGCGGTATTCCCAAAACCGCATTTAACAAATCAGAAACAACAGGGAATTCTCCCAAATACCCTTCTGAGACTTGAACCCATCCGGTCCCCTTTAAAGAGTCTTTGTTCTGGAGATATCCATTAAGTGTCATTTGTAATGCGAGAATACCTTTTACTTTTTTTGCTTTTGCCTTTTTTAAATTAGCAGCAGTAATGAATTTTTCTAAGTTTATATTTTTTACATCTATGTTAATAAGATAAGGTTTTTCTTTTGTTTCCAGGTTTGCTTTTGTTGTTATATTTATTGTGCCATCGCAGGTATCAATTATATAATTTGCAACTGGTTGCTCAAAATTCTTAAGATATCCGCTTGCTTTAAAAGAATGTTTTTTGTATGTAGCGTCTAATTTTTGCAAAGTTAGCGTGTCACCTTCAAGCTTTATAGCGCCTTTAAACTTAAGGTCCTTTGATTTCAAAGAAGCGCTAATTGATGGATTCATGAGTTCAGTTACGAGGCCACTTGAGGTGTAGGATACATTTTTATACTTACATGATAGGTCATCCCATGTAATTGCATCTTTTTCAAAGATTATTACGCAATTTATGTCTTCCAATTTTCCTTCTATCCAAGGACAAATGAGGCCTGTTTGGTATATTTTTATATCACCCTTATACGATAAAGCTTGTGTGCTATCTTTTTTGTTTACGACGCTTATATTTAAATCAGCAGTGCCTTCTAAATCAATTTGTTTTAATTTTAGTTTTACTTCTTGGGGCAGGTTTTGAATCAGTTTTTTTAGATCTATCGCATTAGCGGAAATATTTATACTTATATCAGGAGTTAGAGTAGAATAGTCCAATTTGCCGCTTAAGGAAACAAGAGAGTTTGCAATATTTCCTGAGAAGTCCTTTATTGTAATTGCCTTATCAATAAATAGAGCCTCGCCACTAGCTTCGCTAACCGGAAGAAATACGTTATTAAAAAGTGCTTGTGTTTTCTTAAATTTTATAGCGCCTTTATAGGAGAATGAATCTAGTGCTTTTATATTTCCCTGTAAATATGCGTCTATGTTAAAATCTCCAGTAAGATTTAATTTTTGCTTTTTGAATTCAAGAGACTTAATATCAGCTTCTGCTTTTATTATTGATGTGCCATCTGGCTCAAGCAATATATCAGCTTTTATATTTCCTTCTCCACCCTGCAGGCCCATACCAGATAAAGCTTTAATATTTTTTATATCAAATCCGGTTGCCGTAACCTTTAAATTAACTTTTGGTTCTTTAAGCGGATTTAGGATTTTGCCTTTTATATTAATAGGGCTTGTGTATATCTGGGCATTTAATGACAGGCTTAAGGAGTTTGGTAAGGATAATCCAAAATTAGCATTTACGTTGTTTAGTGTTTCAGATATTTGAGGCATCTTTGAGTTATCGTTAAATAGAACAGTGCCGTCGGTGAGAGATACCTTTAAAACAGCCAAGGAAACTCGTTTATTTTGTTTTTCTGGATCGTCTGTTTTTGATAGGACAGGTTTTAGGAAATTCCAATTACCATTTTCATTTTTTTCCAATTTTATAGATGCTCCTCCAACCCCCAGTATGGGGATAACTACGTGTATCTTGTGTAGGGAGGGTATTATAATCGGCCTAAACCATGCCTTATCTGCTTTTAGTATGGTATCCTTATTCTGAGAACCCCTGGAAATGGTTATATTGCTTAATTCAAAGCCTTTGAAGATATGAAATTTTAAATCCCCTATTTTGACGGAGAGCTGGGTTTGTTTTTCAATTGATTCAATTAGGATTTTCTTTAATTTTATAGGTATTATAGTATTGTTAAGATACCAAACCAGGAGGGAGACAACTAGAATAAAAGCGATTACATAAATTAACACAGTATATTTTCGCATAGTAACTGCTGATTATACATTGCCGCGGGTTATCTTGCAAGTAAGAAATTGGGAAAATTGGGACAGCTACCTAAATCCCAAGTTGTCATTCCCGTGCAAGCGGGAATCTACGTAAATGGATTCCCGCTTGCACGGGAATGACAAATGGTAGCTGTCCCAATTTTCCCCCATACCCCTTGACACCTATTACTTATTATTATATAATATGCCAATAATATATAAACATATAATAGGAGAATTATACTGGTATGGATGATAAAATAAATATAAGACTAAATAAAAGAAAAGAATTAGAAGCTAAAGGCATAGAGCCTTATGGGCGAAAGTTTGATAAAACAAATACGCTTAAGGCAATAGTTGATGGCTTTAAAGAAAATCAAGAAATTACAACCGCTGGCAGGCTTATGACCATCAGATTGCACGGCGGGAGCGCCTTTGCTGACATAAAAGACTATACAGGTAAAATACAGCTTTATTTTAAAAAAAATGAGCTTGGCAAGGATGTTTTTGATATTTTTACCGAGCAGCTTGATATGGGCGATATAATTGGTGTTTCTGGAAAATTATTTAAGACACATAGGGGTGAGATAACCATAAATGTTTCACAGCTTACTGTTTTATCCAAAGCATTGCGCCCATTACCTGAGAAATGGCATGGCTTAAAAGATGTTGAAGCAAGATATAGGCAAAGGTATCTGGATCTGCTTGCGAATGATAAAGTAAAAGACATATTTGTATTTCGCAGCAAATTGATAAGTAAAATACGTACGTTTTTTGACAACATGGGGTATCTGGAGGTAGAAACACCGATGTTGCAACCTATAGCTGGTGGTGCGGCCGGTAGGCCATTTAAGACCCACCACAATGTGTATGACATAGACCTTTTTATGAGAATAGCACCGGAGCTTTATCTTAAACGCCTTTTAGTTGGTGGTTTAGACAAAGTTTATGAGATAAATAAATCATTTAGAAATGAAGGTATTTCTACGCGACATAATCCTGAATTTACAATGCTGGAGGTCTATACCGCATACGCTGATTACAAGGATATGATGCAGCTTACAGAATCTCTTGTTACGCATCTTGCAAAGGAATTGCTTGGGAAACTAGAGATTACATACAAAGGTAAAACCATAGACCTTACGCCGCCATGGAGAAAGATCTCTTTTGCCGAGGTTATGAAAGAAAATTTTGGCATAACAACGGATGATGATATCTCAGTGTGGGCTAAGAAGCTTAAAGAAAAAGGCATAAATATAGAATCAAAGGATATAAGCAGGACTAAACTCATAAACATAATAGCAGATGTGATAGAGCCAAAAGAGGATAGCAAAAGCAATAAGCCTACTTTTGTGGTGGATTATTTTATAGAGCTTTGTCCTCTGGCAAAAACAAAAAAAGAAAACCCCGCGTTATCTGAAAGATTTGAGCTTTATATCGCGGGTATCGAAATAGCAAATGCTTATTCAGAGTTAAATGATCCTATACAACAAATGGAAAGATTCAAAGAGCAGCTTGCTAATGAAGGAGATGCCTTAGTGGATGAGGATTATGTAAGAGCATTAGAGCATGGGATGCCACCAGCAGGAGGCCTTGGGATGGGCATAGACAGAATAGTTATGATTTTAAGCGGGCAGGAATCAATCCGTGAGGTTATTTTGTTCCCGCAACTTAAACCAGAAAAATGAGATACGAATTTTTTATAGCATTACGATATATATTTGGTAAACGCAGACAGCGGTTTATATCTGTAATCACTATAATTTCCATATTAGGGATTGCGGTTGGCGTGGCGGCCTTAATTGCTACATTAGCGGTTATGAGCGGTTTTGACAGTGAGTTAAAACTTAGAATAGTTGGCTCAAACCCGCATATTTTTATTGAGAAACAATTAGGCATAACTAATGCTGATAAAATATCCAAAGATATAAACAGCATAGAGGGTGTTAAGGGCTCTTTTCCATATATACATAGTCAGGGCATAATAGAATTTCGTGATAGGGCACAAGGCATTGCTATAAAAAGCGTTGATAGTAATAATGCAATTGATGCCTCAAAAGTTATGCCATTTTTGATTTCAGTTGCTGCTGATGAAAAGCTTGATAACGGCCTGATAATAGGTACTGAATTAGCATCTTCCCTGGGACTTTACATAGGTGATGAGGTAACATTGCTTACCCCGGCGTTGGGTAAACCCTACAGAATTAAAATAACAGGAATATTTAAATCAGGTATGTATGATTATGATGCTAATATTATTTTTAGTGGATTAGAAAATCTTGCAGCTATTTTTAATAATAATTCAGCAGTAAGTGGCATTGGTGTTGATTGCCTCTCGCTAGCAAGTTGTGTGGCGATTAAAGAAAAAATACAAAAACATTTAGGCACGCGTTTTATTGTAAGTACATGGGCAGAGAGAAACAAAAATTTATTCTCCGCCATACAACTGGAAAAATTGGCAATGTTTGTGGTACTAACGCTAATAATTATAGTTGCATGCTTTAGTATAATAGGTGTCTTAGTTATGACAGTTATGGAAAAAGCAAAGGACATAGGTATATTAAAGGCAATAGGTGCCTCAAAAAAAGGAATTATCACTATATTTTCAATACAAGGTTTTGTAATAGGTGCTATGGGAGTTATCTTTGGATTAGTTGGTGGATTATTTGCATCGTTTTTATTAAAAACATTTGTACGATTGCCACGCGAGATATATTATATTGATAGAATACCTATAAAATTTCAAGTTGCAGATTCTATTATTATAGTAATGGCAGCATTGGTTGTAAGCCTCCTAGCGACAATATATCCTGCTTATCAGGCTTCGAAACTGCAACCAACACAAACATTAAGATATGAATAAGATATTAGTTGCAGAAAATATACATAGATCATATCAGGATGGGAAACGTAAGCTCCATGTCCTAAAGGGTATAGATCTTTCTCTTAACAAGCGTGAAGTTATGATAATATTAGGGCCTTCAGGTTCGGGTAAGTCTACGCTTTTACATATTCTTGGAACATTGGATAAGCCATCCAAGGGAGAGGTTTTATTAGACGGAACTTCTGTTTATAAAGCAAATGATGCCACTTCTAGTAAGATGCGTAATGAGCGTATTGGTTTTGTATTTCAATTTTATCACTTGCTTCCGGAATTCAATACCTTAGAGAATGTTATGATGCCAGCGTTAATTAAGAATCAGCCATCAAAAGAAAGAGCAAAAGAGCTTTTGGCAATGGTTGGCTTAGCAAGCAGGATGGATCATAAACCTTCACAGCTTTCAGGTGGTGAGGCTCAAAGAGTAGCAATCGCAAGAGCGCTGATGAATAGGCCTGATGTAGTACTATGTGATGAGCCAACAGGCAATTTAGACAAAGGAAATTCAGAAGCTATATTTGAATTGATTAAAGAAATAAATACCAAGGAGGGTACATCCTTTATAATAGTTACTCATGAGCAAGGATATGCAAAATTTTGCGATAATGTTAAATATTTAGAAGAGGGAGTGTTAAAAAATTAGATTGAATATTCGCGGCCAGGAGGCCGCTCCTACACGACAGGAGAGACAATGCCACTAAAAATATATATAAACAATAAATTTTATAATAAGAAAGATGCTAAGATCTCTGTTTTTGATCATGGCCTTTTATACGGAGATGGTGTGTTCGAAGGCATCAGATCATACAGCGGCCTGGTGTTTAAATTAAAAGAACATATCAACAGGTTGTATAATTCTGCTGATGGCATAAAATTAAAGATTTTTTTAAGTAAGCCTCAGTTGACGAAAGCGGTTATAAAGACGCTGCAGAAAAACAAACTAAAAAACGCATATATAAGGCTTGTAGTAACAAGGGGCCCCGGAGATTTAGGGCTTGATCCACGAAAATGTAAAAATAGCGTTATTTTTATTATAACAGATAAAATTAAACTTTATCCGCAGAAGTTTTATGATAAGGGTTTGCATATTATTACTGCTAAAACTGAAAAAAATCTTTCAAAGGCCTTAAACCCAAGGATAAAGTCTCTTAATTATTTGAATAATATTCTCGCTAAGATAGATGCAATAAAGGCAGGAACAGAAGAGGCAATTATGCTTACTTATGATGGGTATGTTGCTGAATGTACAGGGGATAATATTTTTATGATTAAAAACCACAGGCTTATTACTCCGCCTTGCGGGATAGGTGCATTAGAAGGTATTACCAGAGACGCCGTTATTAAGCTTGCCAAAAAGAAAAAAATGAAATTCTCAGAGAAAAAATTTAAGATAGGGGATTTATATAAAGCAGATGAGTGTTTTCTTACCGGAACAGCAGCTGAAATTATACCTGTAATAAAAATTGATAAAAGAAAAATAGGAAAAGGTATCCCCGGCGTGCTTACGCAGATGCTTATAAAGGAATTTCACAATTTAACAAAGAAAGACGGAGTAAAGTATGCTGTGTGATATATGTCATAAAAATGAGGCTGTGATACACATAACTGAGATTGTAAATGACGAAGCAAAAGAGTTGCATGTTTGTCATCAATGCGCTGAAGCAGAAAGTATTAAGATGCAACAGAACTTTGGCATCGCTGAGCTACTTTCAGGGATGGTGGAATTTCCCGCGTTGGTAAAGAAAGAAAAGACATTAAGATGCCATACCTGTGGAATGACCTATAATGATTTTAGAAAAATAGGCAAATTAGGCTGCAGTGATTGCTATGCGGCTTTTCGTAATGTATTATTACCTTTACTTAAAAGCATACATGGTTCCACCCATCATACTGGCAAAGAACCATTAAAAGTAACACCCATACCTCAGGCAGAAGAAAAAGATTCAGTTGTCAGTAGGCAACCTCAGAAAGTAAAATTGCCTAATAAGGCCAATAGAATAGCGGAATTAAGAATAAGGCTGAAAAAGGCTATAGGGGCTGAAGAATACGAACAAGCTGCAATCTTAAGAGATAGAATACACGCACTGGAAAAAGCATGAAACTAGATAATCTGCTAAAACAAACAGGTGAGTGGTTAAAGGGAACAGGCCCTAATTCAGGGATTGTTATATCCAGTAGGATAAGGTTAGCCAGGAATATAAAAGGTTTTAGTTTTTTTGATTGGTCCGATGACGCTAGCAAGCAAAAAATAAAGAAAATATGTGAAGATAGAATTACCTCGCTTAATTTAATGAAAAAGTCTCTTTATGTAGAGATAGATAAAATAACCCCTATTGACAGGCAATTTCTCCTGGAAAGGCATCTTGTTAGCAAGGAACACCTGCACAACACTGCCCTTAAATCAGTTTTTATAAGTGATAAAGAAATAATAAGCATAATGATAAATGAAGAAGATCACCTAAGAATACAAGTGATGCAATCAGGGTTGAATTTAGAAGGCTGCTGGGATATATTAGAAAGATTAAATAAGGATTTGGAGAAAAGCTTGGATTTTTCCTATTCAGAAGAAATGGGATATTTAACAGCCTGTCCTACTAACGTAGGAACAGGTATGCGGGCTTCTGCGATGTTGCATCTTCCTGCCATAGTTATGACCAGGCAGATAAGAGGTGTTGTGGAAGCCATTTCAAAACTTGGGCTTACAGTACGTGGACTTTTTGGTGAAGGGACACAAGCTAGAGGTAATTTTTTCCAGGTATCAAATCAGTTTACTCTTGGTCATACAGAAGAAGCTATTATTAATAGCTTGCAGAAAGTTATAAAGCAGCTTATTTCGCAGGAAGAAAATTCACGCAAGTTTCTTATGGCTAAAAAGAAGGAAATTTTAGAAGATAAGGTTGCAAGAGCATACGCAACCTTAAAAAGTGCCCATATTATAAGTAGTGAAGAGACATTAGAATTACTTTCGTTGTTGAGGCTTGGTATAGATATAAAAATAATTAAGGATATAGATAATTCGGTGCTTAATGAGCTTTTTGTTATAATTCAGCCAGCTCATTTACAAAAGATAAAAAACAAGCAACTCTCATCCGCAGATAGAGATACGGAAAGAGCAAAACTTATACGTGATAGATTGAGGAGGTAGAAAGTATATGTTCAATAGATTTACTGAAAGGGCAAGAAAGGTTGTTATTCTTGCGAAGGAAGAAGCGAAGAGGTTAAACCATGACTATATAGGCACAGAACACCTGTTAATGGGCCTTATAAAAGAAGGCGAGGGTGTCGCGGCGGCTGTATTACAAAATTTAGGATTAAGTTTAGATGTTATAAGGCTTGAGGTGGAAAAATTAGTTAAGCCTGGCCCAACAACAGTTGTATCAGGTGATATACCTTTTACACCCAAAGCTAAAAAGGTAATAGAGTTAGCTATGGATGAAGCCAGGCATCTCGGGCATAATTACATAGGGACAGAGCACCTACTTTTAGGCCTGCTCAGGGAAGGCGAAGGCGTAGCAAGCCAGGTATTATTAAATCTAGGCCTTGATTTAGCAAGAGTTAGATCTGAAATTATGTCATTGTTGGGGTCTGCTATACCTGGAATGACTGCAGAGCAGCCGGCTCCTGAGAAGCAAAAGTATAAAGAAAAAAGTAAAACCCCAGCGCTTGATGCTTTTGGCAGAGATTTAACCCAAATGGCAAAGGAAAACAAATTAGACCCTGTTATTGGAAGGGCAGAGGAAATAGAAAGGGTTATACAGATCTTGAGCCGTCGCACTAAAAACAACCCTGTTCTTTTAGGAGAAGCTGGTGTAGGCAAGACCGCTATTGTAGAGGGCTTAGCTCAGAAAATAATCTCAGATGATATACCAGAGATTTTACATGGTAAGAGAGTCATTACTCTTGATTTAGCCCTTATGGTTGCCGGCACTAAATACCGAGGCCAATTTGAGGAAAGAATAAAAGCAGTAATGGATGAAATTAAGCGTTCGGAAAATATAATAGTATTTATCGATGAGTTACATACATTGGTGGGAGCAGGCGGTGCAGAAGGCGCAATTGATGCTTCTAATATATTAAAACCAGCGCTTTCTCGTGGAGAAATACAGTGTGTTGGCGCAACCACGCTTGATGAATATAGAAAATTTGTGGAAAAGGATGCTGCCTTAGAGAGAAGATTCCAGACCATTATGGTTAATCCTCCCAGTGTAGAAGAAACAGTCGCGATATTAAAGGGTTTAAGGAGCAGGTATGAGGCGCACCATAGAGTGAAGATAAGCGATGACGCGGTAAAGGCGGCAGCCGTGCTTTCTGATAGATATATTAGCGACAGGTTTCTGCCGGATAAGGCAGTTGATGTTATAGATGAAGCTGGTGCGCGTGCCAGGTTGGATGCAATGACCGCGCCACCTAATGTTAAGAACATTGAAAAGGAATTGGTGCGCGTAAGAAAAGAAAAAGAAATAGCAGTTAGGCATCAGGATTTTGAAAAAGCTGCTAGTTTCAGAGACAAAGAAAGAGAAACAAAGGTTGATATAGAAAAGGCAAAAAATAAATGGAAAGAAAAGACCAAAGAACATATACCTGAAATCGGAGAAGAAGAAATAGCAGCAATAGTTTCTAAATGGACAGGTATACCGCTAATTCGCCTGGAACAGAAGGAATCCGAGCGCTTACTTAAGATGGAAGAGGAAATGCATAAGCGCATAGTAGGCCAGAATCAAGCAATAAAAGTTATTTCCCAGGCAGTCAGGCGCTCCAGAGCAGGAATTAAGGATGAGCGTAAACCAGTAGGTTCATTTTTGTTTTTAGGCCCTACCGGCGTAGGAAAGACTCTTCTTGCGAGAGTGTTGGCAGAGTTTCTTTTTGGTGACGAAGAGGCTCTTATTCAGCTGGATATGTCTGAGTATATGGAGAAGTTCAATGTTTCAAGGCTTATGGGTGCGCCGCCAGGGTATGTGGGGTACGAAGAAGGTGGACAGCTTACAGAGAAGGTAAGGCGCAAACCATATTGTGTAATTTTACTTGATGAAATAGAGAAAGCGCATCCGGATGT
>Ga0075116_10001596_pt1 | contig 10369 bp, 11 predicted proteins | sample AntAceMetag02UKC_FD_69786 | JGI IMG/M metagenome (GOLD analysis project Ga0075116, IMG submission 69786) | Saline lake microbial communities from Ace Lake, Antarctica- Antarctic Ace Lake Metagenome 02UKC | ecosystem: Environmental > Aquatic > Non-marine Saline and Alkaline > Saline | place...
GGATTAGCGATAGCTGTGATCTCTGAAAAAGCTTTTAACAGAGCTGAGAAAGTAGAAAATAAAGGTTATTATTTTGATTTTCTTCCTATGAAAGAAAGGTTTGATAAAAAAGGAGAAACTCCAGCTACCCCTGCTATTAGCCTTTTTTATGCCCTAAATTGTTCTTTAGATAAAATATTAAAAGAAGGAGTAGATAATAGATATAAGAGACATTTAGAGATGGCAAACATAGTAAGAAATTGGGCTGAAAATAATTTTGGTTTGTTTGCTGAAAAAGAATATTTAAGTCCAACCCTAACTGTAGTTAAAAACACTAAAGAGATAGACGTGTCAGATTTCATAAAACAATTAAAAGAAGAAGGATTTATTATTGTTAATGGATACGGTAAATTAAAAGAAAAAACATTTAGAATAGCTCATATGGGGGAATTGACCCCTAATGAAATAGAAGAATTAATTATTAACATGAATCAAATTTTATCTTTATGAAAATATTAATAACTGAGGTGATAACAGAAGATGGGAAAAATATATTAAAAGAGGCTGGGTTTGAATTAATAGAAAGATTTGATTTAACAAAAGAAGAATTAAAAGATGCTTTAAGAGGAATATCTGCTGTAATAATAAGAAGTAAAACTAAAATGGATAGGGAAATAATAGAATCAACAGATACCTTAAAAGTTATAGGAAGAGCTGGAATAGGAATAGATAATGTGGACGTAAAAGCTGCTAAAGAAAAAAATATAGAAGTTTTAATTACCCCAAATTCTCCAGCTATTTCCGTTGCAGAACTTACTTTTGGTATGATATTAGCTTGTGCTAGGAATATTAAAAAAGCTAACTTATCTTTGTCAGAAGGAAAATGGGAAAAAAGTGCTTTAAAAGGAATTGAGCTTTATTCAAAAACACTTGGAATAATCGGAATGGGCAGAATAGGAAGAGAAGTTGCTAAAAAAGCTAAAGCTTTTGGTATGAGTATTATCTTTTTTGATCCTTGTGTAGAAGAATGCGAGGGAGCAGAAAAAGTTGAATTAGACAAATTATATTCTTTGTCAGATGTTATTTCTATTCATGTTCCATTTTGTCCTGAAACAGAAAACCTTATTTCTAAAGAAGCTTTCTCAAAAATGAAAAATAGTGCAATCGTAGTTAACTGTTCCAGGGGTGGAATTATTAATGAAGATGATTTGTACGAGGCTTTAGTAAGCGAAAAGATATTAGCCGCTGGATTAGACGTTTTTAAAGTTGAACCAGCTGTTGGCAACAAATTAGTTGATTTGCCAAACGTTATAGCTACCCCACATCTAGGAAGTCAGACTATAGAAGGACAATTAAGGGTTAGTGTTGAGATAGCAGAAAGGGTTATAGAATATTTGAACATTTCAAAGTAATACCTTGATTTTTAGGTAAAATTTGTTATTATATCCTCATGGAGGATTTTTTCGTTAATAATACAGGATCAATAGCTCTATTTTTAATAACTATTGTTTTAATAGTTATAGCAGGGTTAGTATTGTCTAAAAAATCAAAGACAGACGAAAAACAGTCAGAATCAATACTTAATTTAGAGAGGAGATTGACTGACTTGATAATAGGACAATTAAAAGAGATGAGAACTAGTCAGGATGGAGTTTCCAAGGTTATGAATGAACAAATAGGTTCTTTTACTAAGGAAGCTACCCAGATTAGAGAAGACTTAAAGCAAGTCCAAGACAGAGTAAAAGATGTTTCTTCTTTCCAAGAAATATTTAAATCTCCGAAATTAAGAGGGGAATGGGGAGAAGCTTCTTTAGATCATGTATTGTCCCAACATTTCTCTTCAGAACTTTATAAATCACAATATATGTTTGCTTCTGGAGAAAGAGTGGATGTTGTCTTAAACTTGCCAGACGGTAAATTATTACCTATAGATTCTAAATTTCCATCAGACAGTTTCAGTAGAATGGTAGAAGCTACAAGTCCAGAAGAAAAACAATTACACCAGAAAAGATTTATTGATGATGTTAAGAAGATGATAGATGATATTTCAGTAAAGTATATAATTCCTGCAGAGGGGACAGTAGATTTTGCCTTAATGTATATTCCGGCAGAAGCAGTATATTACGAAATAATTAATAATGTAGGTAAAAGCTTTGATTTAGCTTCATACTCTTGGTCAAAGAAAGTTATTCTTGCGTCTCCTAATACTATTTATTTAACGCTGAGAACTATAGAACATTGGTTTAGAGACACTCAAATATCTAAGCAGACTCAGGATATATTGAAAAGGTTGTCTAAAGTTAATCAAGATGCTACAAAGTTAATGGGGGATTTTAAGAAGTTAGGAAGCCATTTAAGAAATGCTATATCTTCCTATGATAGTTCAGAAAAACGTTTGGATACGTTTTCAGACAAAGTCGATAAATTGTTAGAAGTAAAAGAAACAAAAAAATTAAAATAATATGTTAGCAGTAATAAAAACCGGAGGAAAACAGTATATAGTATCCCCCGGACTAAAAATAAAGATTGAAAAATTAGAGAAGAAAGAAGGGGCAGAAGTAAGCTTTAATAGTGTTTTGTTATTAGAAAAGAATAAAGCTGTTGAAATAGGAACACCTACCCTAAAAGGTGTAAAAGTTATTGGAAAAGTATTAAGGCAGGATAAAGCTAAAAAGATTATTGTTTTTAAATATAAAGCTAAGAAAAAATACCAAGTAAAAAAGGGTCATAGACAACCCTTTACGGAAGTAGAGATAGAAAAGATAGTAACTGAGTAATTATTTCCTTCCTTCTAAGGCAGAAGAAAGAGTTTCTTCATCTGAATATTCTAACTCGGCTCCAACGGGCAAACCCCGACCAAGCCGGGTTATTTTTTTATTTAAAGGCTTTAATAGTCTTTCCAAGAATAGTAATGTAGCTTCTCCTTCGGTAGTAGGATTTATAGCTAATATTATTTCTTTTATCTCAGATTCTTTAGCTCTCTTTGATAATTCTTGAGATCTTATGTTTTTAGAATCTGTTCTTTTCAATACAGGAACTGTTCCTCCTAAAATAAAATATAGTCCTTTATATTTCTTTATCTTTTCAATCGCTTGTAGATCAGATTCTTTTTCTATTACGCACAATAAAGAAACATCTCTTGTCTTGTCTGAGCATATCTGGCAAATATCTTTTTCTCCTTCAAAGGGGTTGAAGCAACGAGTGCAAAGTTTTATTTTATCTCTTAACTTTTGAATTGTTTGAATTAAATCTTTTATCTCTTCTGTAGGAAGTTTTATTAAATAATAAACAAATCTGGCGGCCGTTCTTGGGCCGACAGTGGGAAATTTAGAGAAAGCAATAATTAATTGCTGAATTATTTGAGAAGTATGCATCTTATTCTTGCTGTTCTTTCTCAAGGTTCCTAAAGGAGACTCTTTGTTCATCAAAATAAAGATTTATGGATCCAACTGGTCCGTTCCTATGTTTAGCTATTATTATTTCAGCTATATTTTTGTTGCTTGAATCTTCTTTATATCTATCTTCTCTATGAATAAACATAACAACATCTGCATCCTGCTCTATAGCTCCTGACTCTCTTAAATCAGATAGTCTTGGTTTAGGAGGCATACGGTGTTCTACTGATCTAGATAGCTGAGATAGAGCTAAAACAGGAACATTTAACTCTTTAGCTAAAAGCTTTAAAGAGCGGGAAATTTCTGTCATCTGCTGAACCATATTAGCCGTTCTATTTTCAGGCTCCATGAGCTGTAAGTAATCAACAATTATTAAATCTAATCCTTTTTGAGCTTGTAATCTTCTAGCCATAGCTCTCATTTTTAATATCTTAGTTCCCACTCCATCATCTATATATATATTAGCTCTGGATAAGAGATCTAAAGCGTGTCTCATGTTGCTAAAATCTTCGTCTGCTAAGTTAGTTCCTGTTCTCATCTTCCATAAATCTATTCCTCCTTGATCAGCTATCAATCTATCTATTAATTGGTCTTTTGACATTTCAAGGCTAAACAAACCAACACTTTTACCTCCAGTCACAGCTGCATAAGAAGCAATATTAAGAGCTAAGGCACTTTTACCTAAAGATGGTCTAGCAGCTAAAATAACTAAATCTGATTTTTGTAGTCCTGATAGTTTTTTATCAAGATCTGTAAAGCCAGTAGCTAAACCTCTTAACCCTCCTTTGTGCTTTGATAAAGCTTCCACTCTTTCAAACGCTTCAGCTAATCCTTCTTTAACATGAGCAAAGCTTTCATGTATTCCTCTCTTTATAACGCTGAATATTCTTGATTCTGCTTCGTCTAATAAAACATCTGGTCTTTCAGCTTCGTTATATGCTGAAGATTGAATATCTGCAGATGCTGAAACTAATTCCCTTAATAAAGACTTATCACGTACCGTAGTGGCGTATTTAACTATATTAGCTGCTGTAGGTATTTCATTTATTAATTCAGTAAGATAACTAGTTCCTCCTATTTCCTCTAATTTGTTTTTATCTTTTAATTTACTAGAAACAGTAAGAACATCTATTGGGGATCCTGTTTGAAATAGATCTCTACAGGATTGGTAAATGTCTTGATGTTTTTTTTCGTAAAAGTCTTCTGCTTCTAAAACATCTACTATCTTTACTATAGCTTCTCTATCTATCATAAGACCACCTAAAACAGCCCTTTCGCTGGGCGTGTCATGTGGGGGAGTTTTTGTCTTTGGTGTATTTTCCATTGTGTTATCTTTTGTATCAACTATAATATAACAAAAAGAATACAGTTAAGCAATTGACTAAAATACTTTAATTTTAAGCATTTATGAAGGTAGGACTTATATCTTTCCACACTTTTTCCCAGCCTGGAGGAGTCAAAAGACATATCTTGGGTCTGGCAGATGAATTTAAGAAGAGAGGAATAGAAACTAAAATAATAGTTCCCAGAAGAAAGGCCTCAGAAAACTATGGGCCAGACGTAATTCTTCTAGGAAAATCATTCGCTGTTAACTATGCCGGAAGTCAGGGAGATTTGTATTTGAATTTTAACCTTACTAAAGTGAGTAAAGTTTTAGAAAAAGAGAAATTTGATATTTTACACTTCCACAACTTTGGCTTACCTTCAGCTTTTGAAGTATTAGAAAAATCAAACTCTCTCAATATTCTTACTTTCCACGCTAATTTAGAAAGGAATAATTTCTTAGAAAAAGTTCCTGGTCTTATGTATATATTAGATAAACTAGCTCAAAGAAAAATATCAGGCATTATAGGAGTAGCTCCTCTAAATCTAGAAGCTTTTAAACATTATGAAGGACTTAAAACAGTCATACCTAATGGCATAGATTTAAATGAATTTAAACCAGAGGGTCCAAAAATTAATAAACTTATTGATGGAAAGATAAATATATTATTTTTAGGAAGACTAGAGGAAAGAAAAGGTTTAATATATTTATTAAAAGCGTATAAGATATTATCTAAAAAGTATAAAAATATAAAGTTGATAGTGGTTGGAGATGGACCTTTAAAGAAAGAATATCAGGATTGGGCTAAAAAGAATAAAATAGAAAATATTATTTTTGAAACAAAAATGGATGAAAAACAGGCTCCAGAATATTATAGATCTTGTGATATATATTGTAGTCCAGCTATTTATGGAGAAAGTTTCGGAATAGTGTTAATAGAAGCCATGGCAACTGGAAAACCAGTAGTAGCTTATGCTAATGAAGGATACAAAGGAGTTTTAGCAAAAGGTAAGGGAAATAGATTTTTAGTAAAACCAAAAGATGTTAAAACTCTAACTAAAAAACTTGAAGAATTAATTGAGAATGAAAAATTAAGAAAAGAAATGGGGGATTGGGGAATAGAGGAAGCTAAGAAGTATTCATGGCCTAAAGTGGCTGATAAAGTGCTAGCGTTTTATAAAGAATGTGAGAAGAAGAGAATTGACAAATAGTATATTAAGATTTATAATAATAGTTAGAAAAGTAAATTAAGGGAGGACAGAATGTCTGAAAAAAAGAAAGTGCTGGTTATTAGTAAGGACGAGAGACTTAACAATTTCCTCGGTGGCCTTAAGGGATCTTACGAGTTGATGTTTCTTGAGGAACTGGAAATTGAGAAAATTTTTATGATTCTTGAGAAAGAGTCTCCCGATCTCGTAATTCTAGACATCATGATGCCAACCATGGAGGGGATTGGAAAAATTATTGAAATAAACCATTTTTATTCGTTCCCAATGATAGCATTAAGCATGTGGGGAGCCGATAAGGATATGGTAAAGATGACTGATTTTAAACAAGAAGATCATCTTGGGGGTTCTGTCACTATATATACTTTGAAAGGAAAAATTAAGGAAGTCTTCAATCGTCGAAAATAAAAACCTTTCTTGGTAATAAAAAAGAGGTGTATTCGTAAAAACAAAACGAAGCACCTCTATTTTTTTTATTATTAAATATTTTTTATCTTTGTTTTTTTACCTGTATCTTTAATTTGATATCCAGATTTATTAATTTTCTTTCTTAATTCATCTGCTTCTTTCCAATCTCCTTTATTTCTATGTTTTTCTCTTTCTTTGACTAATAACAATACAGCTTGGGGAATTTTTTCTTTAGACTTTGGATTAAATATAAATCCAAACGTCTTATCTATCTCTTTTAAAAAGTTTATAATTTCATTAGCTTCTTTCTCGCTTAATTTATTCCTTGATATTAAATCATTCCCTTTGCTTAATAATTGGAAAATAGCAGCTATTGCTTTTGGAGTATTAAAATCATCTTCCATGGCTGCTTGGAAAGCCTTTTCTGTTTTTTGTGCTAGTTGTTGGGATTTAGTATCTTTTATTTTTACATCTGTGAGTTTTTCTATAAATTCATCTATCTTGTCTAATTCTTTCTGAGCTTGGATTACTGTTTTTCCATTATAATTTACAGGAGATCTGTAGTGTGATTTTATTATAATAAATCTTAATAACCTGGAAGAATGTTTCTTTAAGAAGTCTTTTATGGTTATAAAGTTTTCTAGAGACTTAGACATCTTTTGCCCTTCTACAGTAAGAAATCCTGTATGTAACCAGTAATTTACCAATGGAGACTTACCTGATATTGCTTCCATTTGAGCTATTTCAGCTTCATGATGGGGGAAGATTAAGTCTCTTGCTCCTCCATGAATATCATATTGAGGCCCAAAGTTGTCTTCTGTAATAGCTGTATCTTCTATGTGCCAACCAGGTCTTCCTGTTCCCCAAGAACTTTCCCAAGTAGGTTCTCCTCTTTTAGAAAATTTCCAGAGACAAAAATCTCCTTTATTTCTTTTCCCTCTAGCTTCGTCTATTCTTGTTACAGCATCTTCTGCTTGAGTCATTGTTCTTCTGGATAGTTTACCGTAATTCTTAAATTTACTTATATCATAATAGATACCATTATCTGGAATCATATAGGCATATCCTTTTTCTGAAAGCTTTTGGATTTGATTTATTATTTGAGGTATATAGTCCGTTGCTTTAGCATATTTAGTAACACTATCTATTTTTAATAGTCCTGTATCCTTTAAATATTCTTTCTCAAATGTTTTAGCTAGCTTTTCTGGAGTAGTTAATTTCTCTTTTGATCTCTGAATTATCTTATCGTCTATATCAGTTATATTTTGAAGATAAGATACCTTATATCCTTTACCGCTTAAGTATTTAGCAATCATATCAAAGGCTATATATGTCCTAGCATGTCCTATATGAGAGAAGTCGTATACTGTTGGACCGCAAACAAAAAGATCCAGTTTTTTATTTTGTCTGGGTTTAAAAGGTTTCTTCTTACCCGTTAAGGTGTCGTATATTTTTAACATCTCTTATATTGTAGCATATTTTTGATTTTTTACTTAATTTTTGTTATTATATTAAATATGAAGAAAATTGATATCATTCTAGCACTAATCACCGGTGAAATTACAGCTTGGTTCTTTTATAGTATCGCTAAAGAATTAAATTTAAATATTGCTAATCTATCTTTGATCTTAGCCATTTTATTTCCTATTTTAGCTGTATTAGGATTGTGGGTTTGTTGGTTATTAGGTAAAAAGTATCTCTGGATTTGGCAATTGGCAAAGTATCTATTAATAGGAGTATTAGCTACTATTTTAGATTTAGGAATATTGAACGGTTTAATCTTGGTTTCCGGAGTTGCCACAGGTGTAGCTTATGCTGTCTTCAAAGGAATAACATTTCTCATTGCTACTTCTGCTAAATACTTTGGAGATAAATTCTGGGCTTTTGAAAAGATGGAAAAGACTGGTATGGGAAAGGAATTCAGTCAATTTTTCTTTGTTACTTTGATAGGGTTAGGGTTAAACGTAGGAATTGCTTCTTTTGTGGTTAACGGTATAGATCCTCAATTTGGATTAACTGCTAATAACTGGGGAACAGTTGGTGGAATAGCTGCGGCCTTTGGGGTCATGGCTTGGAATTTTATAGGTTATAAATTCTTTGTATTTAAAAATTAAAATAAAAATGGGCTTAGTCTTATATAGAAAATATAGACCACAGAATTTTTCAGAAGTAATAGGACAAGAACATATTGTCCAGACTTTAACTAATTCTATATCTTCTGGAATTATATCTCATGCCTATTTGTTTTGTGGGCCTAGGGGATCTGGCAAAACTACTTTAGCTAGATTATTAGCCAAAGCTTTAAATTGTGAAAATAGGAAAGAAAATGAATTTGAACCTTGTAATAAGTGCTCTTCTTGTTTGGAGATGATGAATAATCGTTCTATGGATTTGATAGAGATAGATGCAGCTTCTCATCGTGGGATAGATGAAATGAAAGAATTAATAGAGGGAATTAAATTTTCTCCTTCAAAATCAAAATATAAAGTATTTATTATTGATGAATCCCATCAGTTAACTAAAGAGTCTGCAAACGCACTATTGAAAACTTTAGAAGAACCACCCGCTCACGCAATCTTTATTTTAGCTACTACAGAGATTCATAAGATGATTACTACTATAGTTTCTAGATGTCAGAGGTTTGATTTTAGAAAACTTACTATAGAAGAGATAGTTAAAAGATTAAATATATTAGCTAAAAAAGAAAAGGTTAAGGTTGATAATGCTGTTTTAGAATTAATAGCCTTAAATTCAGGAGGAGCTTTCAGAGATGCAGAAGGATTATTAGGGCAAGCAATATCTTTTTGTGGCCAGGACAAAGAAATTACCGTAGAAGAAATAAAAGATTTATTAGGTTTAGTAGAAATAGAAATGGTTAGCAAGTTTACTAATTATTTAGTAGAAAAGAATGTTTCCGAAGCTGTTTCTTTCTTAAATATTATAATAGAGAAGGGGATTGATTTGCAAGAATTTGTTAAAGCTTTAATAAGTTATTTAAGACAAGGATTAATATTAAAGATTACTGGGAACGAGAAAGATAGTTCTATTGTTGCCGGTTTAACTAAAGAAGAAATAGAGAAGCTTAAAGGGCAATCTTCGGCCTTGAAAGAAGAGGAAATAAGGAATATATTGAATTTGTTCTTGGAGGCAGAGGGGAAGATGAAATACTCTCCAATAACTCAATTGCCCTTAGAACTAGCTATTATAGAAGCAATAGGCTCAAAAGAATAAGCTCTTTTCATAATCGAACTACGATGGTATCATTAATACAATATTAATCGTGGTTCAATATGTCAAAATTTAAAGAAAAAGAAAAAGCAATATCATTAAGAAAAAAAGGTCTTTCTTATAATGAAATCTTAAAAAATATTCCCGTTGCTAAATCTACTTTATCTTTATGGTTAAGAAGTGTTGGATTAAGTAAAGAACAAAAACAAAAATTAACTAAAAAGAAACTTGCTGCCGCTTTAAAAGGAGCAAAAGTTAGAAAAGATCAAAGGCTAGACATCACGAAAGAAATAAAAGATAAAGCAAAAAATGAAATAGGAAAATTATCTAATCGGGAATTATGGCTTATTGGTACAGCTCTTTATTGGGGAGAAGGAGGTAAAGAAAGACAATTTGGAAGTTTACTTATCTTTGGAAATTCTGATGCAAATATGATAAAGCTTTATTTAAAATGGCTTAAAAGAATTTGTGGGGTAAATAAAAAAGATATTCATTTCAGAATATATCTACATAAAACCTCAAAATATAGGTTGAAAATAGTACAAAAATACTGGGCAAAAGTTACTAATTTTTCAGAAATAAATTTTCAAAAAATAACTTGGAAAAAAAATAAAATAAATACAAATAGGAAAAATATAGGTGATAATTATTATGGTTTAATTAGTATAATTGTTAAAAAAAGTACTAATTTAAATAGAAAAGTACAGGGGTGGATAGAGGGGATTTATAAACATTGCCGGGTCGTCTAACGGTAGGACATCTCCCCTTGGAGGAGAATATTCTAGGTTCGAATCCTAGCCCGGCAGCAT
>Ga0075116_10001600_pt1 | contig 10363 bp, 18 predicted proteins | sample AntAceMetag02UKC_FD_69786 | JGI IMG/M metagenome (GOLD analysis project Ga0075116, IMG submission 69786) | Saline lake microbial communities from Ace Lake, Antarctica- Antarctic Ace Lake Metagenome 02UKC | ecosystem: Environmental > Aquatic > Non-marine Saline and Alkaline > Saline | place...
CAGACGAGAATTCTTGCAACTTGCGAAGGTCTACAAACCCGACAACGATAAGCAGACCATTGCTGGTAAGTACGTCAGTGAGAAGCTTGACGGCACCAGGTGTATCTGGGACGGTGGTGTGACTCGCGGGATGAACACTCATGAGGTCCCCTGGGCAAGCGTCATCAATCCGAAGACGTTGGAAGCCAAACCGAAGGTCAAGCCGGTAGCCACCGGGCTGTGGTCCAGGTATGGTAATCCCATCATGGCTCCCGACTGGTTTCTCGACAAGCTTCCCAACTTCATTCTTGACGGAGAGCTATGGGCTGGTCGTGGTAATTTCCAAACATGTCGCTCGATCTGCGCCGGTGATTCACCCGATTCCCGCTTTGATCAGATCAGGTATGCGATTTACTCGGCACCAAGTCCGGCGGCATTCCTTCAACCGGGGCTGGTTAAGAACTCCAACTTTTACTGTGACATCACAGAAAAGTTCCTGGAGTGGTATGAGACGGAAGCCCACAAGCGTTTCGTGTATGGTGGAAAATGTGTCAAATGGACCATCCATGCATCAGCAAACTTCAAGGAGGAACTGGACTACCTCTACCAACTCAAGGATTATGACCCTGACGCTGTGTTTTTGCACAAGCAAATCCGGCTGCCCAGTAATGAATCCACTGCCCGCCGCGCTCTGAACAGCTTTACCAACGACGTGTTAGCCAAGGGTGGGGAAGGCGTCATCATTCGGGACAGCACCGGCAAGTGGGTACCAAAACGTGTAAACGACCTACTCAAGTTCAAGCCGACTCTCGACGACGAAGCGGTCATTACCGGCTTCACCTGCGGGCGTCTGACAAACAAGGGCTCGAAACACCTGGGTCGGATAGGCGCACTCATCACCGAATACAAAGGAAAGCGACTGGAACTCTCTGGTCTCACGGATGTCGAGCGGGAGTTCGCCACTGAGGGTGACCGGTACTACGCCAACGAGCATCCGGGTGAGGACATGCCCAGTGATACCCAGGGGAAGCACTTTCGGGTGGGTCAACAGGTGACGTTTAAGTTCCGCGAATTGTCCGACGACGATATACCCAAAGAAGCTTCCTACATGAGAAAGAGAGACGTTGAATGAACAAAAAAGCTCGGGCGCTGCTCAGTAACGCCGTCAGATTTTTGGGAAACAGGTTAGACAACCTGAAGATGGAGCACGACCGCACTGAGGCGGAATTCCAGGTGATCTTCAGGAGGTTTGCTACAGACAAACAGTTCCCCATCGCTGATCGTTTCCACACTTGGTCGAAGCACTGCGTCAAAGTACATTCCAAGGTGGCAATCCGTAGTGGTGAATTTGGTCTCATTGGGGAGATGGTTGACGCCAGTGGCGAGTTCCGAAAAGAAGTCGTCTATACCTGGGAGTATTTCCTCGATCTGGTAACTGACCGCAATGAGAACCCCGATGAGCACGAAGGATGGTTCTTCCGTGTGACTGTCGACGAATTCAAAGAAGTGTTGATCGCTGAGAACTTTGGCTCTTTCAAAGAGGATTTCTGAACATGTTGTTGAAGAAGAGTATGCCAATCAAACGGAACTCACTCTGCCCTTGTAAGAGCGGGAAGAAGCTGAAGCACTGCTGCATTGACTCCGTCAAGGGGTTCAGCGCCGCGATCAATGCCGGTGTTGACCGGGATACAATTATGGCTCGCCATATGTCCGGAGAACCTCTGATAAAGGAGGGCTAAGGTGATGTTTAAGAACAACGTCTTTGACACGCTCAATGGGGATTCTTTAGAGTCCCCCTCAGACGCCCAGGAAGGTGCCACTGAGGCGTCCCAGCCAAACCCTGTCTGGGAACAAGGGTCTGATCCAGTACGTGCCATACAAGCTGTCCCGGCAACCCTGAGGGTTTGGTCACCAGACAAACAATTGCTTGGTCAATGCAAGATTAAGACATACGCCAAGGGAGACAGTTCCCACTTCTTTTGGGTTCCGTCTCGCATTCTCCTGAACCCGGGAGTCCGGGTGGAAATTGAGGTCAACATTGAGTGACATCGCGATCACAGTTCAAGAAATCACTAGTGTCGAACCCCACCCGAACGGAGACCGGTTGGAGATTGTCACGATCCTTGGTGCCACGTGCGCCGTCCCTAAGGGCGAATACAAGGTTGGGGATCGGGTAACCTATTTCCCACCAGGAATCCTTCTGCCGCCCCACATGTCGGAGCATCTTGGTGTCCAGAACTACCTAAAGCATTCCGATTGGGATGGGGAACGAATTCCCTGCCGTGTGGCGGCGTGCCGTATCCGAGGTGTGCCAAGTTATGGGTTCCCGGCACCTTGCCCAATAAACTGCCCGGATACTTTTCAGATTGGTCTCGACGTGACAGAGGTATATGGCGCACGTCAGTATGTGGCTCCCGATCTCAACTTTGGTGACCCCAGAGATAAAAGTTCTCCAAGACACAATAGTCTCGCCCTGCCAGAAGACCCATACTTCCACAAATACACATTGATCCAACAGCACTGGCGTTATCCGGATGTATTTGAGGATGATGAGAAAGTGGTGATCACCGAAAAGATTCATGGGACGAACAGCCGTGTTGGTGTGATCAAGGAAGATGGGGAATGGGTTTATGCCGCTGGTAGCCACAAGGTCCGTTGGGCGAAGTGCAAACAGGCGATTCGATACTGGAAGCCTTTGGAACACATTGGTGTCTTGAAGCTTCTTGGTGATTTGTGTATGGAGCGGCACAACGTCATTGTCTTTGGAGAAATCTATGGTAACAAGGTTCAAGACTTGAACTATGGAACCAATGGCGACGAAGGCTACGCGGTATTCGATATCTCCATAGATGGATTTTACTGTCATTGGAAGAACTTGATTACCCTCTGCCGGACATACGAAATACCAACAGTCCCCTTGTTGTTTCATGGTCCATACTACATGGTCCGCGATAGGCTCGAAGAGTTCGCTTCCTGTTTGACATCAGTGAAGACTCCAAAAGTCGGCTTCAAAGGTCGGGAGGGCATTGTCATGCGACCTCTGGAGGAACGCTACACTGGGAAGATTGGTGGTAATCGCTCGCCTTCTCGCGCCATCATAAAGTTCATCTCAGCCGATTATCTTGACAGGAAAGGTGCTCAGGACAATGGATAAGTATTACGTTTACGAAGTGTGCATTTCCGTCGTAGACATTGGTCACTGGAAGCAACTCTTCATTGGATTCCCAGATGAACATGAAGTTCGGTTAGCCATCACCGAGGCTCTCAAGGTGCTCACAGATGCACTCAAGGATGACCCTAGTCAATGTCAGGTGTTATCAGATATCTATGGGAACTACTACCAATTGCTTAAAGATCACGGGTTGGTAGACAAACCGGCAGCCCATCCAAACGGTAACACAACCCGTCCCTGTACTTATGTTGGTGTGATTGTCGGACACATTGGTGCAAGGGTCCTCGGACATGCCTGTCTTACGAAGGGAGCCCGAAATGATAGTTAGGCATCAAGTTTTCGAGGTGACCATCGAATTAGGGTGTGGGATGTTCACGTGGAATCGTTACATCATCGGTGAACCCTCCCAAGAGAAAATCCTTCAACTGTTGGATGAGGAGATCGAAGAATCTAGCCAACACAATTTGAATGAGTTGGGTTTACCTTCCCTGGTCGACCTACACAAGAGGTACCGACGACTGGTCACCGACTTCGGGATGCCTGAAGGTACCCAACGGGAGTGTGAGGCTTACGGAACAAAGGTCGGGATGATCTACGTTGTACGCGCACCAGAGATAGTTCATATAGTCTAACTTTGAGGTAGTCGAATGATCGAGCCAGACAATATCAATCACATTTCAGTGATACCAGAAGCTACCAACCAGGCTTGGGTAGGACTCTTCGTGGGCATCCCAGATAAGAGGGATGTTCGAGATGCCATCGAAATCGACATCAACAGGTTGCAGGCAGGTGAGGTCGAGGATGAACAAGACGAGGCTGATGAGTACCTTATCGCCCTCGAAGTACTCATGCGGTCCAACTTTGATGATATTGATGAAGATATCATCATCGCGGGTGTCAAAGTAGGTACCATCAAGTGCGAACGTATCGGCTGCTTTTGCGTAGAAGACCAAACCCCAAAAGGACGTGTACATGAGAGTTAGATGGTCGTGGTGCTTCCAGATGGGTGTGTTAGGCTATCTCCTATTACCGTTCGCGTTAGCGATGACCCCTGGTGGTGGAGAAATAGAGCAAGTATGGCTCGATGATGTCCTCGCCCACCTGGAAGCACAGTTGGAGGTCTGTGAAGATGAGGGGATGCGAGATGTGATAGAGTACACTCTGCATCGGTACAATCGCATCGGACCCTTTGGTGTCAAAGTGATGCAGCTTCCAGAAGGGATTGATGGATGGAATCATCCATTCTGTCCAGGAGTCACAGTCGACAGCGCGATCCTTTTAGGTGACACGAAGCTCGGAGCTTTTGTCATCATCCACGAAGCCATGCACGACTATCCGCCTTGGATTGGTCATTCCCATATCGACAACGATCGAATACTGAGGGTCTTATGAAAGAGTTCGTTCTATGCTACGCCGAGTCCCTTGACGACTCTGACATCGACTGGATTGTTCTCGTTGATAAGACAAGCCCTCCGTGGCAAGCCGGAAGGCTCAACCTACCGGGTGGAAAAATTGAACCAGGTGAGACGCCTATCCAAGCCGCTATTCGAGAGTTGAGGGAAGAGACCGGGTTGGAAGCTGCTATTGCGATGTGTGAGGTCATTGGAGTGATGCACGGCATCAACTGGATGGTCCACGTAGTACTCTGCCCTTTCTTTGGTCCTTTCAAAGTAGAGTACTCAGGCAGGGAACGCCAACTGATTGTTAGTCTGCGGCAGGCTCTGGAAGTCGGGAGCCGTGTCTTACCTGAGCTTCGGACAATCATACCTCTCTGTATTTCCCGTCAACCTTGGCAGATGATCGTTAATGAGGATCGCAATTGGTTCAACTATGTACTACAGGTAGGAGAACGATGATACCACGCATCAATATCTATGGTGGTCCAGGTGTTGGTAAAAGCACGCTCGCCGCACGCATCTACTCGGACCTAAAGAGGAATTTTGTCAATGTAGAATTGGTCCAGGAAATCGTCAAACAATACGTCTATGCCGGAAGGACTCTGAAACCTTGGGACTATGTCCATACGTTCGGACAACAATTCGAGGCTGAACACCTACCTCTTTCGGCTGGTGTCAAAACCGTCGTCACCGACTCACCACTGTTCCTACAGTGTATCTATGCCTACCAGTGTGGCTCACCGGTGTACGAACCGTTGGTTGACATCTGTCGAATATTTGACGAAGAGTACTCAGTGAGAAATATACTGGTACTCCGAAGCGAAACTACCCCTTACGAGACTCTAGGCAGGTGGCAGGTCAAGGTAGAGGCAATCAAGGTTGACGAGCAAATACGAGATGCTCTCGACAGACATCTGATCGACTACATCCCGATCAACCCAATGGATGAATCAGATTACAATTTCTGTATGAACCTCTTAGGAGAAAGCTGATGTCAGATACATGTGGGACACCCAAACAAGCACCCAAACAAGCACCCAAACAAGCACCACAGCCCAAGCGAACACTCCATGATGAGTTGCGAGACTCCTATGATGGGCTTGTTGCCTGTCTTCGAGCCGACGACCTCATGAGAGCTACTCTCTTTGCTGGTATGCTCATCCAACAGGCTTCAATCGTTCAGATCAAAGCTTGTCAACACCTACTCAAGCAGACTACGTCAGGAGCGATTCTCCCTGGGCTCCACGAACAAATCACAGTCTTTGCAGGGATGGAGGAAACAGTTGATGGTTGATCGACCAACACCTTTGGAAAGCGATCAGGCGAGATGCCACCCTATTCTACTGGAAGATAGCCAAAACGAACTTGAAAGTCTCAAACGCCACCTCGATACGTTCATGATCTACAGAAACGGATTCGATCGGGCTCAAATGATTTACCTCGCAGGTGAAATCATGCACAGGGTTGCAAATTTCTTCTCGCCCTTCCTGTGTGACATTGGCATGACCATGCACCATGAGTCACTTTCTGATGAGGACTATACTGAACTCCTCAAAGAACTTCAAGCCGCTCAAACCCAAACTCAAAACCAAGCTCAAAACCAAACCCAAGGAGAAGCCGATGGAAACGCCGATGGAAACGCCGGACAAACCCAAAATGACCCACAGTGAATTCCTCACCAAGTTGAAGGAGCGGGTTGAAAATCTCAAGGGAGGTCTTGACACACTCATTGCAGCAAAGGAAGGTGGCAACGGAAAGCAAGTCGCCTACTGGGTTGGGAAGAATGCACGTGACCTCACCGAACTGAGCAAGCTTTGTATGGGTGAAATTGTTGCCAACAAGTATGTCAAAGGGCAGGGAGGGATCATCATTTGAGAATTCCGACTTATCTATCCTACTCGTCGCAGAACTTGTTCGAGTCGGACCCAGATGAATTCGTCTTGAAGTACCTGGCGGAAAGCCGTCCGGCAAGGCTTCTCCAAACAGGTCCGATGTGTGTAGGTTCGGCATTCGACGCCTACGTGAAGTCGGCACTGCATGGGGAACTATTCGGTAAAGGTTCCGACCCAGTCTACGAGCTAACCACATTGTTTGAGGATCAAGTCGAACCACACAACCGTGACTTCGCATGGAAAGCTGGTCTCTTTTGCTTTGAGCAATACAAGCGAACTGGTAGCTATGACGAACTGCTGAAACTCCTCAGGCAATCAGTTGAAGAACCACGGTTTGAGTGCAAGTTGACCGGCGTAATTGGTGGCGCTCCCTTCCTTGGAAAACCAGATTGTCGTTTCGTACTGGACCTTGGAGAAGGTCGTATCAGTGTGATCTTAGATTGGAAGGTGAAGTCCTTCTGCTCGAAGTATGCTGCCAGTCCAACGAAGGGCTTCATGCTTTGCCGTGACGCCTATGACCCGATCCCGACTAAGGCTGGCAAACTCAAGTCGAGTGCGTCCCACATGAAGGCTCACAAGATGTTCATGGAACACAACTTCCGTGGGATGCTCATCAACCGGGACTATATGGAAAGTTGTTCCGAGAGCTACGCTTCACAGTGTACCCTGTATGGGTGGCTCCTCGGTGACACGGTTGGGTCTGAGGAAACCATCATCTGTATCGATGAACTGGTATCCAAGCCAACTGGGGATGTGTTGAAAGGTGAGTACCCATTGTTGAGGGTGGCGAACCATCGGTCGAGAGTGAAATCCTCTTACCAGTTTAAGTTGGAAGAGCGTGTGAAGAACTGCTGGGAAGCAATCACCAGTGGACATATCTTCACAGACCTCACACGAGAAGAGTCTGATGAGCGTGTCGCCGTCTTGGACAGCATCGCCATCGGCTTGGCTTCGGATGGGTCCAAGGAAGAGAATTGGTACTCTGAAACCACTCGAACACCTTTCTTCAAAGGATAAAGCCAATGTTTGTGATAGGTGCTGCCGAATGGAGTGACAAAGGGCTCTTATATGACATCGACTTGAAGTGTTTTGATGATGTGTGGTCCTCTGAGTACTGGCTCTACTGGTTGGATGATGACACCAAGGCTGTCTTCCTGGTTAAGGATGGCATTGACGGTCCACCTGTTGGGATGGCAGTGTGTGCCCTTAATGAGGATGGTATCGTCATTGAGAAACTGTGCGTTAAGAAGCCATATCGCTGTCAGGGTGTGTCCAGAATGCTGTTGGACGCCATCAAGTCGATGACGTTTCAGTATGGGTCTAAAGTATCTGTCTACCTAGCTATCCCTGAGCCATGGATGTATGAGGGATATTCAGGGACTCCTAATGGTTTAACCGACTGGGTGTCAAAGGTAGGGTTTCAAGCGACCAAAGGTATCCTTCCGAATTACTTCTGTATCAATGGTGAGTCACTCAATGGGATTCGTTTTGCTATTGGACCAGGGAAGCGAGTGCCCTTATGCTGGTCTTGTAATACCCGGGTACGCTACGTCGAGGATGGGTGGATTTGCACTGAGTGTGGTCAACATGGCAAGCCAGACAATATCGAGGACAACTGGGAAGACGGTCGACTTCACAATACCCCTTATATGGGAGAAGAATAGTGATCAATGAAGTAGCAGCGAAACGGCTCTTAGGAGCCAAGCTCCGTCCTGAGAAGCTCCTTGAGATTCTCCAACAAATCCACGACGCGCATCCTGACGTTGGTGATGCCCGTATGACGCTCGACTATCAAGAGATCGGCGACAAGCAGGTTCCTGGGGAAGTGATCCCCTACATTACATTCGGACTACGAAGTGCAGTCACCAACGAACAGGAGTAAGGTATGATCTACCTTGACAACGCCGCCAGTACCCCTTGCATCCAATCTGTCAGAGAGACAATGGAGGACGCTTGTAATGGATACAGCAACGTTCATCGAAGTTTCCACGCTGATGCTGAAGGAACAACTTTAGCGTTTGAGGACGCCAGGTTAAAAGTGGCAAACTTAATTGGTGCTGACAGGGAGGAAATTGTCTTCACCAGTGGTGCAACGGAAGCTATCAACATTGTCGCCCGTGGACTTGAGTGGATGTTTTATCCAGGTGATGAGATCATGGTCACGGTGATGGATCACCACTCCAACCTGGTTCCTTGGATCGCACTGGCTAAACGCACTGGGGCTACTTTGAGAGTCGTCCCGATAGACAACTTTGGCAACATCAACGAGCGAGCCTACAGAGAACTTCTCAACGAACATACCAAGCTCGTAGCGTTGCCGGTTGTCTCCAATGTTCTTGGGACACGTAACAACATCTCCAAACTCACCAGGGCTGCCCGCAAAGCTGGCGCACTAGTGTTGGCGGATGCGGCACAGAGCATAGCTCATTATCCCCATGATGTCAAAGACATGTCCGTCGATTTCATGGTCTTCAGTGGACACAAGATGTTTGGTCCAACTGGAATCGGTGTACTGTACATCAAGGAAATAATGATCGATCAGGTGGAACTCTCATCTTTTGGGGGTGGGATGCCTGGACTTGATGTGTACTTGGATATTGACCACCCAATGTATCAGTGGGATATTCAAACAAGAATGTTTGAGTCAGGTACGCCTCCGATCATTCAAGCAATCGGTCTTGGAGCCGCCGTGGATTTCATCCAATGTGGGATGACTGATCACCACATGAGAAGAATCCGTGAGGGAGACTTGACTGAGTATGCCTTCAAGAGGCTGTCAGACTTGGGCGTGAGAATACTTGGAGGTGGTTACAAAGGGAGATCACCTCTTATCAGCTTCGTCGTCAAGGGTGTTCACTCGCATGATGTTGCGGCTTACCTTGCCGATGAGGGGATCGCTGTCAGGGCTGGAACACATTGTGCTCGACCACTTCACAGAGCCCTCAATTGTGATGGAGGTAGTGTCCGCGCCAGCTTCAATTTTCTGAACAACTGGTCTGATATCGATGCCCTCTGTTCCCATGTTGAACGTATCCAGAAAGAATTCGGAGGGAATACGAAATGACGGTATACAGTAAAGACCGAGAGTCCGTCTTCCTGTTGATTACCAAGTGGTTGGATGGTTACCGTAAATCAGATGGGGGTTGGGCAAAGATTACCAGGGAGGATATCAACAACCTCTATATCATCATCATGGGTCTTGTGGAACACAAATGTCAAGCCGACCCCGATGGTGATCGTCCGATTGATGTTCATTTGATTGATCGCACGCTCTATTGGCCAAATCGGTTTTGTGATGTGCCTTATGATGATGATGATGATGATGAGTCACCAAATAGCGAAGTAATGCAAGCCCTGCTCGATAATGTTAAAAGGGCAAATTCTCAGTTAAGTGATTTTCTGAAAACATGGTAAGTCAACAAATTACTCAAGGAGTCTGAATGAGTTATTCGATAGGATTGCCACCGACATTTCTCAAACCATATGCCGAGATGGTACCACCTTGGGGTCCTGTTGGGTATGTTACCTACAAACGGACTTACGCCAGAATGATTCCCGAGTTAGGGAGAACAGAAGAGTGGCATGAGACATGTGCCAGAGTTTGCAATGGACTTGTCGAGATCGGAGGTCTATTCAAGGATTCTGAGTTGACCAGCCTCTATGATAACATGTTCCACCTGAAGGGACTTCCTGGTGGGAGGGCGATCTGGCAGCTTGGTACCGACACGGTTGAGCGCCTTGGTGCTGACAGCCTCCAGAACTGCTGGCTGGTTGTCTGCAATGACCTTGAGTCCTTCTGCTTTGCCTTTGATGAACTGATGCTTGGAGGTGGGGTTGGCTTCAATATCCTCCCCGAGTACGTCTATGAGATGCCACGGGTTAAATTTGACCCACCGATTATCCGCGTTAATAACCCCGACTGT
>Ga0075116_10001601_pt1 | contig 10361 bp, 11 predicted proteins | sample AntAceMetag02UKC_FD_69786 | JGI IMG/M metagenome (GOLD analysis project Ga0075116, IMG submission 69786) | Saline lake microbial communities from Ace Lake, Antarctica- Antarctic Ace Lake Metagenome 02UKC | ecosystem: Environmental > Aquatic > Non-marine Saline and Alkaline > Saline | place...
TTTGTCAGATTGAGCCGCGTCAGGGCCTATCTTTTACTCAAGACCATCAAGAATAAACTCCGCGAACAAGAGAAAAAAGCCCTTCCCCGGTAGTTTTTAAACACCCTAACTTCACACTTGGTGTGTGTCACAAAATGTGAAGTTAGCAGAGGTGTTTCAGCGTAGGTTCAGCGGTTATAACTTTCCTCTTTACAAACCCTTAGCTTATTTGTATAATAGTTCCGCCATGCCGAAGAAGGCGAAAAAGGTAAAGATACGTAAGAAGTGGCAGATTAATCCCAGAACTCGTGTAAAAAAGAGCAAAAAGCGCTATTCGAGAAAGAACAAAAAGAAGGTGGTTGACCGTGAAGTTAAAATTTGGGCTTCCTAAGGGAAGTTTACAAGAAGCAACAGTCAGGATGTTTAAGAAGGCAGGATTTAATATATCTATATCCTCGAGAAGCTATTTCCCTGCCATAGATGATGAAGAGATCGCCCCGTTTTTACTCAGGGCGCAGGAGATGGCCAGATACGTCGCTGACGGAGCGCTTGACTGCGGTATCACAGGAGAAGACTGGACCATAGAGAGCGGCCGCAGCGTCACAAAGGTGTGCGAGCTTATATATGGCAAGCAGGGACTTCGTCCTGTTCGTTGGGTCCTGGCAGTGCCAAATGACTCAAAGATCAAAAAACCAGAGGACCTGAAGGGAAAAAGAATAGCAACGGAGCTTGTAAATGCCACAAAAGAATATTTTAAGAAGAAAAAAGTGAGTGTCGATATAGAATTTTCCTGGGGCGCAACAGAGGCAAAGGTAGGCGCAGGTTTAGTAGATGCAATAGTAGAGTTGACTGAGACAGGATCGAGCCTCAGGGCAAATAATCTCAGGATAGTAGATACGATCTGTGAATCCACGACCATAATAGTCGCGAATAAAGACTCATGGAAGAATAAATGGAAGAGGCAGAAGATGGAGTCCATTGCACTTCTTTTAAAGGGCGCGATCGCTGCAGAGGAAAAAGTGGGATTAAAGATGAATGTCGCAGAAAAGAATTTAAAAAAAGTACTCTCAACACTCCCTGCAATGAAGACCCCCACCATATCAAAGTTATCACAAAAAGGCTGGTGCGCGATAGAGACGATAGTGGATGAAAAAGTAGTCCGTAATATTATCCCGAAATTAAAAGAACAGGGCGCGCAAGGGATCATAGAATATCCATTAAATAAGGTTATCCAATAGGAGGTTTTAACATGCCGTGCGGAAGAAAGCGCAAGAGAAGAAAGATTTCGACTCATAAGCGCAAAAAAAGACGCAGAAGAGATCGCCACAAGAAGAAGTAATTGCGATTTTAGGCAGCAGCGACAATGAGCTTAAGAAAATTATTGATAATAACAATGATAGGGTTGTTGTCATTAGAGATCTGTGGTTGTGTAACTAGTTCAGGGCCTAAGAGAAGCGCTGTACAGAGTCCGTCCAGAGAGATCCTAAAGATAGCTAATAAAAGAGCTAACCCGCCTCTTATATCACCAAAGGCCTATGCCCATTATTCTATGGGTCTAATATATGACAATGAGGGAAAGACAGAAGAGGCCATCAATGAATACTCTAAGGCAGTCGGGCTTGATCCTCTGGCAGTCCAGGCTTATTACAGGCGCGGCGCAGATTATGTAAAGCTTGGCCATCTCGATAAAGGTGTTATAGATATTAAAAAGACCATCGAGCTCGACAAAGAAAATGCCAGGGCAAGGTTTCTCCTGGCCATCATCTACACCTCGCAGAAAAAATATGACGAGGCGACCAGGCAATACGAAGAGATCTTAAAAAGCGAGCCAAGGGACCTTGCGACGCTGGCCTCACTCGCTGATCTTTATATACTTGGCCAGGACATAGACAGGGCAATAGAGATATACGAAAAGCTTTTAGAGGAAAAAGACGACAACCCCCTTATGTATTTTAACCTGGGCATGGTTTATGCTCGCGCAGCAAGGCTTGATGAGGCAGTGGCCCAGCTACAAAAGGCAGTAGGATTAAAACCAGATTATCTTGAGGCGCATTTGGCGCTCGCAGTGCTCTTTGAAATGGATGGCGAGTTAGATAATGCCATTGAACATTACAAAAGCGCAATACAGTTCGACCCTGTGAACACAAAGCTATATCGACAGTTGGGGCAACTCTATTTCCAGCAGGATGATATCGAGAGCGCAATATATCAATACGAACTTTTGCTGAAGTTTGACCCAGAGGATGTGCAGGCCTTTATCGAGCTTTCCTACATCTATGTCGTAAATTCAAGGATTGACGAGGCGATAAAGACACTTAACGAGGCGCTTACATTAGAAAAAAGGAGTGATGATGTTCATATGGCGCTGGGTTTTTGTTACAGTGAAAAAGGAAACAAGCCCCTTGCGGTCGAAGAATACAAAAAGGCCATTGAGGTAGACCCGTTTGATGCAAAGGCGCATTTTTATTTAGGCGCAATGCTTGAAGATCTTAAAAAGACAAAAGAGGCGATCTTAGAATTAAAGCGCTCTATTGAATTAAATCCAAATGACCCAGAGGCCCTGAATTATCTTGGCTATGTGTATGCAGAGCAGGGGCAAAATCTTGATGAGGCGCAGGAGCTTATAACAAAGGCCCTTAGTATCAGTCCTAATAACGGCGCTTATGTAGACAGCCTTGGCTGGGTCTATTATAAAAAAGGCATGTTTGAAGAGGCCCGGTTGGAACTCGAGAGGGCGCAGGAATTGATCGGCGAAGACGCAGTGGTGTATGACCATCTGGGAGACGCGTATTGCAAGACAGACATGCCTCTCAGAGCACAAGAGGCATGGAAAAAGTCATTAAAGATCAAGGAGAGCGACGAGGTAAAAAAGAAGCTTGAAAACTTGGAGATTGACGAAACCTGTCAAATTATAAAATGACAAAAAAACCGGATATTAAGACATTAGAAAAAACTGCAAATGAGATCCGCATTGAAATATTAAAGATGCTTACATGCGCTGGTTCAGGGCACACTGGCGGTTCTTTGTCAATGGTGGAGCTCTTGGCAGGGCTTTATTTTTACAAATTCAGATGCGACCCTGAAAAGCCATTGTGTAATACACGCGACATATTTGTGCTTTCCAAGGGGCATGGCTGTCCGGCGCTGTACGCAGTGCTTGCGCACATGAATTTTTTCAAAAAAGAGGAGCTGTGCACTTTGAGAAAGGCAGGCACAAGGCTTCAGGGTCATCCGCAGAGAGGTCTCCCAGGTGTCGAGGTATCGAGCGGCTCTCTAGGGCAGGGTCTTTCACTTGCAAATGGATTTGCCCTGGCAGCGAGAATGGACAAGGAATCGAAAAACGTTTACTGTCTCATGGGAGATGGCGAGCTTGATGAAGGGCAGATATGGGAAGCGGCGCTTACAAGCGCGCACTATAAGCTGGATAATGTATGCGCTATCATTGACTATAATAAATTTCAGATAGACGGAAGGACCGAAGAGATAAAAGGCCTTGAGCCACTGGGTGATAAGTGGCGCGCATTTGGCTGGGAGGTCATTGAAATAGACGGCCACAGCATCAAAGAGGTCATGGGCGCCTATGACAAGGCAGAGACAATAAAAGGCAGGCCCACAATTATCCTGGCCCACACTGTAAAAGGCAAAGGCGTTTCAATTTTTGAAAACCAGAATCAATACCACGGCGTGGCGCCGAGCAAAGAGGAATTAGAGAAGGCATTGAAAGAATTAGGAGAAAATAAATAGAGGCAATGGCCTTTAATAAAGTAGGCCAGGTTTAAACCTGGCCTACAAAGAAAGGCCTTTGCTACAAATTGTAGGGCACACTTTAGTGTGCCAAAAGGACGGCATGGATAAAAAACCCACGAGAGATGGATTTGGCGAAGCCCTTGTAGAGCTGGGCGAGAAGAGAAAAGATATAGTAGTGCTGTCAGCAGATCTTACTGAGTCTACGAGAGCAGGTTGGTTTAAGAAAAAGTTTCCTGAGAGGTTTATCTCAATGGGAGTGAGCGAGCAGGACATGATCTCTACTGCAGCTGGTCTTGCGCTTTCAGGCAAGACTGCGTTTGCGTGCACCTTTGGTGTGTTTGCTGCTGGAAGGGCATGGGACCAGGTAAGGGTCTCAGTCGCATACATGGGGGCGAATGTAAAGATAGTCGGCACGCATGGAGGCATATCAGTAGGACCTGACGGGCCTACGCATCAGGCGATCGAGGAAATCACCCTTACGAGGGTCTTGCCTAATATGACGGTGATCGTGCCGTGTGATGCAATAGAGGCGAAAAAGGCAACAATAGAAAGCGCATCTTTAAAAGGGCCTGTGTATCTCAGGCTTGGCAGGGGCAAGGTCCCAGTTATTACAAAAGAAAAAGATATTTTTGAAATAGGAAAGGCAAGTATATTTAAAAAAGGGAAAGACGTCACTATAATAGCGTGTGGCATCATGGTATACCACGCCATCCTGGCCTGCGATATTTTAAAACAAAAAGGCATTGATGCTGGTTTGATAAATCTGCATACAGTAAAGCCCATTGATTCAGATGCTATTATAAGCGCAGCAAAGAGCACAGGCGCAGTCGTAACAGCTGAGGAACACGCTGTGATGGGCGGCATGGGCAGCGCTGTGAGCGAAGTCCTTGCACAAAACTTTCCAGTGCCGATCGAATTTGTAGGCGTAAAAGATAGATTTGGAGAATCCGGCGATCCCGATGAGCTCTTTAAAATATTTGGATTGACACCAGAGGATATTGCAAAAGCAGCAGAGAAGGCGGTAAAGAGGAAGATTTAGAGGCAAAGGTCTTTAATAAAGTAGGCCAGGTTTAAACCTGGCCTACAAAGAAAGGCCTTTGCGACAGATATGCAGGGCACACTTTAGTGTGCCAAAAAAGTAGATGCGTGAATTCACAGTCTATACGCCAGCAAAACTAAACTTATATTTAGACGTTATCGGAAAAAGACCCGATGGTTACCACAATATAGAGACGCTCTTTGAAAAAATAGATCTAAAAGACGAGATCGTCATAAAAGAGAAGAATAGAGGCATTGATGTAAAAGTCGAACCTTCTGATCTCTGTCCTTCAGGGAAAGACAATATTGTCTATGAGGCTGTCCAGGCTTTGCTTAAGGAATCAGGCGCGGATCTTGGCCTGGAAATAGTTATTAGAAAAAAGATCCCTGTCTCAGCAGGCCTGGGCGGTGGTTCAAGCAACGCAGCATCCGTGATGCTTGCCATAAACAAGGCCTTTGAGTTAGGTATCACACAAAAAAGGCTTTTTTCAATGGCAGGCCAGATAGGCAAGGACGTCCCGTTTTTCATGACAGATCACAGTCTTGCGCTTGGCACAGGCACAGGCGATGACCTGGAAAAGATAGATGCCGACATAGATCTCGCTCATATACTGATAAAGCCAAAAGAATCTTTCTCGACAGCCCGGATGTATAAAAACATAGATAATAATCGTCAAAAGACAAAAGGTCCTGGCATAGAAAGGCTTATTTCTGCGTTAAAAGACCAGGATATAGACATGGTAAGAAAAAGTTGCTATAATATTTTCGAAAAGGTCTTAGGGAAAGACAGCACCTCTATTATAGATAGAGCAAGGAAATCATTAAAGGATGCTGGAGCAGGGCATGGCTTTTTGTCAGGAAGCGGACCAACGCTCTTCTGTATACTGAATAATAAGCGGGAGGCGATGGAGATAGCGAAACATATATCGCGCTTAAAGGGCATGCAGGTCTTTGTGGCAACGAAGCATAAAGGAGGCATCTATGGAGATAACTGAGGTCAGAATATTTCTGAAAGAGGGAGTGAATAATAAGCTCAGGGCATATGCCACCATAACCATTGACAATGCATTTGTGGTGAGGAACATAAAGGTTATAGAAGGCAAAACCGGGCTTTTTGTAGCAATGCCCTCTCGCAGGATGAAGGACTCTTGCCCTAAATGCAGGCATAAAAACGAGGTAAGGAGTAAATTCTGCAATGAATGCGGAGGAAGCCTTCCCGTCAGAGACAGCATGGTAAGTACGCCAGAGGCACAGCATGATGCCCGTCAGTCAGAACATAAGGATATCGCGCACCCAATAAGCGTAGAGTGCAGAGAAATAATACAGAAAAAGGTGCTCGAGGCATACGAAGTAGAAAAGACAAAACCAAAAGGAATTGAAAGCCAGCAACCATAGATATTGCCTGGTAGTGTAATGGTAACACATCAGCTTTTGGAGCTGAGTTTCCAGGTTCGAGTCCTGGCCGGGCAACCAAAGTCGCCAAAGGCGACTTTGATCCTGAGCAAGCGCAATGAAACGACGAATAGGAGTTTCATGGCGCAGCGAAGGACCTCAAAACGCGCTAACTTTACACTTTGACATTGCAAGAGTGTAAAGTTAAGGAGTTTATATATGAACAACATTGCTGCCGTAATACTTGCTGCAGGGGAAGGCACAAGGATGAAGTCATCTCTTCCAAAGGTCTTGCATCCTGTCTGCGGCAAGCCAATGATGCAGATTCTTATAGATACAATGCAGTCCATAGGCATAGAAAAGATCGTAGCCATAGTAGGCCACAGGTCGGATCTGGTAGAAGGCGGCCTAAGGCATATAGAGTGTGTTAAACAGGAACACCTCTTAGGTACCGGGGACGCGGTGTTAAAGGCAAAAAAGATGCTATTAAAAGACAAGAGCATAGATTCGGTTTTAATATCTTACGGCGATGTCTGCCTTTTAAGGCCAGAGACATTAAAAAGGCTGATCGAGCGCCACTCAGCCACAAAATCCAGCTGCACGCTCCTGACAGCGCACTTGAAGAACCCCACTGGCTATGGCAGGATAGTGCGTGATGACAATGACAAAATAGCAAAGATAATAGAAGAGCTGGATTCCTCTATCTATGAAAAGGTCATAGAGGAGATCAATGTAGGCGTATATTGTTTTAATAAGGACGCGCTTTTTGAGGCGCTTTCAAAGATAATGCCGAACAACAAGAAAAAAGAATTTTATTTAACTGATACAATAGAGATAATGGCGCACTCTGGAAAAGTCATGGATTCTATTTCCACGGACGACCCAGATGAATTCCTGGGAGTAAACACCAGGCATGACCTGATCAGCGCAGAGAGGGTGTTAAGATCCAGGGTCATAGATGAAGTGATGCAAAAAGGCGTCAGTGTTATCGACCCTGTCAATACTTATATAGAGCCCGGCGTGGAAATAAAAAAAGACAGCGTTGTATACCCCTATACTTTTATTGAGAATGGTGTTAAAATAGGGCCTGGTTGTAGTGTGGGGCCTTTTGCAAGACTGCGTAGAGGTACTCGCCTGGACAGTGATGTCAGCATAGGGAACTTTGTTGAGATAGTCCGCTCTCACATCGGCAGTCATACAAAGATCAGGCACCAGTGCTATATAGGCGACGCAAAGATAGGCAAGTGTGTCAATATAGGCGCAGGCACTATTGTAGCGAATTACGACGGAAAGCATAAAAATATTACTATCATAGAAGACAACGCATTTATAGGCACAGGCACGATCCTTGTGGCGCCTGTTAAGATAGGCAAAGGTGCTGTGACTGGCGCAGGCAGCGTCGTCACTAAGAATCACAATGTCCCTGCTGGGAAAACTGTTGTGGGTGTGCCTGCAAAGATACTGAAGAAGACTAAACGTTAACCCTTAACCAAACTTGTCGAGAGAGGTATTTATGAATAAGACTGTGGCAATATTCACAGGTAACTCAAATATTACTCTAGCAAAAGAGATTGTCAAATATCTGAAGATGCCTCTTGGCAAGGCAATGGTCACCACATTCAGCGAAGGAGAGATCCAGGTACAGATCGAAGAGAACATACGGGGCAAGGATGTATTTATTGTGCAGTCTACATGTACGCCGCCCAACAAGAACCTGATGGAGCTCTTGATTCTCATAGACGCAGCGCGCCGCGCATCTGCGAATAGGATCACGGCAGTCCTGCCGTATTTTGGATATGCCAGGCAGGACCGCAAGGACCAGCCACGGGTGCCAATAACAGCCAAGCTGGTGGCGAATCTATTGACGAATTCAGGCGCTGACAGGATATTGACGATTGACCTGCATGCAGGTCAGATCCAGGGATTTTTTGACATACCAGTCGATCATCTTTTTGCAGTCACAACATTCGTAGATTATTTTGTTTCTTTAAAGGTAAAAAATCTTGTCGTGGTTTCTCCTGATGTAGGAGGCATAAAGATGGTAAGGGCCTATGCAAAGAGACTGCAGTCGCCGATGGCAGTCATAGATAAAAGAAGGATTTCAGGAGAAGATACAGAAGTGATGAATATCCTGGGAGATATAGAAGGTAAAAACGCCATTATTGTAGACGACATTGTGGCAACCGCAGGTTCTTTGGTAGAAGCAGCAGCTGCCTTAAAAAAACAAGGGGCAAAAGATGTTTATGCGGCCATCGCACACCCTGTCTTGTCCGGCCCAGCGCTAAAGCGCATAGCCTCATCAGCGATTAAAAAACTTTTCGTAACAAACACTATACCAGTAGAAGATGGCAAGCGGCATAAAAAGATAAAGGTGTTATCAATAGCCCCTCTTTTAGCAGAGGCGATAAAGAGGATACACAACGAGGAAAGCGTAAGCTGTTTATTTGATTAAGGAGGCAGATTAACAATGGACTTCGTAGAGCTGATCGCAAATGTAAGAGAAGGAAGAGGAAAAGAGATCAATAAAAAATTAAGGGAAGAGGGCCTTGTCCCTGCCTGTGTGTATAGAAAAGGTGAAGATTCTCTCAGTCTGAGGATTGATAAAAAGAATCTGACAAAGACTCTTCACACAGAGGCAGGAGAGAATGTCATCATTAAACTAACTATAGACGGCACAGAGAAGAAAAAAGAGAGGACCGTCATCATAAAAGAGATCCAGAAAGACCCTGTAAAAGACCATATCTTGCATGTGGATTTTCAGGAGATCTCTTTGACTGAAACCCTTAAGGTAAAGGTGCCTATAGTAGGAAAGGGAGAGTCGGTAGGTGTAAAGCAGGAAGACGGCGTGCTGCAGCAAGTATTATGGGAGGTAGAGATAGAGTGCCTTCCTACTAATATACCTGAGAAGATCGAGGTCGATGTAGCTGGTTTAAAGATAGGAGACTCGATACACGTTAAGGATATACAGGTGTCAGAAGGGGTCAAGATCCTGATTGAGCCAGAGTCAGTGGTGTTTAGCGTCGAGCGCAAGAAAGAGGTCGAAGAGGCCCTGGCCACACCTCCCGAAGGAGAATTGACAGAGCCAGAGGTTATAAGAGAGAAGAAAGAAGAGTCTGAAGAAGACGCTGAAGAAGCTGCTGAGAAACCAGCAAAGGAAGAGAAAAAAGAGGAGAAGAAATAATCGCTGAACTCATGCGGAACTTACGCTGAAGATAGATGAAACTCATAGTTGGCTTAGGTAACCCTGGTAAAGAATATAAACTTACGCGGCATAATATGGGTTTTATGGTCGTGGAGCAATTGGCTGAAGAATGCGGCGTAAAGTTTAGAAAGCATAGACGATTCGAGGGAATGGCAGGAGAAGGCATGATAGGGGAAGAAAAGATCACGCTTCTCATGCCACAGACATTTATGAATCTCTCAGGCCATTCGGTTCGTTCGATTATAAACTGGCTCACGATAGAGCTTGATAATATACTGTTAGTTGTAGATGATGTAGCGCTTCCTTTTGGGGCCATTAGGATCAGGCCGAAAGGTTCTGGCGCAGGTCATAAAGGCATGCGCTCAGTAATTGATTGCCTGGGGACAGGCGATTTTCCAAGGATGAGGATAGGAATAATGGGTAGGTCTCAAATAAAAGATTGTTCTCGCTATGTACTCGATAGCTTCACAAAAAAGGAGCAAAAGGCATTGCCTGAGATCTTGAACCGTTCCTCTCAGGCTTGTGAAAGCTGGCTTAAGGAAGGCATCGGCAGGGCAATGAATAAATTTAACGGAGGTCAAAATGAATAGTTACGAAGGGTTGTTTCTTTTGAAGCCGGATCTTACTAAAGAAGATCTTGATAAGGTGATGGGTCAGGTCCAGGGGATACTCTCGAAACATGAAGGTTCTCAGGATTCTGTAAAGGAATGGGGTAAACAAAGATTGGCCTATCCGGTAAAGAAGAATAAAGAAGGTTTTTTTTATCTGATAAATTTCAAGATCGGTTCCGATGGTATCGCTAAGATAAAACGTGCCTTTAGTCTTAACGAATCAATATTGAGAGTCGCGATAACTAAGGCCTAAGTAAAGTAGGCCAGGTTTAAACCTGGCCTACAGCCAAGCCAAGGGAGGAAGAGATGGCTAATTTAAACAAAGTATTCTTGATGGGAAACCTCACAAGGGATCCGGAACTGCGTTATGTCCCGAGCGGCGCGCCTGTGGC
>Ga0075116_10001604_pt1 | contig 10357 bp, 13 predicted proteins | sample AntAceMetag02UKC_FD_69786 | JGI IMG/M metagenome (GOLD analysis project Ga0075116, IMG submission 69786) | Saline lake microbial communities from Ace Lake, Antarctica- Antarctic Ace Lake Metagenome 02UKC | ecosystem: Environmental > Aquatic > Non-marine Saline and Alkaline > Saline | place...
TTGGGCGGGGCCAAACGCAGGCCGAGCAACGCCAAGCGCGACGAATCGAAGAAGGATCCTGTGATATCGATCACGATGAGCAACGGGCTTCGCGTCGAACGCAAGGGAAAGAAATCCGCGCTAACCGTCACGGACGATACCGGAATGCGCGGAGGTCAAGCGTTGTTGGATGCGTTTGTGTCCGAGTTCGCGCTGGATTTGCCGAAGTTTATGAACGCCAGCCCGGCCGAGAAGGCAAAGAGGCTATTGCAGATTCTGGGCATCGGGGACGAATTGGCGCAGCTAGAAGCGTCCGAGAAGCTCATCTACGACGAGCGGCGCGCGCTTGGAACGATTGCGGACCCCAAGACGAAACACGCCGCTTCTCTCCCGGAATATCCAGAGGCGCCGGCGGAAATCGTAAGTGTTTCGGATCTCATTCGTCAACAGCAGGCGATCATTGTGGCCAACCGCGAGAATGAAGATGGTCGCAGAAACGCATCGGCGTGCGCTGATAACGTGGAAAAAGCCGATGGTATAGTCCTCCGCCTTGAAGGCCAGATCGCCGAGGCCCACGAAGCACAAGAGCGGGTACAACATATCTATGCCAAGGCGTTGAAGTTGGCGGAAGGACTGAAAGACGAAAGCACCGCCGAGATCGAGGCGCAGATTGCGAGCGCCGAAACCGTAAATGCCAAGGTTGCGGCGAACAAACAGAAAGCCACGGCCACAAGCGAAGCGTCGGAACTCTCGGCACAGTACGATGCCAAGACGGATGCAATCGAAGACGTGCGAGCCAAGCGTCTGTCGCTTCTGGATGGTGCCGAGTTGCCTTTGCCGGGATTGGCAATCGAGAACGCCGAACTGGTCTATCAAGGCCAGCGGTGGGATTGTATGAGCAACGCCGAACAGCTCCGCGTATCCGTGGCTGTCATTCGCGGCTTGAATCCCGATTGTGGATTCGTGCTGATGGATAAGCTCGAACAGATGGACATGGACACGCTTCGCGAGTTTGGGGCGTGGTTGGAATCTGAGGGACTTCAAGTCATTGCCACGCGCGTCAGCACTGGCGATGAATGCTCAATCGTGCTCGAAGACGGTACGCCGCTTGTCGAGACCGACTGATGAAATCCGCATACTTCAATTCAGCAACAATCGACCCGCCCGATCCTGACACGACCGATCGCGATGACCCGACCGGGCTACAAGACCCGCGCCAATGCGATTGGTGCGAGCACCACGGTCCGGATGTCCGGCGCGTCAATGGAGACGATTGTTGCTCAACCTGCCTTCGCGAGCAACACGATCTCCTGATCTGCACGGGGTGCGAAGGGCTCATGGACACAACCGACGCGGAACTCGACGGGCCAGTCTACTGCAAGGAATGCCAGCGGATTGATACAGAAAGTCCTTGACAAGAATAGTTACACGGTATATAATGCCTGCATGACAACGGAAAGGGACAGATCATGACGGAAGCACCCACAGAAGCACAACCCGAAGATCGCCGTCTCACAAATTCGGAAATGCAGACGGCCCGCGATTGTCTGCGCAAGCACCAGCTCGCCTACGGGTTGTCTTTGCGCAAGCGCGACCCTGCCCAGTATTTCCGGTTCGGCGATGGCCTACACGTCGGACTCGATGTCCGCGCGAAGGGCACCATAGACGATGCCATCGTCGCCTCGCTCGCTGCCTACGACAAAAACGCCCCAGGAACGATGGCGGAAAGCTACGACAAGTACCGCTTGCAACGCACGTCCCTTGTAACACTTCTGAATGGCTACCACTGGCGATGGGGACAGATGGACGAGGAATGCGAGGTCGTGGCGTCGGAGCTCTCGTTCGATGTGCCCATCATCAACCCCGAAACAAACCGACCCTCCCGCACGTTCACGCTCGCGGGCAAGATCGACAAGATCGTCAAGCTCCCGGACGGACGGCTCGCGGTCATGGAGCACAAGACGACAGCCGACGATATTGGCCCGGACTCCGACTACTGGAAGCGGCTCCGAATTGATTCGCAGATTTCGATCTACTTCATCGCCGCGCGCGCGCTTGGCTACGAAATCGACACCGTGCTCTATGACGTTGTCCGAAAGCCCACCATTGGGCTCGCAAGGTTGACGCAAGCCCAGACCCGGGAACTCGCAGATGAGCACGTCTACCGCATCAAGCGCGACGGGGAATCGGTCGAGGCTGGGCGCGTGAACACATTCGACAGAGGGCTTGTGGATGCTGCGAACTGTCTTGAGTCTGTGTTCGTCGATGGCGAACAGGCCGAGGTCATCCCCGGCAAGAAAGGCTACGCCATCCGCGAGACGTATGGCCTTTATGCCATGCGTTTGAATGCCGACCTGGCCCACCGTCCCGAGCACTACTTCCAGCGCCGCGAAATCCCGCGCGTCCAAGTCGATCTCGATGAAGCCCGGTTCGAGGTCTGGGAAGAGGCCAAGCGGATCAGGTTCCACGAACAACGCGGGATCTGGCCGCGCAACACGCGGGCATGTGTCGGCATCGGCAAGTGTCCGTACTTCGACCTATGCACAACCGGATTTGACCCGTTGTCCGATTCGGTTCCCGAAGGCTTTTGTCGACCCGAAACGAATCACACCGAATTGGAGGCAGACTAATGGCAGGCCCAATGGCCCCCCCAGCACCACCAAAAGTCCCGCCAGCACCCACGAATGGCCCCGTGGCCACAACGGCAGCAACAACGGCAGCCGCCGTGAAGAAACCAACGCGCTTGGCGCGACGCGCGATCGGTAACCGCATTGTGCTCATAGGCGTCGAGGGCGTCGGGAAAACCTCACTCGTAGCCTGTGCCCCTAATCCGTTGATCGTTATGGCGGGCAACGAAACGGGCTACGAGACCCTCATGAACAATCACAGGGTGCCCGAGGTCGACGTACTGCACGCCCATCGTTGGACTGATCTACTTGCCAGCCTGGAAGCCGTGGCGGCCGACACAGAGAACGCCTACGACGTGATAGGGCTTGATGCCATAGGCGGGATTGAGCGCCTCTGCCACGAGCACATCTGTGAAACGCAGTTCAATGGCGTCTGGGGCGAGAAAGGCTTCACCGGATACCAGCGCGGATACGACGTGTCTGTGACTCAATGGCTTCGTCTCCTGCACATTCTGGACAAGATGAAGGAGCGGGGAACCCACGTCGTGTTCTTGAGCCACTGCCAGGTCCGCCCGTTCAAGAACCCCCTCGGCGACGATTTTGACCAATACAAAGCCGACGTGCATCACAAGACGTGGGCCGCGACTCACCGCTGGTCCGACGCGGCTCTTTTCATGAACTTCCTAACGGACGTTCAGAAGGTCGATGGTTCGGCCAAGAAGAAGGGCGTCGGAGGCACAACGCGGATGCTCTATACCGAGCGCCGTGACGCCTTCGACGCCAAGAACCGGTTCGGAATGCCGGAAATGATCCAGCTTCCGGACGATCCCAATCAGATGTGGGCAACCGTCGATTACTACATGACGGCCAACAAGAAGGAGAGCTAATCATGCCCCAGATAGATCCGGGCGACTATCACGGAACAATCAAGACCATCGGGCTCGTAGAAGGCCGCACAGCCCCGTACCTCTTCGTAGAGGTCGATGTCACACACATACTGGCGAACGGCGCTTGGGCGCCAACAGAAGCCGTCACGCGGACCCTCAGGTTCAGCTTCGCCGAGGCCGCCTACGAGTACACCCAGAAGAAGCTGAAGCACCTTGGGTTCACTGGCGATTTTCAGAACCCGGCATTCTCTGACGAGATCATGAACAGCGGCGTGCATGTGAAGTGTGAACACCAGAACCGGGACAACAAGACCTATGAGCAGTGGGACTTGGCCAATTGGGGCAGCACGGAGCGCAAGGCCGTGACCCAAGAAACGGTAGCCAAGCTGACGGCTCGCTGGGGACAAGACCAGAAGACGGCCGCGCCGCCCGTTGGCCAGCCCGCTCCCCCGGCCGCGGCGAGTGCTGCACCTCCGGCGCCAACAGCGCCCCTGGCCCCACCGGATGACCACGACGGGCCGCCCCTCAGCGAAGACGATATTCCGTTTTAGCTTTCCGGGGCGATGGTGCGCGGCCTCATCCACCGCGTCGCCCCCGCCCGTGGTCGTCCCCAGCGGCCACGGGCTACAATTGAATCGCAGTTTTTGGGCGCGCGGCGGGAACACCCGGGGTTAGTGCGGTTTCCGTAACGCCCGTCGGCGCCCAAAGTTTTGCCCGTGCGGCGCGGCAGCGCCGAGTCGACAAAGCTTCGCCCAACGAAAGGCCGAGTGCCGAAGAAACTGCCAATAGTGGGCCTGAGCGAGGGAGCCGGTGGCGTGAACCCGGCCACGGGCATATTCAAAACGAGGGAAAAGGAGAAGCGCCGATGCAAGAGTTTACGCTGAACATTGCGCGAACGGTTGGAGAGGAAGAGGTCTCGGCGAGCGTCGAGGTTGAGCTTCCTGATAGCTTGGGCGAGATGGGCACAATGCTTGAAGCGGACTACGCCGTAAATGCCGTTCAGTCTGCTATCCTCAAAACCATCCGCCGCAACATCTACAAAGCCCTGGGCGGTGGCCGCAAGCGGGGCGGCCAGATGACAGAGGAGGCGATTCAGGAGTTCTACTCCGACCCGGCGAATCTCCTGTTGAACCCCGTGAAGGTCGCCAGGGACGCCGCAGAACGCGAGCGGCTCCAGGCCAGCATCGACAAGACCAGAGCCCGCGAAGCCAGCCTGGTGGCGCAGCTCGCCGGGGTTGGGCCGGGCGGGGAAACGGAAGGGGGATGACATGAAGGCTGGCATGGGTGTCAACGGACTAGGCAAGGCGATTTATGAATTGGCTGTGGAGAAGGGGTGGCACAAAGAGAAACTTGATGTGCCGCTGCGCCTCGCGTTGATCCATTCAGAACTATCAGAGGCGCTGGAGGAATGGCGAAACGAGAAGCCGGACATCTATGTGCTCGACGGAAAACCCGAGGGGGTCGCGGTGGAATTGGTAGATGCCTTGATCCGGATCTTGGATGCGCTGCACGAAATGGGAGTCGATATTGACGCCGTTGTGCGCATGAAGCACCAATTCAACGCGGGGCGTCCAATTCGACATGGGGGCAAGCGGGCATAACAGAAAGCCCACCCGAAGAAAGTACTTGACAGTATTAGATACACGGTATATAATGCCTGCATGACACAACCTAGCCAACGAAAGGGATGATGGATGAAAACAGGACTGGAAGCGCGCAAAGGGCGCGGGATGGGGGCGGCGAATGCCTGAGTTGAACCCCACCATCGACAAGTACATCTGCTGGCCGTACTCGCACCCAGACCCCGAGATCCGGGAACTGCGTTTCAGGGAGTGCGCCCAGTTCGCGGCCAAGCTGGCCATGGAAGGATACGTGGTCATTGCGCCTATCGCCCACTCTCACCCGCTCGCAATCTACGGCGGACTTCGGGGTGATTGGGACTCATGGCGGAAACAAGACGAAGCCTTCATCCGCGCGTCGAAGGAAGTGCTTGTGCCCAAGGTGCGCGGCTGGGATACGAGCGTTGGTATCCGGGCCGAGATCGACTTCGCTCGCTCGCTCGGGATTCCTGTGGTGTTTCAGGAGATGGGAGAAGAGCATGACGGATGACTACGTGGCCTTCGTGGATTCCAAACGGTGCGCACACAGCGACGCGGGTTTCGAGCCGGGCGAACTGCCAGACTTCCTGTATCCGTTTGAGAAGTTCGCGACGGATTGGGCGCTGCGAAAGGGACGCGCCGCATTGTTCGAGGATTGCGGCCTCGGGAAGACTGTCCAGCAATTAGTGTGGGCAGACAAGGTGCGCGAGCACACTGAGCGGCCGGTCTTGATCCTTGCGCCGCTGGCTGTCTCGGCCCAAACACAACGCGAGGGTGAGAAGAAGTTCGGCATCCCCGTCAACGTGGTCCGATCACAAGCCGACGTTGTGGACGGAATCAACATCACGAACTATGAGATGCTGCATCACTTCGATTCGCACGCATTCGGCGGCCTTGTGCTCGACGAGAGTAGCATTCTCAAGAGTTATTCGAGCAAGTATCGGCAAGAGATAACAGACTTCTCCGCATCGATTCACTACCGGCTGGCCTGCACGGCGACACCGGCCCCAAACGACCTGATAGAGATCGTCAACCATGCGGATTTCTTGGGCGTCCTGAGCGGGAAGGAGGTCAAGGCGCTTTTCTTCCGGCAGGACGGAAACAGCACAAGTTCATGGAAACTGAAAGGCCACGCCGAGCGCGACTTCTGGCGCTGGCTTTCATCGTGGGCGTTGGCAATCCGAACGCCTGCCGATATTGGATTCGAGGATGAACGGTTCAACCTTCCAAAGCTCAATATCATCCCACATGTCGTGGGGGGGCACGTCGAAGACGGCTACCTATTCCCCGTCGAGGCCGCCGACCTGCAAGACAGAATCCGCGCCCGCCGCGAGTCGGTAGGTGAGCGCGTGAAGAAATGCGCGGAACTAGTCAACAGCACGCCCGGCCCGTGGGTGGTGTGGTGTGCGTTGAACGCGGAGAGCGACGCGCTGCGCAAGGCAATAGACGGTGCTGTAGAGGTGAAAGGAAGCGACAAACCAGAAACGAAAGCCGAGCGCATGATTGGGTTCTCGGACGGAGAGCACCGCGTCATCGTCACCAAGCCGTCTATCGCCGGGTTCGGGATGAACTGGCAACACTGCCATAACGTTGCGTTTGTTGGCCTGTCTGATTCGTGGGAGCAGTGGTATCAGGCCATCCGTAGGTGTTGGCGTTTTGGGCAGACGAAAGACGTCACGGCCCATCTGATTGTGGCAGACACGGAGGGCGCGGTCGTGGCGAACATCGAGCGAAAGGAACGGCAGGCGGCTGAAATGATGGAGAAACTTGTCGAGCACATGGGGCAACAATACGAGCGAGTCGGGTACGAAGAACAAGACACGCCAACGGCGATGCCGTCTTGGCTGAAAGCAGAGGCCGTATAATGGAAGCGACAGGAGAAAGGTACGCAGCGTACAATGGCGACTGTGTCGACGTGATCAAGGTAATCCCAGACGATAGCGTTGGATTGTCGGTCTTCTCTCCCCCCTTTCCGGGCATGTACGCCTATACCGACAGTCCTAGGGACATGGGGAACTGCAAGAACACGGACGACATGCTAGATCACTTCACGTTCCTGATTCCCGAGCTACTGCGAATCACAATGCCTGGCCGGTCGTGTTGCATTCACCTTGCGCAAGAGCCCATCTTCAAGTGGCAGGAAGGATTCAGCGGGCTTCGGGACTTCCGCGGCGAACTGATTCGGCGCATGGTTGATCATGATTGGGTATTCGCCAGCGAACGGATGATCGACAAAGACCCGCAACTCAAGGCGGCGCGCACGAAGGACATCGGCCTGGCCATGAAGACCGCGGCCACAGACAGCGCCAAGCTGACGGGGACTATGCCGGATTATCTTCTGCAATTCAAGAAGAAAGGTGACAACCCGACGCCGATCCGCGCGCTCATCGACCACGATAAACCGTCACTCCAGAACCAAGATGGATGGATTTCCAAACAGGAATGGATATGGTGGGCATCGGCCATCTGGTGGAACTCGAAACGCCACAGCCCGGACGGTGGAATTTCTGAGACACACGTGCTGCGGAACTTCCGAGACGGCAAAGACTCCGAAGATGAGAAGCACTTGTGTCCGCTTCAGCTCGGCGTCATCGAGCGATGTGTCAAGATCTGGTCTGCTCCCGGCGATGTCGTGTTCTCTCCGTTCATGGGCATCGGCTCCGAGGGGTACATGGCCGTGACGCTTCAACGTAAATTCATCGGCATCGAGTTGAAGCCGTCATATTTCAACGTCGCATGCCGGAACTTGGAACGCGCCGAGCACGAAGCAACGACTGGCGATCTGTGGGCATGGGCAGAAGATGAGGAAAACAACACGGAGGAAGCCAATGAAAAACCTAGATAACGCAGACGGCCTGTTCCTCGTGGCCGTGATTGAGGGGGAAGTGACCATAGCCGACGTGGTAGATGGCCATGCTCTTCCGCCGGCGAACTTCCAACAGGACGGCCTCGGCGTCCACGAATCGGCCATCGAACTGGTGACACGCATCAAGACGGTGCTGGCTGGCGTCGCGTATCAAGAGTCGATGCTTGCGGCTGAAATCGTGGAAGGGGAAATCACACCATGAATGCATCGGAACTCATGCGCCTGGACGCCATAGAACGCTTCATGGCCCGCGCGGTTGCGCAGTTCCCGTCTCTCGGGGAGCCGCCAGACAGTCTGGTATGCAAAGCCGTGCCAATCACCGACGCCCCCGACGATGACATCGGAAACGAGTACGTGTCCGGGGAGGCGCTGCGAGAGATTGGGCAGGCTATATCGCACGTGCTGTCGATGGCGGAACACGAGCGGTTAAAGACGTTGCTTCCCAAGCATGCGTATGGCTCGGACGCGGTAGCGGAGGTGGTGGACTGGCCGTATTTTGGATATTATTGGTGGAAAGGGTCGCCAAATATTCTTATCGAAACCGGATGGCACTTCGATGGAGATCTAGGCGCTACTGTCAAGGACGCCCCCACCCCCGACGCCCCCGGCGACGACACCAGGGACGCGGCGCTGGCACAGATGGAAGCGCGGTTGGCGGTTGTGACGGAAGAGCGGGACGAGCTTTATGTCGAAGTGGATCGCGGTAACGCTCGAATTGTCACGCTGGAAAACAATGTCCAAGGGCGCATTGAACGTCTTGCAATTTCGCACGGGTGCCAAAGCGGGTGCAACGCCCAGGATTGTGGCCGCACAAACCGATGCGAAGATCACGGCGAGCTCAATCGACTCAACCACCTGCTCTTTGGCACCGGCGAGTTCGCGCCGAAGGAGAAAGCATGATGCCCCGCCTCAGAGTCATCTACGAACCCAAAGGCGCCGCGCGTGCAGAATCAACCGTATCGCAAATCACCGAAAAGGTGTAGACTGGATCAAAAAAGCCTCTCGTAGGCGAAAGGAGACACCATGCGAAGAGCATACGTTGTGGCGCTGGTCTCGGCCCTGTGCCTGTTTGGGCTGGCACACGCGATCACCCCAGACGACCGTGCACCGCTCGCCAGGTTTGAGCCAGCCGTCGTCAGCATTCTCGACACCGGCGCGAAATATCAGGTATGGCTGTCAGGCTATTCTCCGCACCATGTCGCGATCAAAGTCTACGACAACATGCAGCGCCTCGTAGGCGCCTACGCGGACGCTGTTCCCCCGGAACAGTTCGATGCCTTTCTAAAAACCACGATGACCGACTATGCCGCCGCTGCGCCCCCGGAACGCCTTGACGCGATTCTCAACCCGTTGGGATACGTGAAGACCTCGAAGGGCGTAGCGATGGCGTCTGGCGTGTCTGTCGCGTCCAAGGCCCAACGGCTGGAAGTGCGCGGACCTTTCGCCAATCTGTTCAAATCGCAGCCGGCCGCAACCAACGCGCAGCGGGCCATGCAGGAACTGTCGGCCATCGAGGCGGACCGGCTTACGGATGCGGCTATCGCGGCGGAGGTGGGCCCATGGAAGGAACTGTCAAAATGACATGGATTAGCCGAATGTCACGTTTTCTCAAATCCTCCAGACGGACCACCCGCCTGATAACCATCGAAACGCTTCAGCACCATTACAGGCGGAAATTCGAGGACATTGTCCACGACGGCATGACGCCGCTCGATCTCATCGGGCGCACCGAGGGGTTCTGGTCTTCTCGGATAAAGTTCCGCGCCCGCGATTGTATCACGATACTGATCGAGTCGGGCGTGTTGTCAGAGGACGTGATAACCGAGTTATGGGCGCGCGTCAAGAAGCGAGCCGGGGCCAAATATGGACGTCGTCCGGCCGATCCGGCGGCAGACTATGACGCCATGAATGGATATGAGGCGTTCTGTTCAGCCACTTCGTTGTGGCTCGGTTCGCCTCTTACCGCGTCCCTGTGGGAGCCGTCCAAGCACGCAGCGAGCGCCCTGATACAGATCTCAGAGGCGGCGTTTCAGGCAGGCGGAGCCGACGCAAAGGGGTGTGAGGAGTCTGACGCCGAGGACGCTGCACAGCTTGAGGATTTGCGCGCGGTCATTTTGGAAGCGGAGGCCGCATGCCACACCTCCGACAACTAACCCGAGCCGCGGCCATCGCAGCACCTGTGACCGTTCTCGCTCAATAGCGAAAGAGAGGGACTCTTGACCATAGCGGCGACGGACTCGCGGGCGGTGCCTCAACACCTACGCCGCGATCTGACTCGCATGAGCCGAATGTCCTCATGCCTCAGTGATGGCTTCTGGGCCACGCAAGCCGTGAACGACGCGCTGTGGCATGAGCTACCGGAAGACGTTGGCCGCGGTCTTGTCCTTGGCGACTGCAAGC
>Ga0075116_10001607_pt1 | contig 10341 bp, 8 predicted proteins | sample AntAceMetag02UKC_FD_69786 | JGI IMG/M metagenome (GOLD analysis project Ga0075116, IMG submission 69786) | Saline lake microbial communities from Ace Lake, Antarctica- Antarctic Ace Lake Metagenome 02UKC | ecosystem: Environmental > Aquatic > Non-marine Saline and Alkaline > Saline | place...
TATATCTGGCTTCTTTTTCTATTTTAGTTTCTTTTTCTTTCATCTTGTTTTATATTTAATTTTAATACAAATCCTCAACTATTATTGACCAACTTTTGGTATTTGCTACAGATATTTTAAAATAAAACTCTCCTTCTCCTTCATAGATATAGTCAGTATCACTTGCACTTAAACCAGAATGCGAAACTTGGTCAGTAATAACTGATTCGCCAACACGATAAATATTGATGACAAACAACCCATTTGTTTCATCACCGAATTCTCCAGAATCTTGAAAATTCCATTTTATTCTCCACTGTTTCTCTTGAATTGAAAATGGCTGAGTATTTTTATTGCTAGTTCCCGAAAAAGAAATTACATCGTGCCATGTTTTTTCTTCTTGTTGAATTTGGGAAGCTCCTTGAGTTTGCTCCTGTGGTAATTGTTGTTCTGATTCTTCTCCATTACTGCCAATGATAATAATAACAATAATTAAAACAATTATCCCAACTATAATATAAATTAATTTTTTCATATTATTTAATTCTTTTTTCATTTATTTTAATCTTTTGTTCTATTTTCCTTAAACCTATTCTTAAGATATTGCTTTTCAAACTTCAAAGATTTTATCTTAATATCAAATAATTCCTTTTCTTTCTTAATTTCTTCATCTATTAATTCTAATCTTCCCATAATCTCTAAAAACTCACTTTGTTTAAGTGATCTAATTCCTCTTGGTCTTGTTCTTTTAATTTTCTTTTTGGTTGGTTTAATTGTTTTTTTTGTCTTTGTCATAATTTTAATGTTTTTCTAAATTCTTTTTTTAATTTATTTTTAACTCCAACAAGATCAGAAGAAATTAATTTAAAACTTTCATCCCAGTTATCAAAAGATTGTTTGAAATCACCTTGCTGTTGCTGAATATTGGAAACAGTTAATTTTGAGGTAATTTCAATATATTTTTTTAAAAAATTATTTATTAATATAACAGTACTTTTATTTAATATTATTTCTTCTCTCCAAAATTCATGTTGAAATTTCTGAAAATTATTTTTAACCTCATTCAGTGACTTTATTCTTTTACCTATAGATTCTTTTTGAGTATCAGCACCAATAAAATATACATATTCTTTTATTTTAAATTCAAGATCAACTATTTGTCTATACAAATTTTTAATGATTATTAATTTTTGCTCATATATTTTTTCAAATGCATATTTCTTTAAGCCAATAAAATAACCTAAAACAAGACCAAGAATAGCAACACTACCGCCAATAATTGTATTTATTATATTAATTTCTTCCATAAAATTATTCCTAATCATCTCCAAATTCTGTGTTTCATTTTAAATCAATATTTTTAAGTCCATCTTCGAGTAACTTAATAAGCTTATGAATTTGATTCTCATTTTTTATAGTTTTAGGAAAATCCTTTAATCGTTTAATAATCTCTTTTGATGATAACAAACTAGTCCAACCTTCCATTCCAAAAGCAATCCAACCACCTGATGGATTAATTTCTACTAGTCCTATTACTTTTACTCTTGGGCCACTCATGTATACATATTCTAGACCAATTGATTTACTTCTGTATCTAATCCTGACATCATTATTTTCTTGAGCTATTTTATAAAATTCATCTTTACCTAAAACTAATGCGTTATAAATTTCTTTCGGATAATTGTTTGCTAATTCTACAAAATCATCATCGGTAATTATCGCTGTTTTAATTTTAGATTTAAACTTCGCACATTTTTCTATAAACTCTTTTTTAGCTTCATTTATATTCCTACCTTCAGACAAAAAAGAAGTTACAGATTTATTTAATTCTTCAGCTCTATTTAATAAAGAATCTTTGCTTACTAATAAATAAAGCTTCGACAAAATACTTTCAGCGTTCTTATCTAATAAGTCATCAAAATCAAATTCTATTATAGGTTTAGTTTTAGAAAGATCATTTAAATTTATTAAAGAAGAATATAAGGCAGTATGTTGTCCTGATGTAATAACAATAAATGGTGTTCGAAGTTTAAAAGTATATTCTAAGCATTGATCCAAATGATTTTTAATTTGAGCTTCCCATGATTTAGTTTCTATAATCAAAATTGGTTTTAAATTCTTGTTAATCACCGCTATATCAGTGCCAAGTAATTCGAAGTCCAAATCTTTAATAATATCATATCCTAAAAACTGAAGTAATGGTAATACTATTTTAGTCTTTACATTTTCCTCTGAACCTCTCCTGCCAGCAACTATATGCTTACTTGGTTTAATCGATTTTATAATTTGTAAAAATTCTGATTTATTCATTTTCTAAAATTCTTTTAGTTTCCTTTTTTATTTTTTCTAATTTTTTGCCTTTTATTTCCTTAACATTTTTTATCCAAGGATATTCTAGATTTTTATTAAAAGTAGCATAATAAAAATGACCTCTATCAATAAATTTATTGTCAATTTCTTTTGAAGTATAAGCTTTAAATCTTCCAATAATATGATATTTATTATCAATCTCTTCAAATCTAACTTCATACTCTGAATCTTTTGATTGATTCACTACCCCATGGGCATAGACTCTTATAATAATAGTTTGCCCAATAGCTTTAAATATTTCAAGTGCAAATTTTCTACCAGAAAGAGATCTTCCTATTTTAATTTTTGTATGTGAAAAATTTGTTTTCTGCGCATTACTTTTAGCAGCATTTTTTGCAAGCTTGTCTACTTCTTTAGTTTGCTCATTAGATTTTCCTTTAATCCATTTTACTTCTGTTGAAAAACGAATCTTTTGACGTTCTCTAAAATATTCTTTCCATAAAAATAAATTTTTAATTGTTCCGCCATTTGCTTTTTTCCACTTATTCTTTTGCCATCCATAAACCCAACAACAACCATCAACAATATTTTGACAATCACTTAAAATAACTATGCGAGTAATATCGTCTTCTCTAAGATGAGTTTGTTTTTTGTTTATCCATTTTAACGCATTTATTAATGCCGCAAGTTCCATACTATTACTTGTTCCAATATTGTAAGACCATGATAATTTCTCATTATTTTTATGACAATAGTCTGGATATTCAATAATTCCGGCACAACCAACCTTTGATCCAGGATTCGTTATAGCTGAACCATCAATATAAATTATTAAAGTGTTACAACCATACATGTATAAATTTCTAGTTTATAATATCTACCTCATAACCTTATTTAATAGACTCTCGTAACTATCTACTACATCATATTTAATGTCTTTATCTTTTAATGCTTTAAAATGTTCTTTAGCATATTCTATTTTTTGTTTTTCAATTCCTCTCAATTCTAAACTATTCATTGTGCCTTTAGTTTCGGCAATAAAGTAAATATATTTAAAATCTTTATCATCAAAAACTATTGCCCAATCTGGATTATAATTACCTACTGGCGTTGGTATCTTAAAATCTCTTGGAAGCTTAGCGTAAACCATAACCTGCCCAGCTTCTAATTCTTCTGCAAATTTTCTTTCAATATTAGAATCTATTTTTAAATAATTATAGATATGTTTTTTGACTTCCAAAACATTATTTGATAATGATCCTTTTAAATTATTGATAGTAAATATATCTTCATTATAGCTCTCGCTCGTCTTTGAATAAACAATACTATTAATTAAAGTAGTGGCTTTTTCATTAGAAATTAAAGTTGAAATTTGTTTAATAAAATCCTCTGGATTTATTTTGAATTGCGAAAATATATCCTTCTTTAAATGCTGTAGAATTTTAACAACTGACTTCCTAGTTAAAACTGTATTTTTTGCAATTTCATCTATTAGGTCATAAGTTATTCTTTCGCTCACAAAAAAATCAACTTGCTCAATTTTTTTATCTTTTATCTTTATATTACCACCTTCTTTTAAACTATCTTCACTCATTTCGTCTTCTTGCTCACCCAGAGTTGTAATCACTTTAGCTCTCTTTACTTTTAATTTTTTGTTAATAGAATCAATGCTTTTTTTAATAAGCTCTTCACTATCAAAATCAACCTCATACACTGTCTTAACTTTTATTCTATTCCATAAATCTTGAAACTCTTTTTTCTTAAAGTTATCTGTCAATTTAAAAGCTGGAATATTATTTCTTCTTTCATCGCTAGTAATTTTAAGTTCTGAAGTTAGATATATCTTGCTCATCAACTCACCTACTTCTTTTTTAAAGCCCTCTATTTCTTTTGGAATCTCCATTTTATCTTGTTCAATATCCTCAATTAACTTTTCTGTAATTTCATCATTCTCATTTATATATTTTGAATTTTCAAAATCATTAAGCAACCTTCTTGCATCTCTATCATTAAATATAAATTCTTCACCTTTCTCGTTTCTTAAAACTCTTCCAACTAACACATCTGTTGTTAGTACAATTGGTCTATCTGATAATGATTCTAGAATCTCCTTCTGTAATTCTTTAGCAAATTTATCATATGATTCACTAGCAATAATAGTTAAATTATTAGTATCAAAAAAATCATCCTCTAGAACACTTGTATCCATTCTATCACCTTCTTTATTAACGCAGATTCTAAGACCGCGTCCAATTTCTTGCCTTTTACTAATATTTGATTGACTATGTTTAAGAGTACAAATCTGAAAAATATTAGGATTATCCCAACCTTCTCTAAGCGCTGAATGAGAAAAAATAAATCTAGTTGGCTCTTCAATGCTTAATAATTTTTCTTTATTCTTCATTATTAAATTATAGGCATCGCTATCACCACTACCACCTTCATTTCTGTTTTCTTCTGAATCAATAAACTTACCCTTCTTATCAATAGAAAAATATCCATTATGTATCTGACCAGAATTAAAACTATCAAGATATTTATTATAATCTAGACTAAACAAATCCTTATATTCTGTAACAGCATTCTTATATTCTTCTTCAAAAACTAAAGCATATTCCCCTTTTGTTTTTCTATTATTTTCATCGTATTGACGATACTTATCAACTTTATCAATAAAGAATAAAGATAAAACTTTTATTCCTTTTTCAAATAAAACTTTTTCTTTTTCTAAATGAGATCTAATAGCTTCTCTAATTTGAATTCTTCGCAAATGCTTTTGATCTATCTCTCCACTAGCCTGACCAACTTCAAGAGTTATGCCATTAATAAAGCTAAGTGAATTGTTAAGTCCATTAATACTATTAACAACAAATCCCTTGTATTGCTTTAGTTTATTAGAAAGTTGATATAAGTCATCTCCTTCATTTACATTTCTCAATACTTTTTTAATGCCTATATTCTGCTTGATTTCAAATTCTAATTTAGCAGTTGGATATTTTTTATCACTTACATTAATTCTATCTAAAAACAAATAACTATTTGTCCCAGAATCCCCTAATAATTCAATTCCTTTGACACTAATTTTTTTAACTAACTTTTGATTAAAGGCATCTACTGCATCGAGTCTATATATCTTATTAAAGTCTTCTTTGTGAGTAGCTGAATACCTAAGGTTAAAAAGACTATTAAAATTTTTAATTGATTCATTGGCTTGTTTCCCAAATTTCTGAGGCTCATCAATAATCAAAATAGGTTTAATGCTTTTTAAAACATCAATCGGTTTCCGAGATTGCATTTCATCTAACTTTTTATATATTCTTCTAGCGTTTTCACTTCTAGCAGCAAATGCCTGATAGTTCATAACGATTACTTCAATCGCGGAACTAGAAGCAAACTTTTTAATGTTATTAATATTTGTTTTCTTTTTAGAATCATATACTTCAAAACGAATTTTCTTACCGTAGATTTCCTGAAAATGCTCAGCTGTTATTTGAAAAGATTTATTAACTCCTTCGCGAATAGCAATTGATGGCACCATGACTATAAATTTACTCCAGCCATAATGCTTATTTAATTCATACATAGTTTTGATATAGACGTATGTCTTTCCGGTTCCTGTTTCCATTTCAATAGTAAAATCCATACTAGCCAACTCTTTTAATGGTGTCAAACCTTGCTCCTTTTGAACATTTTGAACATTTTTTAATATATCAATTTCAGCAAGTTCAATCCTTTTATTGCCAAAAGCGATATCTTCTATAAAACTGATTTGTCCCTTGTCTGCTCCTCTACTCAATAACTCTTTTCTTTTTCCTTTTGTCTGCCCAATAAAACAATTAACCACTGCCATGGTTGCGTCATACTGATACTTCTGTTGTTTAAATTTTAATTTCATATCTAAGAATAACTTATTTTTTAAATCACATTTACGTGTGTTTCTGGAGATAATCTTTTAAATCTTTCTTCAATATTTATCCTGTCTTTATCGTCTTTGAAACCTGCGTCGCAAAATACCACCTTTAGCGGTTTTATTTTTGCTATTTCATCTACTATCTTAATATTTATTTTTTCATCAAAACAAGCCACTAATGAATTACTAGCTACAAAAAATACTTTATTACCTAAGATATCCTCCTCTTCAATCTTAAGAGATAATTCAAGTCCGAGATCAAGAATAATTTGCGTAAGTAAATCTTCTGGGTCTCTATCTTCTTTAATATTATTTGCAAGATCAAGCAATGAATTTTGCTTTAAATCTTTTGGATTATAGTAAACATCTTTCATATTAGATGAATCTGTTTTGTAAACTCTAAATCCAAAATCTAATTTTTCAGGATCAATAGTTTCTTCTCCTATTTTTAACTGCCTACCTTTTTCTTTTAACTCTTCTTTAATCTTTTTACCTGCTCTTCGTATTCTTTCTTTGCCAATATCTGAAATTGTTTTATATCCTGCTTTATATGCTTCTGATTTTTCATCTGTTTCCTCTGGTAACTGAACCATTATATACTTCCTATTCCCCCTATCTTCAGTATTTAACTGCATTACGGCGTGAGCAGTTGTAGCCGAGCCGGAGAAGAAATCAAGGATAATATCATTTTTATTTATCATTAATTTTAATATATCCTTCATTAAAAAAATAGATTTAGGAAAATCAAATGTCTTTATTCCTAATAATGAATCAACTATTTTTGTGCCATAATGAAAGCCGTGATATTTTTTATTAATCCAATGAGTTTTAATCACCTGATCTTCTCTTAATTTTTCAAAAATTTTTATTTTTCCATCATTTTCTTCTATTGCTATAATATCACCTTTATTATATCTTTCTTTAAATGTTTCTTTTGTTGTTTTCCAAGTTCTTTCTTGTTTTGAATCTGTAATTGGATAAACTTCACAAAATCCGTCCTGTTTTTCTAAGCTAATATTTTTTAAATCTGGACTTACATATAATGGATAATAAAAATGAGGCTTGCTTTCTCTGGTACTATATTTGCCATCTGATAATCTAATAAAATTTTTAAGTCTATAACTTCCACTATCATCAACTTTATCAAATAAAGATGAAATTTCATCGTCCAAGGCAACTTTATTAAAACTACATTGATCTATATCTTTTGCATATACAACCATGTATTCATGGCTAAGTCCAAAAAAATTTGCTTGATTTCTGCCTTCAGGTTTATGAACAACAGCCACTATACCTAGGCGATTATTTTCGCTAAAAATTTCATCACAAATATTTACTAAACCTGAAATTTCATTATGATCAATTGCAACAACAAAAAATCCATTAGCTTTTAATAAATCTCTTGAAACAACAATCCGCTCATACATCATACTAAGCCAATCTGAATGAAATCTTCCATTAGTATCTGTATTCTTAAATAATTTTCCTCCTTCTTCATTAAATACTCCAGATTCTTTATCATATTCATCTTTGTTTTGTTTGAAATCATTATTATAAATCATAGCTGTTCCAGTGTTATACGGAGGGTCTATATAAATCATTTTTACTTTATTCAAATATGACTCCTGTAATAATTTAAGAACTTCAAAATTGTCTCCTTCAATATAGATATTTTCTGTATTTTCAAAATCAACTGAATCTTTTTTTACAGGCCTTAAGGTTTTATTAATTGAAGCATTAGCTTTCAAAATAGAAGCTCTTTTTCCTGGCCAATCAAGACGATAACGTTCTTCTCCACCTTCTACTAAAACATCTGACAATTCTTGTTTGAGTAAATCAAAATCAATCACTCCTTCTTTAACAATATTTGGGAAAAGTTTAGTAATCTTTTTTATATTATCTTCTGTAAGATTATTTGTTTTCATATCTAATTTCTTCATATATTTTATTTAATATTATTTTCTTTTATTATATCTTCTAACTTTTGTTTTTGTTTTAATAACTCTTTATTTATTTCTACTTTCCGATTAAATTGTTTTTCTTTAGCCAACTTATTTCCCAATATTTGAATATCACTCTTTAGATTCTTGACCTTATTATCTTCTTCTATTATATCATTAAAATATTTCTTTTCCTCTTTAATACCTTTAATAAATTTCTTAATAATTTTTTGATAAACTTTTTCCAAACTAGCACCTGTAAAATCAAAATCTATTTCTTCATTCCATTCTGAAAAATAATAACCATTTATAGTATTACTTTCTTTTAAAGAAACCGCATATTGTTTTTCATCTTGAAAATTAATAATAAACAATATTGGATAAGGAATAACTTTATCTATTATTTGTAAAATGTTTTTTAGTGTAGTTTTTTCTTTCAACTCAATATCAAATATCTGTATCTCTTCTACCTTCTCTGTTTTTTTTATATTAATAGTATCTTCAGCTAACTTATATTTCCAAACTATTTTTTGAACTTTATTTATAAAATCATCTTTAAGTTTTTTTGTAATAAAAACACGATTATAGAATTGGGTTTTTGGAATAAATTTATTTACCTTAGCACTTTCTGGTAATTTCATATTATTTTATAACCATAAAAGTTATTAACTCAAAATCTTCTAATCCTTTAATATCGTTAATCAAGGCAGTTGTGCCTCCAGTTGAAAACAAACTATTAATATCGCCTTCGTCTTTAACATTTAAGATAGATTGAATTGCTTCGCTTAAAAGATTTGAATATTTATCCATCTTTTTACCATCTTTAGTCTCCTTATTAAAAAGTTCATAAACTTTCTTTATTGGTTCTTCTTTGCCTTTGGCAATAATGCGCAAGATATCAAGAGTATTTTTTACATTCAAATGATTAGATAATATCTCGCCATTCTCATCTAAGTAAACCAGATAAAACGGATGCAATTGATTAGTATTATTAATGTTTACATTTTTATTTATGTTTTTTAAGACAAAAATGATACCTGGTTTTATGTTTTTACTTAAATCACTCTTACAAACTGCGTGCATGCCATTAGCAGTAGCATCTAAACCTCCATGTTCATTAATGTAACTAACTAAATCCATTCTAAAATCATTCAATCCTAAATCAGTAATTGAAATTCCTGTATTCATATCTTCAATATCAACCACTTCTTCTTGAAGTTTTTCTAATTGTTTTTTTCTATACTCTAAATCTATGGATTCATTAGTTAAAACATTATCCTCACCAGTAGCAGTGGCATCTACCATTAACATTCTATTCTCAACTCTATTTTTAAGTTTTATATAATCATCTAAAGAGATACTTGGCCAAAAATTAACCAATTGTATATCCTTATTTATTGAACCAATTCTATCAATTCTTCCAAATCTTTGAATTATTTTTACCGGATTCCAATGAATGTCATAGTTAATAAGATAATCGCAATCCTGTAAATTCTGTCCTTCTGAAATACAATCAGTAGCAATTAATATATCAATCTCTTTGGTATTATCTTTACTTTTCCTTTCTTTAGAGCGTGGTGAAAAATTAATTAGGATGTTATTAAATTGTCTGTTTATATCCAATGTGCATTCATTCTGGTCAGTGCCAATAACTTTTGCAACTTCAAGGCCATGATTCTCTTTGGCGTATTTTGATATATGTTTGTATAAATAATTTGTCGTATCTGCAAATGCCGAGAAAATAAGAATCTTTTTATTATCAACATTAATAGGATTATTAATCTTATTATCAATAACTTGTTTTAAGTCATTTAATTTTTTATCATTTTCCACTGTCACCTTTTTCATTTCTTTTAATAATTTAACTGCTATTTCATGATCTGCTTTCAAATCTTCCTTCCATCCTAAAGTATTCATATCCTTTAAATTAATTTTCACTTTATCGCCTATGCTAAAATTATCATCAAGCCAATCATCACTTTCAACATTTGTATCTAAATTATCTATCTGCAAAGATTCAACTGAAAATTCCTGACCATTTTTTTCAAAATTTTCAATACTTTCAATTCTGTCTTTTACATTATTTATAAATTTATTTAAAGTAATACGAAAAGATTCAACTGAACTTTCTAATCTTTTTAATAAATTTACTCTCATTAATTTCTGTAAACTTTTTTCTCTATTAGATTGCTTAAAACTAAC
>Ga0075116_10001608_pt1 | contig 10334 bp, 13 predicted proteins | sample AntAceMetag02UKC_FD_69786 | JGI IMG/M metagenome (GOLD analysis project Ga0075116, IMG submission 69786) | Saline lake microbial communities from Ace Lake, Antarctica- Antarctic Ace Lake Metagenome 02UKC | ecosystem: Environmental > Aquatic > Non-marine Saline and Alkaline > Saline | place...
CTCTACTGTAGTAAACCTTGCAAACCTAGTCCAACTATTCCCCTGATTATAACTTGTTTCAAGTACAACGTCAAGACTCTCATCTGAATCGGCTCTTACCATGTCAGTAACGTCTAGATAAAATGCTGACTCTTTAAACTGACCAAGGTTAACTGCACCATAAGAATTAGTCCTACCATCAGTTGCATACAAACCACCAGACGGATATATATATTCTTCGTGGTAATTACTCGTTGGCTGTGTCGATCCGGTATCTTTCTGCCAGTATATAAGCGATGTCGGTTGGTTATTTTCATCTACTAGGACGTTTCTGGGAGCTCCACTTGGCATTGGCCCACCAATGTTGTTCATATTTGGCATCTTATTTCTCCTTATTATTTTATACTCATTAACATATGTCACTTATGTCTTTATTTAATAGTTCCATGTATGAATCTTTCCATAAGTAGCTAAATTTACTTGCGCAATGGTTCTCCTTTACATTATCATACGCATTATTAGCAATAACACGTCTCTTTTCCTCATTATTAACTAGTTCTTCTATTGCTTCGTACCATTTATCATCACCAACAAGTATACCATTTTCTCCATCTGTGATATCTACGTTATATGGTGGGATATTAGATGCTATAGTAGGAATTTTCAATGCTGAATACTCTAAGTATTTTAAGCTTGACTTGCTCCTATTAAACTGGTCATCTATAATGGGGCATAATCCAATATCTATATTTAATGTCATTAGCTTATACGGATAGGCTACATGTTGCACCCAGTTTACCCATTCTATCTTATCTTCTGGTATATCCTTAAACAGGCCCTGAAAGCCCATATCTCCAAAAAATACAAACTTAACATTGTCATATTTCTTTATTATCTTCTTTATTGCTGGCGCTACCATATAAAGATCATGATAATGCGAAAAACCACCTTGCCATCCTATTCTTATCTCTTTCTTTACCATTTCTACTGGATGAAAGATGTTAAAATCAATTAAGTTAGGTAATACAACTGTATTTGGATTTATTTTGCTAAGAGTATTTTTAAGTATATCCGTGGTGCATGTTACCATGTCAGCCTTCTTAAAGTTAGCTCTAAACATAAATCTACGCTGTAAATTGGTTTCTATGTTAAATCCAGCCTCACCATCTTGCCATAACATCTTTTCTGTACCGTCAGCAAACGTATAGCTTACATTCTCTATCCCATACCACTGATATGATGGATTTAATGGGTGAGTGCTAAATGGATCATCATCATAGTCAACTACAACTGACTTACCATGTTTCTGTGCAACCTTTATAAAATTAAGCCATTTGTCATCAGCTGGCCTTTGAAACACTATAACATCTGATTCTATTATTTTGTCTACTACAAAATTTAAATCGCTTGCATTACCTTCATGTATTGTTAGTATATTAGCTAAGTTATTTTCTAGCATCTTATATAGTGGCTGTACTAGCCTATAGTGTGCTCCAGCCGCATGACCGCGCTCGAACCCTAAACACCGTAAATTATTGCTCATCTGTATACCCCTCTTTTTCGTCTATTGTAAACTGTAGTTGTCTAATAACACATTTCATTGCATAATTGTCTGATGTGCCCCATGGGGCTCTATTGGGTTGACCTAAACAGCTAGGATAATGTGAAATATCTTCTTCCTCAAGTGAAGACCATCCAAAATCAATTATCTTTATAATATTGTCCTTAACCATTAAGTTATCTACCTTTATATCATTGTGACATATTCCAACTTTCCTTAAATACAATACTATGTCTACGAGTTGATTCTTCCAGTCTTCAGGTAAGTTATCTGCTGTTAAATGATCTCCACAATCTTCTATCTCTATTTCATCGCCGATAGAACCAATAAGCTTTGGTATATGTGCTGAATCACATAATGTTAATATCCTCTCCTCATTTTCTATAAGGGAAAAGTCATCATAACTAACTTGTTTTTTCCTCACACTGTTCTTACCCTTACTAACAACACTTGTAGCTCCCTGCAAATATGAGTTAAAAGCTCCAACAGTAGGGTCATCAGGGGTAGTCCATCCTATGCCAGTCTTCTGTAATACTTCTAGTAGTTCAGATATTGTAGAGCTACCAAGTATTTCTGGATATGTATTAGCACACTTATGATGTACAGCATGATATGCTAGCGCAATTAGATGATGTGTTGAACTTGGTGTATAAAAACCGTTCTCATTCCATACCCTTTTTCTTAACACTTCATTCTCAAATCTCTTGGGATAGTAGTTGTCTCCAACATATCGTACATCTATTTGAATAAAACTATCACCTATAGGCTGCTTGAATTGAACCCTAGGACTTGGGTATACTCTTTCTGCTTCCGGAAACGTTTCAATCCAATGATCTATGTCATATACCAGTATATCTAAGTCGCTGTGCGCTCCCAATTCAATACTATGTGGTAAGTTTTCCCAGTTTCTCAATACAACATAGGAAAAGCTTATATCATTCATTCTATCTAAGAAGTCTTTTATTGTGGTCATTGTAATAGCCCCCTCGTCCTTTCTATGCCAATATCGTTAAATAACTCTAATACATGTTTATTGTTTTTACTTATAAATGGTACAATCTCTATGTTATATGAGTCTAATACTTTTTTGTCTAGATACTTATTGACAGCATCTGGATTAGTTAAGTACTTATCAGCATTGTACTTAACACATATTTCAGCAAGTCTCTCTGTTCCCTTTTTATCTGTGGGAAAGTCATATACTATCTTGTTGGTGTCTATGCCCAACATCTTACACATTGCTATAATCCAACTAATATTTACATCTGCAAGATTAGTTCCATTAGTGTATACCTTGTCTTTTATTGGTATCTTACCCTTGGTTACTGGGTTAGTCCACCATTTATCATTAACCTTACATCTATTAGTCCATCCGTTCTTTTCAAACTGACAATGCTGAAGAATGCAGAATATATCTGATTGATGTATCTTTTCGAAGTATGGCATCCAAGGCATGAACGAAGGTTGATGGATACTGATTATCATATTACCCCTCTAAAGTGTTGTTTACTGTGTTCTATAATTGCATCAGGGACCCGTTAAGGGGTCTAGATTAAAAGATCTATTTTTATTGGTATCAATGTGTACCTTATTTTTTAGGCACCTTAAAACTAATGTTCATAGTAAGACAAAGGAAGTTAGCTCGTTTTATATTATTTTAATTTGTAGTACTTCTTTCTCCGGACTCTTTAATTCAGGCATTGGTATTGTTATCCTTAACATACCATCCTCATGTTCTGCCTCTATATTTCCGATGTTTGCCGTGTCAGGAAGTTGTATACTTCTGCTGAACGACCTTTTAGATACTTCCCTACATACGTATCTATCATCACTTATTTCTTCTTTCTTGTCTACCGATCCCTCAATCGTAAGTATTCCCTCTTCTACCTTTAAAGATAAGTTCTCTTTTGTTACCTCAGGCACATAAGCATCTATATGAAGAGCTTCCTCGTGCTGATATACATTCATCTTTGGGTAGGTACTTTTAGATAGTGCAGTTGGAAAGAATCCTTTCCCAAATACACCATTAAGAGCTTTGTCAACTTCGTCAAAAACAGACCTCTGTATGGATGATCTATTATCGAAGCATGAAATCAAGTCTCTCATGTTTACCTCCTTATATCGCTTTCTTCCCTTGCCTTACTATGCCCTCATTATATTACTATTCGTATTGCTTCAAATGATTCAGCATATCTCTTCTTTATGGTAGCTCCATGTACTAAAGCTAGGCTTCTTGTGTATTCTTCCTTCATATAGGGCTTCTCTACCTGCGATCTATAGCAAGCTAGCGCATCTACCTTTCTTTGCATGTGTGCTTCCTGTATAACGCTAAATACATCAGTGCTAAATGATCTATTGTTCCATGGGCACTCATAACCAAGCATGCTAACACCCCTGAATGCTCTAACTGCTTCTTTGTGCACCGTAGTATGGTCCTGATGCGAATCCTGTGAGCTAGGACATAAAACCAGGTCTGGTTTATATTCATTTCCTATAGATATCATAGTATCTAATATCTCTTGCCTGTGTCCTTGAAACTTCCTTACCTCATAACTAAGTACCTTCAAGTTGTAAGGCTGTATGTTTAACATACTTGCAGCATTCTCTTGTTCAGCAATAAGAAGCTTTCTATCTTCAGTCGCCGAAAAGGAAACAAGTAATACGTTAGAACCATAGTATCTCCATTTAGCTATTGAAGCTCCTGCTCCTAATTCTGAGTCATCTGTGTGTGCTGATAAACATAATATGTTACGATAGGTCATCTGGCTTGTCCTTGCCTTTAAACTTGGCAGCTGTATCACCATACCACATCTCATCATCTGGAATACTCTTAGTTACTATACTTCCTGCTCCGACTTTAGAGTTATTTCCTATTGTCACGCCGGGAAGGATAACAGAACCCATACCTATAACAGCATGTTCCTTAACTAGTATCTTACCCCACTTCTCTTTATCTCCTGATGGAGGATATTTATCATTACTAAATTTAACACAAGGAGCTATGAATACATCAGACTCTATTGTGACTCCTTCAGGAATGAAGCATTGTGCACCAATTCTGACATTGTTACCTATAATAACATTCTCGCCTATCTCCGTACCGGCTCCAATCGAAACACCCTTACCTATATTAGCTGTAGGATATATCTTACAATTATCCCATATAACAGTGCCCCTATTGATACCTAAGGACTTCTCTATTAGTGGTGCACTCATATTCAAGCTATTTCTAACCTGCATAACTAGTAGTTCAGTTATTTCACATACACAGTGTCCTCCAACATAATCAATGAACGGAGTAAGTACTGGTTGCTTAAGTTCTTCTTTAACTCCCTTGTTCCTCGTAATCTCGAAGTCAGTAACTACATCTAAGTAGCTTAGGCCTAACTTGTCACATATATCTTCTTGTTCTTTTGCGAGCGCAAGATAAACACCGTAACGAGCTAGTGAAAGAAGCTTACCAAGCTCTGTTCTCATTGTGTTGGACACCATTTTAACTACTATACCGGCCTTCTTAAACACGGCAGACACCTCAATAGCCCCATTACAGTCAAGATTATCAAATGATAAGTACTTTATAAACTTTGACTTGATCTCATTAATGAGCTTAGGGTGTTTACCGCGAACCGGAGAATGAAATACTGGAACAGATCCTGTGTTTTGCCTTATTGTACCAGTAGTTCCTACAGCAACCGTAGAATGTATTACTACATTTCTAGGTTTATATATGCCTACATAATCAATGACATCAGTTATAAATGTGTCACTATATGGTATGCAGATGTGCATTATATCTACTAGACCTTGTTTTTCTGGCGGACCATCAACAATATCGTACACTTCAACATCAAATTTAGTTTTAAATATGTCTACTATAGCTGATCCTATCTCGCCATTGCCAATAACTAGGTGTTTTTTCATTCTATGCCCCTCTCTTTTGTTATTCATCTTCTATTACTGCTCCAACTGTAACAACTTTAACGGCCTGTGGGCCATTATCTCCATTTTCTATCTCAAACTCTACGTCATCATTAGCTTTTAATGTTTTGTATCCAGACATAGTTATTGCTGAAAAGTGTACAAATATATCAGTTCCATCTTCTTTGGCTATAAAGCCATACAATGTGTTATCGTCAAGCTCTTTATCTTGACATCTGCACTTTCTTTGTGATTATATGCGCAGTTCAGACTATATCATATCCTTAAAGATTAAACTATTAGATAAATATCCACATTTAATCTTTCTATTGGACCGGGACGCTCGTGGCTCCATTACTGCTTCCGCTCGAGAGCTAGTCGTTGAACCTTCCACAACCTTTGCTGTCTCTTGACAGTTATCTTTGTGGCTTGGCTGCTGATTATCCTTCTCAGGATTTTCCAGCAATTCATCCCGTTTTAAAAGGGCTATATCAAATTCTAAAATTCCTGCGTGTGCTTCTGCATGACAGTTTGGGCAAAACAATGATCCATTGCATATTGTCATTTCCCCGCCATCAACAGAAGGTACAATATGGTGCGCTTCAACTATTTTATCGTATCCGCATGCCATACACTTATATCCATATTTAAGTACAAGACCTTTTTTCCAAGCATAGCTACATGTATATTTTTCCATTTTAAGTTTTTGATTAATGCGATATTGTCCACTGTTTTTCCTATTACACATCACATCTAATCCATGTTTTGAAAAATATCTATTTAAAGTAGTCCTTGGAATATTGTATTTATTAGACAAGTCAACAAGACTGGCACCATTTCTGTTCTCATGGTATAATTTGTCAATATCTATTATATACTTTTGTCTCCACTTCATTATTTTAGAATCCTTTACTTTTTACCCTTTTTAGGGTCAAACCATCTTACAGTTCCTTTTTCCATAATTACTTATTTCTCCTTTATTATAACTAAATTCACCACGATATGCCCCTATGAACTTCATCGTAATACTCCCTATGAGCTTCTGACTTTATATGGCCTGGTGCTTCTCCGCTCCAGTGACCAATATCTAAGGCTTGTATCTCTGTGATCCAGCCTATTTTGGGGTCTTGTTCTGCTTTAATTTGTTGCATTATAGCTATAGATCCTTTTATTCCATACAGTTGTGCATCATCAAATTCAACACCATCTGTAAGTTTTCTATCCATAAACCATAATCCAACTATGTCATGAGCTACCCTGTAGCCCTTGTTCTCTTTATCCTCAAATCCTTGTGTGAATGCTGGGTTAGATGGCATATAGTTTAACGATGCAACATCTAAATCTGTAGTTAGTAGTGATCTACGCATTGTTGTTAACCAGTCCTTAGGCATTAAAGCATCATTACCTACTACACCTATAATATCTAAATTCTTTTCCCGGGCCCACTTAAAGAACTTAAGAACTGTATTCCTTAATCCCATGTTATTATTATTTACTATAACTGTCTTATTGGGAAGTTCTATTGCATGTAACATGTCTTCTGTTCCATCTTTAGAACCATCGTCTACTAAGTAGAAGTAAACGTTCTCATACTCCTGTGCATTCTTTAGGGCCTTAAGTGTTTGTACTGTATATTCTGGCCGTTTGTAGCATGGTACTAGTATTCCTACTGTTACATCTTCTATTGGTTTATTTGACTTCATTTAATTTACCCTTGGCTTCCTTGACTGCATCAGCAAGTACATTGAACTCCTCTATACTCATCTCAATTCTAGTGTCTCTTATTTTTAAATGGATATAGGCATCGTCGGTAAACTCAGCACCATCAGCAAATATCTTACCTTTATTAAGGTTATATAGGTTTCGATTAAGATTAACCTGAATGCCATCATTGTGACTACCAGATACCTTCTTTCTGCATAACTCTATGTGTGTGCCTTCCTTTGGCTCTGGTCTACCAATTTTACTCCATCTTTCTAATGACTTTGCGAACCCAGTTGCCATCTCTTTAAAGTCTGCTACAGAAAGAATAAGTCTTAAGTTCCTATAGTGTACATGCATCTTCTCAGCGACTTCAACAACAAACCTTGAATTGAATACTGACTTATTGTCTATATCTCTCTTAGCTAGATTCTTAAGTGTTTGACCCATATTAAATACCCCTCTAATCTGTTACTTTAATTTTATGATCCTGTTCCGATCCAGCAAATGCTAGCTTAGCTCTATATAACAGGAAAGAAGGATCATCACCTGACATAATTCCGTCCATGAATTGACGCCATGTTTTTTCATGTTCTTCAGCCCAAAACTCTCTATATACTAGGTTAACCATAAAATTGTATAGCTCCTGAGGTATAGAGAAATCAAACTTAAAGTCCTTACTCTCTGACCATCCACCAGTATTACCTATATCATCAAACTGTTTCTTCTTTATATGGTTAACTCTTCTTACCTCGGCGCATAAAGCAGGAAACTGGTTTATCTTCATCCTCATAAATTCGTCCATACACTTATGCATAAACATTGGATCTTTCATAGCTTCAGCTGACTTCTTAAGTACATTCCTCATTGCTGATAGTTTTAATGGCTCTTCATCATACACCTTATCGTCCATTATTGCCATTTCTTTCTTTATTTTATTTTGATCCATGTTAACACCACCCAAAATCTATACCAAGTATTTTATATAATTCTTTATTGTGCGGCTTAAAGTGATCTGACAGCAGTTTACGTGTCTTAGGGTCCATTCGTCCCTTCTTAGTGGAATTATAGGCTAACTTCTTTCTTAGTTTGTGTTTCTCAAGTCCAAGAAACTTAACTATAGCACTATATACTCTCTGTGTATTGTCAAACATTGACTCTGATTTAACAAACAAGAAGTTTTCTGGTTTAAATATCTCAAACCATCTTTGTACTTGCTTAGCATACTCACCCTTATTGATATAGGAGAACATAAACTGCTCATATGTATCAGGTCCCTTATCCTTAAGTCTAATGTGTTCCATTTGTAATCCATCTTCAAAGGCAGTTAATAATTCATGTTTCACCCTGTCTCCAGCTTTCTTTCTCTTCATATTTAGTTTAAAGTGAGAGTAGGCTCTTTCTATTGGGTTACGCATCATTACTATAAACTTAATGTCATTACCATATGTATCATATATCCTCTTTGCTGTCGGCTCATGATAGAAGTAGAAGGGAGTAGCTTCTAAGGCTATCTGTCCTTCTTTAGTTGCCGCCGGGAAATGAGACTCGTACCACTCCTTGCCTTTATTATAGTATCTATTGAAATAGTATGTTTCCTTTACATCACATGGTAGAATGTCAGGATGTTCTGACAAGTAATTCCAAAGACTGGTGGTTCCACATCGTTGACAACCTATTATAATAGCTCCAGGTTTATTCATCTTTCCCCTCGCTTCCAAAGTGAATGAAATATTAAATATATTAACATATTAAGTATATTACATAGCACTGCTAGTAATACAATATTATGGTTTAAGTTATGAAGCCATAGTTTAAAAAAGATAGCATTGCCTGTTATCACACACAATCTATATACTAGTCCCCTAATAAACAACTTCTTCATTACTCTCCTAGTTAGTATGGTGGAGGCTTTCGCAAACTTCGGCGGCCACCCCCACACATACCATTAAGTTCTTATATCTTAGCTAATGGCACCAGAGGTATTCAGGTAACTCTGTTCAGCATGGGCTTTCTCATTACCAAACTGCAGAGTCATTTCTCCCTCTACCCATCCTTTTATAGCACTAGCTGTCTTAGCACCCTTATACTGTTGTATATCTCTAAGTATAGCTATCTTGATCTGATCAGGAGTAAGTATTGCTATCCTGCCAGGAACTGCCTGACGATCAGGTATGATATCAACTGTACCAAAGGCACCTTCATACTTATTAATGTTCTGAATAGCCATTCTAGTAGAAGCTTCTATGTTGAATGAGAAACCAGTCTTAGCAGAGAATTTCTTAGCTATAACTCTCTTCTGATACGCACCACAAAGAAGTACCCTAGGATCTCCACCAGCGTCCCATACTTCGGCAAGTCTTTCATTAACCATTGTCTCACTAAGCTGAGCGTAAGCCGCTGCAGACGTTCCACCAGAACCTAAACCGGTGTTAGTCTTAATAGCTTTCAATATACCCATTGCAGTACGACCCGTTGCCGAATCACCAACAGCTGTAGTACCTGTGTTAACAAAGATCTTCTCATAGTCAACCGCTATCTCTTTCATAGCTTTCATAAGTTCCCTAGCAACATCGTCTCTAACGCCAGCAGTCGTAACAGCAGCCTGCGTAAAAGAAACCGACCAGTTCCTAAGTCTAATATGAGTATAATTGCCTCTACGAGTTCTCACTTCTGGGCGAGAATACGAAAGATCCGCACCCTCAACAACAGCAGTGGTAGCCGCTGCAGCCAGGTTGTCAACTTGCCATTCCAATCTGTTACCATCATTTCTGATGGGCTAGTCATTTCTGCTAGCCTCTAGCGATCTCGCGCTAGTTCGGACTATATCATCTGCTCTGGTTTAGAGCAGTTCAACATGTAGTCTCTGAGGATTCCAAAGTTTTTAATATCTCTGTCTTATACTGCTCAACTCTTTTCTGCTTTCTTGAACAATAAAAATAGAGACCACTTTCTATAAATGCAATAACCGGTATATATAGTTGGTAGCACTTTTCCCATTTTTTATTTATTTTATGGTTGCTTTTTAATGTAATAGAACCTGTTCTACATCCAAGACCATTCTTTAAAAATGTTTTCAATTGCTGTGCCATCTTTGTGGAGACAAAACCCATTTGATATCTGTTACCTTTCCATTTTGTCTTTCCCTTACTAATATATCCGTCAGCGTCCATTA
>Ga0075116_10001615_pt1 | contig 10310 bp, 16 predicted proteins | sample AntAceMetag02UKC_FD_69786 | JGI IMG/M metagenome (GOLD analysis project Ga0075116, IMG submission 69786) | Saline lake microbial communities from Ace Lake, Antarctica- Antarctic Ace Lake Metagenome 02UKC | ecosystem: Environmental > Aquatic > Non-marine Saline and Alkaline > Saline | place...
AACTTCGACTACTGGTTCTTCTTTCTTATTGTAATGGTTAACATGATGTATCGATTCTTGCATTTTACACCTCTATGTAAAAAAAATAAGAGGGGTTGCCCCCAATTATATTTATGGTTTACTGAACTTTGTCTTGTAAATAATACTAGTTACAACACCTGCTCCCATAGTAGGCATAACAACTGTGTTATTTGTTTTACTAACAGTCAAAAAGTCCACTGCTGTAGTTGCGTATGAACCATCGTAGGTATACGTGATAATATCCGTATTTAATTCGATAGGCCAAGGCAATCCAATAGTTTTGTGCCATCCAATTCCAATATCTGACGACTTAACAGTCGTACTGGTATCTGTGTTTCCTGCATAAACAGAAATTGAATCTACTTTACCAAAAGCTTTAGAACCTGCTGTAGTAGCGGCTGCTGTAGCTTTGATATAAAAGTTCTCAGATACATAATCTCCAAATTGGTCTTCTCCTGCTATCTTAATAATATCTGCGTGACCTGCTGTACCAGCAACGTTTGCACATAGAACTAAATTCATAGGATAAGGTGGTTGTAACGCGAGACTGACATTTGTTAATGCTGTACTTGCCGCGTTAAAGTCGTGTCCAGACAAAACACCTGCCGTTGAATAAGCAACAGTTTTAGGGATTATGTACTGTACTGGCATCTTATCTTTTACTATTAATCTTTTAGAGACTAGTTTTCCGTCTCTCCATCCATATTGAGTCATTTTGTTCCTCCATTCCCATTTGTACTTTTTAATGACTCGGAAATGAATCTTAAGTCATTAAAATAAAAAAATGCCCCGAAGGGCTAAGCATTCATCTAAGCGTCTGAGAATACACCAATAACGATTGCTTGTTCGTTAATTCGTGTCATCTGATACCAAGCGTCTAAAAGAACCTTGTGGACTCTTTCATCGTCTAGTGTAACGACTTTAACTCGTGCTTTTTCTTTCCAAACAATTCCAGCGGCTGCGGAAGGGTCAATCATGTAACAATAGTGACCTGACGCATCTGTAGATTGTGTTGTACAGAGTGTTGAAAGCTCAATTTTGATACCAACATACTCTTCAATAACGCCTTTTCGAACAACTGTAGGTGCTCCAAATTCAGCCGCATTGGTGAATTGTGAAGATTTCAAAAGTTGCTTGAACTGTGTCGGATGCATAAGCAATACTGCTTCTCCCGGCTTCTTAGCAAAGTTTTTCTGCATAAGAATTATTCTCATATCAACAATTTTATCAACGTCGATAACTTCGCCAGTTGTAAGTGCGGTTGTAATAGTAGTGTTATCTGCAGTTGTAGCTCCACCAAAAACTGAACCTGCATTACTAGTTCCGATAGTTGCTCCTTCGAGAATAGCGTTTGCGTCTGTTTCGATTGTTTCTAAGTACTGTCGTACAAGTTGCTTGTGTGCCATCTCAAGAATACTCACTCTAGTTGCACTTGCAGTTTCGAATGAAATACTACATCCACCAAGCTTAACATCTGCTGATGTAAGACTAACGGTAATGTTGTCTGCTGTATCGAATGATGTCAATACACGAGCTGTACCTTCTTTATTAGCTGTTCTTCCACCCATAAGGTCAACATCACCAATCTTAGGAATAACGAGTGTTACATCGTTGTTTCCCATCAAGTCGTTGAACTCAAGGAAATAAGCGCTAAGTACTCTATCTGGTTGTGCATCGAAGATAATTTTATCTGCCCATGTACTACCCATTATACTACCAATACCACCTGTTTGTGAACCCCAAGATGAGCTCCCAATCATAGTAACACCGACAGCTAACTGTTCTGGTTCTCTAATCATATCCATTTTGTTTTCCTCCAATAATTACATCTAAAAGTTTAAAACTTTCTTACCGTTGCCACTGCTTACTTGTTCACCAGATAACTGGTTACAAACATTGGCAAAGAAATTTTTATCATTTAGTGTTTCTTTCTTTGTCTCTTTTGGTTTTGCTGGTGCTACTTCATTACTTGGTTTTTTGTCACTTGCGTCTGATAGCATTTCAGTCTGAGAGTTTCTAGTTACGGACGGCATCTCTGCTGTTTCCCCGAATCTACTTAAAGCAGTATCAACAATTTTTTCAAATTCAGAAAGTGTTTCTTCATCCTTTGTACTTAAATGTTCAACTGTTTTACTCTGACCTAAAGCTCCAAACTTAGCACTAAGTTGTTCCAAACGATACAATTTTTTCTCCGCTGTTAATTTCTCTTCGGCTTTTTGATACTCTTGTAATTTAACAGAAACTAAACCAAGTTGTTCTTTTAACTGTTCATTCTCTGCTTTGAATGTGTCCTTTAATTTTTCTGCTTCTTGAACGTCTCCATAAAGCTTAACAAGCTCACCGCGAACTTCCGTAATAACAGAAAGCTCTTCTTTGGTCTCTGAAATCTCTTTTGAAAGTTGTTCTGGGTCTACTTCCAGCACCTCAACCTTTTCAAGTTCTTCAGCTTCTGGTTCTGCAACAACTTCCTCAGTTACAGATTCTTCAACATCAGTAGATTCTACAACAGGTTCTTCTTTTACAACCGCTGGAGTCTCTTCGACAACTTCTTTTAATTGTTCTTTCTTTTTAACCATTTTTATCTTATCCTCCATTGATTGAGATTATAAGCGTCATTCAAACAATGTATTTTACAGCCAACTAACCACGTAAATTTCCAAGCCATGTGTCAACTTGTTTATTGAACATGTCACCGTGAAAATCTTCAGTATTAGATGTTTTCTCAAATCTTCTTTTCAAGACACTGTTTGCGGCTTTAAGCGCTCTAACTTCATTCTTCGTCTTAGCGTAAGTCGTGTTAAATACGTGTCTCCACTGACCTTTTACTTTAGTACTATACTTTTTTATATGAACAGGAAGTTCATTAATAGTTGCATATGGCACTACTCATCCTCTCCTGTATTCATCAACGTCTCTATGACATTTCTTACAATAAACGATTCCATTTTCAATATTCCAAAGTTCTTTAACTTTTTCTGCTTCTTCAAGCGATTTTACGTTATGATTTGATAATATTTTTGAAAACATTATCTTATGGTGAACTTCTAAATTTCCACCACGCTTTCCGCATCTTTGACAAGTGTAATTATCTCGTTCAAATACTTGATTTCTCCATAACTTATATGATGATGAAGTTCTTATATGATTTTGTAACGCTGTTCTTCCGCCTTTCCAAGCAGAACTTTTTTCTCCTCTAAATCTCCCAAACAAAGTTTTACTAATATCTTTTTTCTGTTTTTCTGAACAAGATTTTCCTTTATTATGTGCTATCCATCCTTTTGGTGGTCGTGAAATACTTCCACTACAAGCGAGACTGCAAGTTTTTCTTGTTTTAGCGTGACATGGTAATAACATAAGTTCTTTACCACATATCGGACAAACAAATTTAATCTTAGTAGTCATCGCTACCATCATCTACATAAATACTATTATTCTTTTCCGCTCCCTTAATTACTAACGAAAGCTCTTTGAAAGCCAAGTCTGTACCAATGAGACCGAGCTGTTCACTATATTCACTAGTTGAGTAAATAGTGGCGCTAACTTCCTTGATAGCACCGTCCATAACGTTCCTAGCGAAAGTCTCGTCATTAATATGCCCCCACCACTGGAGACCTTTAATGGCTGGATTGTATTTAATCTTATCAACCAGACCGATAACTTTACCTGCTTCGTTATCCTTATGGTCTAGCATTAACGGAAAATTATTATTAATAGGGTTATCAGCGGCCTTCTCCAATTCTTCTCTGGAGTAATACTTAGCTTTAGGTCTACCCTCTGTAAGGAATACTCCTCTTACTTTGAGTGGAATCTTAAAATCTCCAATGGCTAATTCTTCAGCGCACTCGATGTTAACTGTGAAAGTCTCTGTGGATGGTTCCTTATCTTGTGAACTGTAATAATCTGCTAATATGTTAAGTCTACTTAACTTCTCTAAATCTGTATATTTAAATCTTAATAGACGTCGATATTCATCAACTCTGTCAAGTACTTCTTCTGTTCTTTGTTTCATTTTTTATCAAGCTTATCGAAATCCACATGGTCGATTTTCTCAGCGACTTTAGCGTGTAAGTTTTCGATGTCTCTCTTTTTTAAACCTTTGATTCCACCGCGTGAATAAAATTGGTGGAGTAGAGCATGAACCAATAATAGTTCACCTCTGTTCATGTGCGACAAGTCCATATCAGACGCAATGAAAGGGAGGTCTGGCGATGTTTTAGCACCACCAGACCCTAGCGTAGGTGAGACAGACGAGTCGACGTCGTCATTGTCAATGTAGTTATTTAACTTATCGAGCAACTGCTCGTATTCTTCTCGTTTCACTTTGTTGTCACTGGATTAACTTCTGAAAATGGGTCAGACTTTTGCTTGTCCTTAACTCCAGCTTGGCTACCTGATGCTTTACCAGGCTCTGCTGGATAGTAAGTTTCCATATCTGACTTTTTAAGTTCCGTCTCTACAGATGCTGTAGTTTCAAGACCAATCATGTTTCTAGCTTCTTTAATTGTAATAATACCAGCATTCATAAGTTCGATTGCTGACTTAGTATTTACCTCAGCATCTTCAGCTACATCTTCAAATGCGAGTCTAGGAGCTTCAAATCCAGCTAGGTCAGCGTATTCTTTAAATATCTTGTTGAAATAATTCTCAACGTATCGTTGGTTGCTTCTAATCAGAGAGTAGAAGTGTCGTGATAAAACGACAGCCTCAGCTCTGTTGCCTCCAGTACTCTCACCAAGCAACATAGACTTTGGAACACCAAACGTTGCAACAACAGCAGTTAAGAAATAATCTGCGTAGTCATTGAAGTTTTGCGGTCCGGGTGAAAGCATGTCAAGTTCCATGTCTTGCGGCACGAACACTTGTTCTTTTCCATTAATTCTCCCAAGTATGGTTCCCCACATCGCTATTTGATGTGGTGATTTAGTATTACATTTACCAACAATTATTGGGTTTGCAGTCTTAATGGCCGCCTCGGCAGCTGAATATTCCATATTCATAAGCCTTACGATTGTATCGTATCCCGGTTGTATGGTACTGATTCCTGTGAATTCATCTCCAAGAGTGTTGTACCTGAGATGTTCAATTCTATCCAGACTAACGTCGGATTCTTCTTCAACGCCTTCTTTGTTATAATGATATTGCACGTATGACACTGGATTTCCTTCCTTGTCAACGATTATCTTATTAGTATCCGTAGAGGTTTTATATTCTAAAGTAAGCGGGTGAACGTGTTTAAGTCTCAAAATGGCTGTTTTAGTCTTATTGTAGATTTTTTCATTGAAGCCATCACCAGCAATGTCAGTATTGACGCTTAATTGCCAAAACAAGTTTATTCCGCCACTGTTTTCAATTAACTCTGTGCATGCCTTTATCCCTGCCTCATCACCATCTACAATGGTGTATCCCTTGGATATGAGAGCGTCAGCACGAACGTTAATAGCTCTAGCAACGAACTGATTAGTTAAATATAATATGAAAAGTTGTCTAACTTTCTTCTTAACGCGTTCAATGCCAGTTCCCACTTCGTGTTTAGTGGTTGATAATGCTATGGCACTCGGATTAGTTACAGATTTTAAAGCGGCCTGTTCTTGTTGGGATAATATCTCTTTAGCAACCACTTTCAACTCTTTGTTTAGTTGTTCCTTAGAAATGGATTTGTTGACGTTTTTGTCAATTTTATTTAATTTTTTTGGGTCGACAGTCATTTTATTTTAGTACACCTACAAGTATAGCAAATTACATACTACTATAGTACTTATTATGGTTCTTCTAGTATATAAATCTTTCGTTTTCGGACAGTTCGATTTGATGTATATGTTCATTATTCCGCACCTAAATAGAAACATTTAAATAGTAGAAGATACATAACAGTACTATGGAAAGAAAAAAGGTGAAACTATGAATGGTTATTTATTACAATACAAACCTGTAGATTCGATATCTAGAGTCACATTAAATCATGTTTTATTTGGTAGGCTAGCATATCGTACTTATCACGGAAAGAAATATACTTATTACTCTCCCGGGATGTTACACGACATAATGTTTTATCGAATATCAAATGGTAAGATTTTTGTGTTAGATATAGATAAAATAAATACGGAAGAATTAAGAATCTTTGGTGATGTCTGGACGACACCACACACGATTGATATCAATATTGAAGATATGGAGACCGGTGAATATCACTGGAAAATGATTTCAGAAAAAAAGGGGCTTGAATGTCATGTCAAACGAACAAAAAACAAACGAAAATGAGAAAAGCAATGTACTTAAGATTGTACAATTAGGCTTACAAGACCAAGTCTATGACGCTATGAAACTACCTGGTTTTTCTGCTGAGGCTTTAGCTAGAAAATTCGACGTTGATGGCGTTAAAATAACAGCACAGTCAATAAGAAAGTTTATAAAGAAAACTAAGCGAGCACAGCAGGAAATAATACAAAAAGATTTAAAAGTGTCTAGTGAGTTAATCAAGACAGCTATGGACTACAATAAAGCTTTAAAAGACATTCTAAGTGAGGTAGAAGAAGTCAAGCAAGAAGCAAAAGATGAGAAAGACTTTACTACTTACAACCAGCTAATTGGACGACTCTTACAGGGTATAGAATTGTTTGCTAAACTGACAGGAGATATGAAGCCAAAAGGAGCAGTTGATATAAATATAATTTATAATCAAATAAACGCTGATGTGGATAAAGATATGAAATCTACAAGAGATGATATTTTTAATAAAGTTAAAACAATGGACATTGACTTTGAAATACTCGAAGAAGATAAAGTAGTAGCTGAGAAATTAAAGAGTGGAAAATTATGATGAAAACCACGACAGCTGTAACAGCTGTAACAGACCTTATAAGGTACCTTATACCTTATACACCTTATAAGGATATATCCTATACAGGTCTGTATAGACCTGTAAAGACTGTATTCCTTATAAGCTTATACAGCTGTAACAGCTGAGCGAGAATTCGAAAATGATTAAAAAATGGGTGAGAGAAGAAGTAGAAAAATATAGTTTCATAACTAGTTCTGAGTTGAAGGCAGGATATGTTTATTTCTATTATCAAAAAGATGGTAAGCAAAAATATCAAAAACTATCGTACAGAGGCACTGCTAAGCAGATAATCAAGATGGTTGAAAATATCAAACAAGATATTGGTTACACTGAAGAGAAATCTAAGAGAGATATTCTCGTTAGACAAGAATTAGAAGAAGACAAAAAAAAGCAAATGATGTTTATGTTTGTGTAGGTGAAAAATGACGAAAGATACTAAAATTATACATGTACAAGTTGTAGAGGGCACACAAGAGCAAATAGGCGTTCTTGGTAAAGCCTTGAAAGAATTAAAAGATAAACTTCCATTTGATGTGGAGTTTATGGTAACAAACGATGCGATTCAACTCAGAGACGTTAAATATCTCATAGATGAATTGTACACGCTTTATAAACAAGTTAATGAAGGTAAAAATGGCAAAAAATAAGAAAAAAATAGGTTTCTTATCTTACTGGGGCTTTGGACGAGGACAAGCCTATCTATCTCTTAGTTATGTTAAAATGCTTCTTCCAGAGTACGAAGTTTATATTTTCAAACAAGGAAAGAATCCTATTGGAGAAGAGTATGATGTCGACGTCAACGTAACTGAATATCCAAATTACCACGTAGACCCTAGCGTATTTGAGAAGTGGGTGAAGACAAACAAGTTAGATGCTGTTGTATTCTTTGAATACAATCAGTGGGTTTCAGATGGTAACAATTTAGTACAGACCGCTAAAGACTGTGGTGCTAAGGCATACGGTTGGTTGGTGTGGGAGAAATGGACTAAAGCAGAAGATTACAGAGACTACGATAGACTATTAGCCTCCACGGTTACCTTTGAGAGATTCTTTAGAAATAATAAAATAAGAAAATTTACTTATGTGCCTTATTCTATCGACCTAAAAGAGTTTCCACATCCGGGAGAGAAGACTCCACATGATGAGTTCGTATTTTTCCATCCAGGTGGTTTTGGTGGCGTACACAATAGGAAGAACACAGAGCTTGTCCTAGACGCTTTTAAAAAACTGGATGCTAAAGACACTAAATTAATTATAACGTCTCAGAAGTCATTACCTGACGAATATCGAGACATGACGAATGTAGAAGTTATTGATATGAATTTATCACGAAAAGAATTAATAAAACTCTATTACGAAGCAGATGCCGTGATTCTTCCAAGTAAGTGGGAGTCTATTGGAATCCCCATTCTTGAGAGCTTAGCCGCTGGAACGCCAGTAATAGTACCTGCCGCACCACCAATGGACGAGTTCATAGTTCCGGGAATGAACGGATACACCGTATCTGGAGATTTTAAAAGTTACGAGGATATAGGCATATACGCTATTGAAGTCAGCGCTAACGCTGTTAGAAACGCTATGATAAACATGCTGAACAAATCACTGTACACTCTATTGTCGAGAAACGCAAGATACATAATTGAAGAAATTTATGACCTCGAAAAGAATAAGAAACACTTTCTTGATTTCTTGGAGAAAGACCTAAAATGAGAATATTAGCTATAGTTAAAGACGGCGAAAACATCCATCAGTTGAGAAAACTAATCGGTAAAGGACACACAGTTAAGATAATAAACAGCACAGAGAACGTCCCTTATAACTATATCGATGTAGTGGTTTCTTTATCAGAAAAAACTGTAGAGGACGCGTTCAACATCTCCCAACGATACAATATTCCCTTCTACGCACATATGGATTGGATTCCGCCGTGGATGGTATTTAAAGAATCTGAGTTTAACTGGGGCTATATAGATAAGATTCCCTTTAGTACAAAGATGAATTTTATTCGACGATACCAAAATCTTGCTATGTACTGGAGTATGGCAGACGTAAAAAGTATGTCTGCTGATTGCTTTCACGATTTAATGAGAGAAATAACAGGTATTAAAGATTTAACAATCTACACGAGATATCCAAGACCAGACATTGAGAAGATATCTAAATTAGCTACTATGGAAGGTATTGACGTTGTGAATGAAATATCTTGTGTTAGTAGATTCACGCCACATAAAAGAATACAACACATAATCAAAGCTCTTCAGATGATTGAATTCGATGGTACATTAAACCTTATCGGTTCTGGAGAAGAGAAGAGTTTGTATGAAGCTATCAAGGGAGATATAAAAATCAAGTTCATATCTGACCTTGACAAGTTTGAGACTCTGGCTCGGTCTAGACTAGTGATTTCATTATGGAACGCTACCTCAGCATTAGAGGGTCTTGTTTTAGGCGTACCAGTGATAACTTATGACAGTAAGTACATGAGAGAGATTTGTGGTGACATGATTAAGTATGTGACAAATAATTCAATCTCAGAACTAGCTAAAGAAATAGATAACAGTTTAAGTGAAGAACAAAAAGATAAAGATTTTACTATTCATGAAGATGAAATGTTAGAGAAATTATTGATGAAAGCGGTCAGAAAATGAAATATGATTATGTAAAAAACATCTATATTGTATTCGCTATGAAGAGAAGCGGACACCACGGAGTAATGGACTGGATAAGATTCTCACATGAGAACAATACAGTTTTTTATAACGATTGTAAGTACGGAGAGAATCCTCACGATGGTTGTTATAACTTTTGGGTGAACGATAAAGTTTATAAGAGAACGGCATTAGAAAACGACATCTTTCCAAAAGAAGCTAATTGTTTAATGTGGAATTATGAAGATTTCGATTTGGATTTGTACGATGAAGAAACAACAAAAAAGATGATAAACTCTATAACGAAGAAGTACGATAACTTGTTTTTAATAACTGTGTCTAGAGACTCGTTCAACCAACAAGCAAGTACGTATTTTGGAACTGACAAAAGAAGAGGTATAGACCTTGACTTATGGAAAAAGTACGCTAGAGAACATCTTAAGACAGATAGTAAAATACCAGACTCTATAAACATAGATTATTCGTTATGGATTAAAGACGAAAAGAAAAGAACTTTATATAATAAAATTTGTGGTACTAAACCATTCTTTCCTCTTTACAAAATAGTTTCACCTCACGGGGATGGTAGCTCATTTCATAGAGGGGAAGTAAACGCTAGAATAGCAACCTTAAATGCTAACAACAGATGGAAGAAAATTTTAGGAACAAAAGAATTTGAACTTGTATGTGACGACAAAGAAGTAATGGAATTAGCCAGAGAAATGTATGGCGAAAATTATATGAATAAAATTAAGCGGTGAGAAAATGAAAACAACTATTATAACTGGCGTTTCAGGAATGGA
>Ga0075116_10001617_pt1 | contig 10305 bp, 15 predicted proteins | sample AntAceMetag02UKC_FD_69786 | JGI IMG/M metagenome (GOLD analysis project Ga0075116, IMG submission 69786) | Saline lake microbial communities from Ace Lake, Antarctica- Antarctic Ace Lake Metagenome 02UKC | ecosystem: Environmental > Aquatic > Non-marine Saline and Alkaline > Saline | place...
TCTTTGATGTCTAAGAACCTGCCAAGTGGAATAGCCTTACCATTGATATGAATATACGCGCACCATTTTTTTCTTTCCATAGACCAACTTACTCCTTTTGTTCCAGAAGTATTGGCCTTATTAAGGCTAGCGTTAAAAGCGTTCTGCTGATTAGTTACACTTCTTAAGTTAATTTTTCTATTGTCTAGTGGATTATGGTTGATGTGGTCAGTCTGCAGGCTGTCTGGGGTATCGTTAACAACTCTATGCATGTAGACCCTTTCCCTTTTATATTTTTTAAAACCTAATTTTGTGTATTCAGTTCTAACGGCATATCCATTACCATTTATAAACCATTTCCATTGGTTAAGATACTCGAAGTCTTCATTATCAACTATGGCTCTTTTGCCTTTATTTAATTTTATTTTTTTCATATTTTTATTTTTCTTTTGGTAGATTGAACAAACCACGCAAGTCCCAAGAAGGTATTTCTTCTATCGGTATCTCGTTCCAGTTCTCTGGTTTGTGCTTAAATGATTCTAGTGCAATTTTCGGTGCAGAGAATGTGCCAGGATGTCTAATGTCTACGTTTGGAAATTCTGATTTTCTTTTAATGTGGTCTTCATTAGTTATCCCGCCTCGTCTTCTTTTTTTCGAGCCGGGTTCATATCCAAATTTCCTTGCCCAGCGGGGTTCTCTGCTCCTAATCTTGTCTAATCCCTGCTCTTCTATCAGCTTTAGTCTTAACTTATAATGTCTAATCGCAAGTTCTCTATTACAGCACAGTCCAGACAGCGACGTCAATCCGTCATAAGTAATGGCCGTATCGTGTCCCATCCACCATCTCCAATTATTTATGTTGTAATAATAAATATCATCTGTCGGAGGAATAAAATCAAAATGAGATGGGTGATACAAAACGTCGTGCTCAAGAAAAAAGACATAATCAGCAGTACTAGCTTCAAGTGCCATTAATATCTGCAACGCCATTGTTGGATAGCTTCTTAATCTGTCCTTTAAAACAATATTTTTACCAAAATTCATTGGCTTAAGCGTAACAGAAACTATTTTACTTTCATCAAAAGCCTTCCTTAATTGGTCATGACAAATATTTCGTATCCTTCTGTCCAGACGATTATCTGAATAATAAATTCCACCGATAGTTTTTTTCATATATTTATGGCTTTACGAAAAACCACGACCTATGTTTGTCTCTATTGCCACGATTACTTCCTAAGACATAAAAGTCTACGTCATAGATTCCTATCATCATATCAACTGCATCTTTTACTCTGCAATTCATAAGCCCATAAGGATTTTTGAAAAGGTTCTCGTAGTCGTGTCCAGAAACAACTCCTCCTGGCTTAACTTTGCGATACCACTCGAATATGTCTTCTACGATGTACCTGATAGAGTGATTGCCATCTATATAGACAAAGTCTAATGAGTTGTCCTCAAAATCCTCTACTGCGTCCATAGATGTTTTTCTAATAAAAGTACAGTCGTATAGCGCTAACCTCTTTTTGGCTTCTTCGAATATTTCTTCCATTGGAGCTTCTTGTGGGTGTCTCTTGTAGTTCTTGTAGTAAGCCCAAGGGTCGATAGCGTGTATCTTTAGTCCTGATTTACAAAGTTCTTCAGTAAACTCTCCTCTTAAAGACCCTATCTCTGCCCCGACCATAAATCCCATCTGCACAAAGAACTCTGGTAGGTCAGTTCTGAAAGTGTCGTGTATTTTGTAAGGACGACCCTTTGTTTCTGGGTCTCTTACTGCTTCTATTATTTTCATATTTTATAAGATTAGTTATGAGCTTCCTAGAATAGGTAGCCAAGTTTAGATACGTCTTTAAAGTTACTAAAGATTGAAGTGTGCGGATAAGCAGCCGTGTAATTGTAGCGATACTTATACTTATCGAAATTGTTTGAGTAATGATAGTGCCAGTCACTATTGGGCTCTGTGTCATGAACTACTACATAGTCTGCGTTATTAGCGACTCTAGCCATCTCTATGGTTCTTCTTTTCCCTGGAGCATGGTCAATAAATACCATTCCCCAATGCTGAGACTCAATGTCAATCTTGTCCCAACCTCCTAATTTTTCTACACGATGAACACCGTGATGTTCGTTTCGATAGTTTCTTGCCGCCAAGTAGAACATCTCGCTTGACTCATAGGATTCGATGTGTCTCTTGTCTTTACTGCAAAGCCAATGAATGACTGGAGTAGAATTTAATCCTGTGCCTAACTCTAGAACTGGACCCTCCGATATGTTCAGTATTTTCATTAATACTGGGATATGAGAGCCCTCGCTTGCCTTTAGTGACCTTACGTTAATCTTAAAATCTGCCATATTATTTAATCTACAAATATTTTTTTAACTTCATTAATGTTTCCCCAAGGGGCTAACTCTTTTGTTTTACTAGCATTATCAAACGTTGTCTTGCAACTTACACCACTTCCTGTCTTAAATGAGATTACAGGGTCTCCTGTCCACTCTTTTCTCTCTGGGAATATCTTTCCTACCAATATATTCTCTATTTTTCTAGGAAATACTATCCATTCTTCAGGCAGCAATGGTTCTAACTGTTTAATCCAATACTCTCTATCACACATTTGAGCGCCCTCACAATATCCGTATTTCTTATAGAAGCCATGATGTCGTTTCCAAACCATCCAGATATTCCTATAATTATACATCATATTCTCCTCGTCTGGCTGAAGTGTGAAATATTCAGGAGGATACATGCAATCTGCTTCTGCCGCTATGCAATATTTTGTCTTAGCTGCCTTTAGGCCAATCAGTAATTGCTTCCACTCGCTTGTATAGCTAACTGGCTTCTCGCCAACACAAATGTTGGTGCCTAAGTCAATCGGTTTCCTAGACACACTTATGATTGGAATATCTCCTGCTTTCTTCTTGAGGTCGTCAATTATCCTCTGTTCAAAGGTTGGCGACTCGGTGTTTGCTGTGTAGTAAATTATTGTCCTATCGTTTGAAGTCATATGTTTTGAATATTTTAATTAATCTCTCGGGAATTAATGGCATCTTAAGTTTGTTTTTGCCCTCTACATAAAACTCGTACTTGTCGGGAGTTAAATGGAAGTGAGCTGCGCGTATTGGTTTTTTAGTCGTTTTGTATGTAGGTACTATGTTAAATTTATGGAAGGCATACGTCGTGTTCACCATTTTAATCTGCTTACTCAACGATTCGTCCTCTCCATAGTATGCGCGCATGAGGGCTCTTTCTTCGTTTATTCTGTCTCTAACGCACTCACCTTTTAGCCATTCGAATATGCTCTTTGCTTTATTATTGAAAAACATGCTTGCCGAACATAGTCTTGGTCTCTGACAGTAATTGCTAACGCCGACACTGCATGAACCCATTTCTTCCTTGACTTCTTCCTCTATTATGTTGTTTAGTTCATAGCAGTCAAAGTCATGATACCAGTATAGTTCGTCTTCAATCAGTCCTTTCTCGAACAGTTCAACGATTGCATACAGTTTTGTCGTTGGATAGAAGAATGTACAATACGCATCATCATTAATTAAAGTGGCACTAACTCCTCTACACTCATATTCGAAATTAGTTACAAGCATTATGTCGTCAGGTTTCCACCCCAAAGATATGCTATTGTCAATCTGAAGTTTTACTAATCGCTTGTGGTCAGCGTTGAAATCCTTATCTGGGCTTACGTATATTAATAAATTCTTCATATGTTCCACTTAGGCTTAATCTCGTTCTCGTAATAATCTTTCCATACTTTTAGTCCATAAGCATAACCATCTTCACAGTTAGCTGGATTTTCTTTTGTTCCGTTATTATGAGTTCTGGAGAAACCTCTGTGCTTATGTGCGTACCAAGTATTCTTATTTAGCATCATTTTCCCTCCAGCTTGCCAAGTTTTAAATACCATCTCGTGACTATCTTGTATTAGTGGGCCATAGTTCTTTGTATCTAGCTCTACGATAACTTTTTCCCACCAACTTCTTTTCATAAACCAACAGCTACCTTGCATAGCCATTGTTTCATCTATCATAACGTCTTTTTTTTCTTTTGTTCTAGTTGGCCATCTTTGTCCAGCAAACTTTTTTCCGCCTTGAATAACTAACTTTTCAAATTCTACTGGAGGCATGTCCATTACTTCCCATTTGTCTGGGTCTAAGAAAAATCTCTTTGGAACTACAATCCAATCATCTTCCATGTTATCGATAATTTCTTTGTCAAAGCCTTTTGCGAACATGCAGTGTTCGTCTGTTCTCATGAGGTATTCACCCCTAGCGACAGCTACGCCTGCATTTATAGCCCCTCTCATGCCCCTGTTGTCGCCCAAATGAACTAACTTGACTCTTGGGTCGTCTACCAATGGTTTCGCTGGCCAGTAGCCGTCTAGTACAACAATAATCTCTAGCTCATTTCCAAGAGCAGAGTTTTCTAGTATTGAATCGACTGTTTTATGTAGGCAAGGGTCTTTATAACTTGGTATTACGACTGATAATTTCATGTTATTAATGTTACTTGACATTTTTGTTTCTCCACTATATAATGGATGTATAACTTGTTAATTAATTAATATGACTAAACGCGAAACATTAGCTTATCTAGCTGGCATTGTTGATGGTGAGGGATATATAGGAATTAAGAAAGACGTAGTCAAGGGTAGGGGAGTAAGCCCAATCTATTACGGCAGAATGAGTGTTGCTGGAACCAACAGGCCAATGATAGATATGTTTATTAATTTCTTTGGATGCGGCAAGTCATATCTTCATAAACCGTCTAAGCTTAGTAAGCGAGAATATTGGTCGTGGGAAGTTAGTAATCTGAAATGTGCTGCCGTTCTTAGACAACTTTACCCGTATCTAATGATAAAGAAACCAGAGACCGACTTAGTGCTAGAGCTTGCCAAGAATAAGGTTAAGAAGTACTCTGTTCTGCCCAAAGATATTATCGAATACAGAGAAAAGCTTTATTTGTCTGTTAAGGAGCTTCATTCTTTTATTTCACCATAATCTTTGCTTTTCTTAACCAATAACTTGGTTATGTCATTGTTGGCACCGATGCTTTCTGTCCATGCTACCCATCCAGGAATATCCTTTGCTAGACATTTAGAATTGTTAAATCCTAACTTACCAGGATAGATAAAAGAGAACCAAAGGTTGAGTCTTGGGTCGTCACCATAAACAGTGTCCCTTATCGCATAATAGTCTATTCCTGCCTTTTCACAAGCCAAATAAAGCTCGTGCAACTGCATTACCTTAAATCCAATAGCGCGATTTTCAGACAACTTAGAAACCTCAGCCTCATAATTAGTTAACTGCCTAATAGTTATATTGGAATTATAGACCTTAGAATATAATTCTATAGCCTTTCGCCTATTTTCTAGTTTTCCACCAAGAACTACAAAAGGCGTATTTTTTTCGTTCAGTAGTGGATGATTTGGAGTTTCTCCCAAAAACTCAGGTTGGAATACAATGTTTTTCTTATATTTCTTTTCAAGGTAATCACAAGTCCCTGGCATTACAGTTGACCTGATGATTATTAATGGACTATCGCAGTCTTTAACAACGCTTTCAACGATAGAAGTATCTAACTTACCATATTTTAAGTTAGTAGGGACGCAAACAAAAGAGATATCTGTAGACTCTGTACTTATAATACCTAGTGCTGGGTCAGTTACTTGTGCGTCTGGAAACAACTCCATCATCGCTTTGCCTACCCAACCTAATCCATAAATTTTAATTGTCATCTTTTTTTTATACATATTACACAAGTTCTAATTTTTATTTTAATACGCCCCAAGGATTACCAATTGTCAATCCGTTAAGATTGTCTTTCCACTCTACTTGAGTTTTGTCAACAACCTTTGAGTTATGTAATTGAATTAACATAGCCGAATCTTGTCCTGGCTGACCAAATATCCAATGCAGGATGTTGTCTGCTCCAAGAACATATTGTCTTTTGCTTGCTTTGTCTCCAATTATTTTTAACATGTTTATTTTTTCAGGTGGATTAGGTAAGTCAATTAAGAATGTTGCATCGTAAATTCTATGCGGACTACTTTCGTCAACCCATCTGTCTGAGGGCTCTCCATAAGAGCCGATAGACCACATACCTTTTTTGCCATTTTTCATTCCAAATCTAGTGAAAAATTCACAATGACCATTATAACCAGAAGTGAATCCTCCTTTTTGCCAAATAATTTGTCTCATATCATCATTAACTTTGCTGGCTTCTATCCAAACATACTTCAGAGACTTAAATGTTTTAGCGCCTTCTCTGGCAGCATCTACTCCATCATTCCTACGCATGAATGCTTCGTTAGGAGGATTACCGTTATCGTATGACGGAACAGCAGACTCTTTCCCAACGCCCTGATTAACAACAATTCCGCCTCCATCCCTTATGTATGCACCACCGTTCGGTCGGTATATTTGAGAATATATATATCTTGCGGACAATCTAGTCCCGTTTGCTTTCTCTATTTTGTCTAACATCTCAGCATGCTTTGACCATCCCTGACCAACACAACTAAGACTGCTTCCCTGGTGGTTTCTTTTTAATCTGCCATATTTTACTTCATTATCAAAACCTTTTTCCCAGCTTGGACATTTCGGGTCGTGTACAAAATCAATATCTCCAAGAACTATATCCCTAAAGTCTCTTGGTTGCGGAATAGCACCTTTATGTCTGCTGCGTATTCTATATCGAAGTGGAATTGAATTACTCATATTTCTTATTTTACAAATTTCTCTTCAATAATTTTTTTATCATATATTTACTTGGATGTATTTTTCTTTCAATTCTAATATGTTCTTTTACGTTTGAATCTGGTTTTCTTATCATCTCAGCGTTAATTTCATCAGTAGTCATTTCACAGATATTTTTATCTAAATACCAGATACTATCTTCGTCTGGATTGATACCAATTTCAGTATTTGCTCTTATGAGTTCTCTCGTCTTTTTATTTAAGAACTTAAAGCTAACTAATGCACGACCAATCTTCGTTATCTCGTGCTCAGGAAACTTACTGTAATTAAGTTCTCCTCTAGAATACCTGAACGCACAGATACTGGGCGTGCGTACGTGCTCCTTCATTCTTTTGAAGCTTCCCATTACTTCTGAAATACCAGTAGACATCGCCTTCGTGCCACTGTTATAAAAATCAATCAAGATGTCTGGTATTTCACGAGTGAACGTTGTGAGTGAGTCTGGCCATAAAATAATATCAATTCTCCTCTTACTATCTATTTTCTTTAATCTTTCAGATACCTGCATGCATATTGCGTTCTTGTATTCGTCAAGTCTATCTTCAAGCTTTTTTCGTTTATTTTCAAATTTCTTTGGTATATTGGGAGCCCAAGAATAAATTAACTTTCCCTTGCCATGGCCGAAAATTTTAGCAACTCTTTCTGTAAGAGCATCGTAATTATCTAACATTATGACAACCTCGTCGCAATGCTCCTCTAGACTATTCAAGCAATAGCTCGCAAGCCTTCCTTCTCTCCCAACTATTACTACACCAACTACGTGTAAACCTTCAGATTTTTTCTTCATATTTTTTATTTACATTTGACTGGAAAGACAAAACTTCCAATACCCGTAGGACAGTCGCGAAACACCTACGAGTAGAGGAAGCTTTGTTCTTCCCGCGACTGATTGTGACACAAGTTACTTTTTCTTTTTCTTGAAGAAACCAACAACTGTATCTTGTTTCTTACCGACTAACCATCCAACTAGAATTGTTAATATCGGCAAAATAATTTCAACTCCTTTGCCGATTGCAAGAAGCCATATTACCCCTATCAATAAGATTATTGTTGCGATTCCAACGATAATTTCTGTTAGTTTCATAAATTTATTAGTTTATTAAGTTCTTAGTTTTTGCTAGCTAAGTTATCGCATCGCTTGCTTAATCCAGACTAGGTCTGTTTGAATGCCACTCAATTGGACTTCAATCTTCGTGTAACTTTGATTACATTCATCCATCCTGTCTCCCATTGCACGGACTACAGCAAATGTATATCCAGTTAATGTCAAGATTAATGCTATCGCCCATACAAATACTTTCCATGTAACAAAATTCTTGTAAGGATTCTTACCGTTTTCTATGTTATTCATTAGTATATTGTATTAATTAAGGTGAAGGCGATGGACTAATACTAGGACTTGTACTTGTACTAGAACTCACACTAGGACTAATGCTAGGACTTGTGCTAAGGCTTGGACTAATGCTAGGGCTTAAGCTTGCGCTTAAACTAGAACTTAGACTTGGACTTAGGCTAGGGCTTAAGCTAGAACTTATGCTAGGGCTTAAACTTGAGCTATAACTTGGGCTTAGGCTAGAGCTTAGGCTAGAGCTTATACTAGGACTTAGACTAGGGCTAATGCTTGGGCTAGAACTCAAACTTGGGCTAATACTAGGACTTAAGCTTGCGCTTAAACTAGGACTTAAACTTTGACTAATAGATGGTGAAGCACTTGGGTCGTAGAATCCAGGTTTAGCTGAGAATATCTTACGAGCGCTTGTTATCTCTATGTAGTGAAAGTCAAGATTATCACTGTTTGCATTAACAAAATACATTGGCAATAGTGTCTGCTTTGGAATGTATGTATAGTGAGTAGCAAGTTTTATGCCATTAGCAAAAAACTGTACTTTATCTATTCTCCATTTAATCTCAAACTTGACTGCCTTGTTTGTCCATGCAGCAACCCATGGAATAGTAGTAGACTCTGCTGTGTCAACACTATCGCCATATGTACGAGCGTAAAAACTAGTTCCACTGATAAAGAAATACGCAGCATTTCGACTGCCGTATGCAAGGGAATACAATCCCCAGATACGACTGTCTCCGCCCGTAGGTGCAGTAGGAACTGTGGTTTTCAACATGAGGTCTCCGAACATCATCATTGTTGTCGTCAAAATAGTACCACTAGAACCTGAACCGTCAGTAGATATCCTAATTTTCCCATCAACGCCAGTAATTGAACCAGAGATTCTTTTGAAGAACTCGTCGTCATAGCCGTAAATGTATGGGTCATAGAATAAGTGACCGTAGTCACTCACTGTTCTTGTATCCATATTATTAAATTACCTTTAATTAGTTAACTTCTTTTTTTACTTCTTTGCAAAACCTTTGATGTGCTTTTAGGCCAGCAGTATTTTTTGCCTTAAACCCACAAACACAATCAACCGACTTATTCGATATGACGGCTGGACTTTCTTCCATAGGTTTTATCTTTTTCTCCCCAGCTTTCTCTATAAGAGCATCTTTCAACATTTTCTTAGCCATACCAGGTGCAAGCTCTTTAGCAATTTCGATTGCCATCTTTTTTAGCATTGCCTTCTGGTCTGTTGTCATTTTAGTTGGAGATTTTGGATTTAGATTCTTTTCAACATGTCCATATTTTAACTGAATCATGTCATGCTCTGGCTCAGCCGATTTTCTTTGCGCTAGATATGGGTCCAATTGACCTTCTTCGGCTACAACAAAATCTCTTTCGAATCCATTGTGTCTTAGCATTAAATCTATCGTGTTTTGGTCGTTGCAATTTGCAACACCATCTTCGAACTTAACGTGAAGGCCTGGAACCGCATTTCTGCCAGTAATTGGCTCTGCTGGCATTCCATGTCTTAACACGATGCGCAAATTCGTATTTTTAGCTATAAATTTCATATTTTTAGTGATAAGAATACAGTTCTCGCACGGAAAGCTTCCTCCTCGGTGTTAAAAATTCCTAAATACTTTTTTTTATACTGACTACACCATTTACCACATTCATGTAGCGAGACCCCAACGTACTTTGAGGTCATTCCACCCCTCTTTCTTTGTTTTAATAGATTTTCAGACCTTGAGCAAATGTTTAAATTGGTCTTGCGATTATCTAACCCGTTTCCATTTACATGGTCAATGTCTTTGCCTTTTGGCTCTCCCATAATTAACCTATGCATGTGCAACGTTTTATATCCATCACAATTCTTTATATTGGTAGCCGCATAATAAGTATCATTAACACTCTTCCTTTTGTTCCTATGACAACACCACGTATATTTACTAACGAGCGTGTAATCATTGTCATCAACGAGGGCAATATTGCCTTGCGTTAACTGCACTATCTTCATATTTTTAATTCATAAATTAAACTTTGACTAAAGCACTAAGGGGGAGATTACTCTCCCCCAAAATGACTATTCTCTTATGTACACACACTCTAGGAAATTAGCAGTGGCGTCTGTTAGTGATGTTGAATCAGTAACTCTGACGACTATGTCGTTTCCGACTCCACCAGAAATTGAACCTTCTCCGCTTGCAAAATTAACTGTAGTTTCT
>Ga0075116_10001620_pt1 | contig 10298 bp, 10 predicted proteins | sample AntAceMetag02UKC_FD_69786 | JGI IMG/M metagenome (GOLD analysis project Ga0075116, IMG submission 69786) | Saline lake microbial communities from Ace Lake, Antarctica- Antarctic Ace Lake Metagenome 02UKC | ecosystem: Environmental > Aquatic > Non-marine Saline and Alkaline > Saline | place...
AAAAGTTAAAAAAGCAAATAAAGTTCAGGGACAAGAAAGTATAGAATGTATTATTACAGATAGAGGTATGGTATTAGAAAAGGAAATCTGCAAAGAGTTTCAAATAAATGATTCCGTTACGAAACAAATAGATAATATAGAGTGGGGAGAAGAGATAATTCAGCCTCCATATAATCTAGTTAAACTTTTGGCATGGATGAATCAATCCGTTGTACATTCAAGTTGTGTTAGAGTTAAGACACAAGATGCCGTAGGAGTTGGTTGGTATTTAGAGGTTGACGAAGATGAAATAACAGATGAAGAAAAAGATAAAGATATCAAAGACAATTCAGATTATCAAATCTTATATAAATTTTTCAAAAAAGTAAATCCAGATGAAAACATTACAAAAATGATTAAGAAAGTATTTCTTGATTATGAAGCCAATGGTAATGGTTATATCGAAGTCACTAGAGATGTCAACGGAGTAATAAATGGACTTTATCATATGAATAGTGGAACGATATGGTGGGCTAAAGATAAAAAAAGGTTATGTCAGATAGTTGGAGAAAATCAAGTTTGGTTTAAATTATTTGGTAGTGATGAAAAATTAAATAGTAAGACGGGGAATTTTGTTAAAAGCATAAAAAATATAGATGATACCGCAAACGAAATTATTCCTATTACTCAATATACTTGGATGTCTTCTGTTTACGGGTTACCTGAATGGTTGCCTGCAATTTATTCTATGTTTGGAGACGTTAAAGAAACAGAATATAATATTGATTTCTTTTTGAATTTTGGTGTTCCAGCCTATGCAGTAATAATTGAAGGACAAGGAGCCATGGACCCTAAGGTAAAAGAAGAGATTGAAAAATATTTCGAGACAACCTTAAAGGGTACTGGAAGCAACCATAAGACTTTAACTTTATCTACTCCAAAAGGAGTTAATATTAGATTTGAGAAATTAAACGTTGAAGAAAAAGAGGCAAGTTTTAGAGCATATCATAAAGATAATAGAGATACAGTTTTAATGGCTCACCATGTTCCTCCTTATAGAATTGGAATGGTAGAAAAAGGACAACTTGGTGGAAGCGTTGCCTCTGAGACTGATAGAATTTATTTAGATTCAGTTATTAATCCGAGACAAGAAGTTTTTAGTTTTGTATTGACGGAAATGGTTTGCAAATTAGGGTTTGGAATCAGTGGTTATATTTTTAAATTCAAAGATATTAATATTTATGATGAAGAAAGAGATAGTAAAATAGCAGAAAAATATGTTCAAAATGGTATCTTTAGCCGAAATGAAATAAGAAAAGAAAAGGGATTAGACCCATTCAAGGGCGGAGATATCATTACTATAGGAAGTGGGATGACACCTATTGGAGTAACAGAAGGAAGTAAAGATGTTATTGAAACAGAGATTCCAGAAGAAGAAGAAGCGAGTGGTCAAGAAGAAATTGAAGGAGCAGAGGAAGAATAATGACTGGAGGCTCAAGTATATATTACGGAAGCTTTACAGACGACAGAGCAGATTATACTGAATATATTAATTCACATGAAGAAATTATATTCGAAGATTTTATTAAAGATTACGATAATGTTCCAATATATAAAAGCCCACTTAAACTAGATTCAATTTTATTTTTCAAAATAACTCCTAGAGCGAGGAGTAGATGTTGAGTGTTAAAACATATCTTAAAATAAATAAAGCCAAAAAATTACCAATGATGAACTCAGTAGCTTACCTCAAAGTCCTCAAAGGATATAATAATGCAGTCTATAAAGAATTTCAAAGAGAAAAGAATGCTACTTTAAAATTTCTTGCTGTTGATAATGTTCTAGGAAAGTTAGAGGATGAGTCAAGAAAGCTATGGCCTGAAGCCTGGGATAAAAATGCAGAAAAAATTTATAAAAAGAAAGTAACTGCAAAAGAAAAAGCGTTTGTAAGTAAATATATTAAAGGATGGGATAAAAATGTTAAACCTGAGAAGATGGAAAAGGTTTTTAATAAATGGAATCCTATTGCGGCAGAGATGGGTGGGAATAAAGCTTTAAGTTCGTTAGGATATTCTTTAGCGTTTCACTTGAAAGACCCAGCTATGATAGCGGAGTTAGGGAAAAGAGGAACAAAAATAACTGGAACCGTATCTAAGAAAACATTAAAAGACTTTCAAAAAATATTAGTAGATTCATATTACGAAAAAGGTGTATCACCTTATGAAGTCAGAAAAAAAATAAAAGGCTTATTCGAAGATACTTATAAAAATAGAGCTATGATGATAGCGAGAACTGAAACAGGTGTCGCTTCATCTACGACACAGTTTGCAACTTATAAAAATAACAGAGTAGAAAAAAAGAAATGGATGGTATTGGTTGACGATAGGACTAGAGATAGCCATGAAGAAATGTCTCTTGTTCCAGCTATTCCAGTGAATGATTTCTTTATTGTTGGAGGCCATCCAATGTTACATCCTCACGATTCTGCAGGCCCAGCGAAAGAAGTTATAAATTGTCGTTGCGATTTATTGGCAGTTTTTACTACGTCTAAATTACCTAAACCCGCATTAGCGTGGACAGGTGGATAAAATATGTTCTTGAACTATATATTATATTGTGTTATATTTGAAGGTGAGGTAAATTATGTCAGAAGAAGAAAAAAATATTAGAATTCCAGTCAAAGACGAAGAGGGCAAACATAAAGGACATACAGTCCGCACCGTTGTACTTTCTTCAGGCGAAGGGCAGAAGGCTCTTTATTGTTCTACTTGTAAAAAATTAATTACTTATATCTTTGCTAAAAATAAAAATTGGACAATAGATAAAGCTAAAGAATTTGTTCAAGAACATGAAAGCAAACAAAAAGCATTTCAAGAAAATCATGTTGACCAAATTGAAGAATTTATTTCATTGACTGTTACTTATGTTGATGGAACAGTAAAAGTTTTTATTCCTAATTCTGAAAGTTTTGTTATGAATACAGAAATAGAAGAAGCTACAATGGGACAAAATATTTGGGATGACGAAAGCGAAAAGGCAAGAGGAGACGGACAGGGAAATGGTGGGCCTAAACAAGGAGATGGCGGAGCTAGTAAATGTGTTTGTCCTGAATGCGGAAAAGAATACTCTAAAACTAAAGGAAAAGCTTGCGCAGACCAAAAATGTACAAAATGCGGAGTAGCTTTAGTTGGAAAATCAAATAAATCATTAGAGGAACATGAATCCAACGAAGCAATAGATATTATCAAATTAGATAAAGCAAAACAAATCGTATATGGAGTTTATCTTGTTCCAGAAAAAGCAGACCATGATGGAGATGTTATATCAGAAGAAGATATAGAGAAAGTCGCACACGGATTTTTAGTAGATTATAGAGATATTGATGAAATGCACAAACAACTTATTCAAGCAGATATAGTTGAATCGGCAATAGCCTGGGAAGATATGAATTATTATGGTAAAGATATTACTAAGGGAACTTGGTATGGAGCCATAAAAGTACATGATAAAGATGTTTGGGCTAAAATAGAAAAAGGAGAATTAAAAGCTTTCTCTGTTCAAATAGCAGGGGTAAGAGAAGCTATAAACAAGGAGGAATTATAATATGGCTGTACCAGTTGCTAAAAATAGACTTCACGCTTCAAAGGTTAGTAGGATAGCACTTGTTGATAGACCCGCTGTACCTGATGCTGAAATGGTAGCATATAAAAGAAGAGATAAAGTTCAAGAAAATAAAAATTATGAATTTGATGTTGAGAAAATGGTTGGACTAATTAAAGATAAAAAGTTCGACGAATGCTCAAAAGAAATTCTTAATATAGACAAAGGATATTTTTACGCTGATTTTAATGTTGCTTTTATTTTTAAAGGTATTTACGCCGCTGTAGATGCTCTTAATAATGAGGTTTGGGATGCTATTTATTCTGATACAGAAAATAAATCAGAAACAATTAACAAAGCTATTTCTGATTTTGAAGAATTAATGTTAACTGTATTCATAAAATTAGGTAAAAAGAATAAAGCAGAGAAAGAAGAGAAAATAAAGGTAGACGAAATGAAAGAATCTGTCAATAGAATGTTTAGCTTAAACGCTATTGCAGGAACTTTCGAAAATTTATCTTATATGATGACTTTTATTGTTTTAGAGCAGTCTGAGTTTGAGGATGCTAAAGGAACGATAACTGGCGTAATGGAAGTATTAAAAGAATTTATTAATAAAAATCTTGAAGGAGTTATAAATAAATCTTTCGCAGAAATGAAAGACGAAGATTTTCTTTTCGAGAAAGCTGGAAGAGTAATTTCTGCGGCAAGGTTGAAAAAACTTAAAGAATCTGCTGTATTAATAAATGAGATTATTAGTGAAGCAGAAACAGAAAATAATGATAAAACCGAAAGCGAGGCAAATAAGATGAGTGATATTACAAAAGAAGAATTTGAAGTAGTAACCAAATCTGTTGAAGGTATTGTAGAGGTTCTTAAAACTCAGGGATATCTTTTGAATGAAGAGGAACAAAAAGAGTTCGATAAAAAGAAACAAGAAATTGCAGACAAAGCTAAAGAAGACCAAGACGAAGTTGTAAGAAAAGCAAAAGATGCGCAAGATATAATTGATAAGGAAGCATCAGACGCTCAAGAAGTTATCAACAAAGCAAAGACAGACCAAGAAATAACTGATAAAGCTTGGAAAGAAGATATCAACAAAGGCATGGAAACTCTTAAAGAAATGGCTACGAGCCTTGAAACATTAACTACTTCTTTGAATAAAAGATTAGGTATTTCTAAAATAGCTGAAGGAGAAGAAACAGTCGTAGCAGGAGAAACAGATGTTTTTGCTGAAGGTTTGCAAAACAAAACTCCAGTAAACGAAGAAGAAAAAGAATAAAAACCGTAACAGGTTTATTAAGAGGGTAACTCCTAAATATACTTTTATATTTAAACTTTAACAAGGAGTGTGTGGAATGAAATATAATATCGCAGAGATTATCGATAAAGCTTTTACAAGTTCAGACCTTGCAAATGGTGGGTTACTTCAACCTACGCAAGCTTTGAAATTTGTTAAAGGTGCTATCGATAGCGCAGTTATCATCAAAGAATGTAGGGTAGTTCCTATGAGGGGTGATAAAAAGCAAATTGATAAAATTACTTATGGTTCGGCTGTTTTGCAAAAACCGAATGCAGTAGGTACAGTACCAACGACTACTACAAAACCAACGACTTCAAAAGTAACTTTGGATGTGGCTGAAACTATTGTTGCCGTTGATATTGGTTACGATTCTCTTGAAGATAGTATTGAAGGAAAAGGTTTATTTAATACTATAATGGAATTGACAGGAAAGAGAATGGGATACGACTTAGATAATTTAGCTTTAAATGGAGATACGGAGGGTGGAACATCAGATTTTCTTGAAATTCTTGATGGAATCTTTGACCAAATTTCTACTTATTCATTAGATGCAGATGCGGCAACATTGTCAGATGAAGTTTTATTTGACTGTTTGAAACTTTTACCTTCAAGGTATTATGATGAAGATGAAGCGAAAATGCGTTTTTATGTATCTCATCGTGCAAAATTAGATTACACTAAAGCCCTTGCTGATAAGAACGTAGATAGTGCATTTGTTTCTTATCTAGTACAAGGCAAAGAACCAAGATACAATGGTATTCCAGTACGAAAAGTTCCAGCTATTACGACTGAAACGATTACTTACGGGACGACTACTGCAAATGGTTCTAAAGGTTTATTTATCAATCCAAAAAATATTGTAATGGGTATTCATAGAAATATTATGTATGAATTCCAAAGACAACCAAGAAAAAGAATCATCGAAGTTACTATTACAATGAGGCTTGATTTTAAGCTTGAAGAAGAAAATGCTTGTGTTGAGATTCTAAACATTAGACACTCGGCTTAAATTATTGATGGGGTGAGCTACTTAAGCTTACCCCATTTTATCTTGGAAAGAAAGGACTAAGGTAAATGGAAAGAGAAAGTTTCGTTTTTAAATTAATCCAACCTGAAGGAGTTTACAGTTTAAGAGGAAAACAATATAATGCAGGACAAGAGTACAGAGTCCCCGAAGATGTAGCTTATAAAGATGCTTTTTATTTAATTCAAGATGCAAAAAAAGCAGTAGCTATAACTGATATTAGTCAACCTAAACCAATAGAAAATAAAAAAGCAGATGAACAGCCTTTAATTCCTGTTTACACCAAACCCGGAATTCTTCAAATAGGTATTATTCGTATTGGTGGGCTAGGCGATGCTTTAATTATGAGTGGTTTAGTTCACGCAATCAAAAGAAAATATCCTAAAAGTTTTTTAACAGTTTATGTAAGAGATGATTTAGCGTCAAGAGTTCTTGCAGATAATAAATATATTAATAGAGTCGTTAAAGCAAATAAAAAAATATGGAACACTTTAGTTCAAAGCATACTTGATAAAGGAATGTTTGATATTTTTTATGATAATAGATATGTTACTAAAGTATCGTATCGTAATCAAAAAGATTTCGAGAAAGACAAAAAAGAAACAGACGAAGCTTTTGCTTCTTTTAAGATAGATGATTTATTTAATAACTTTCCTTATATGAATAATGATTTTTATAAAAGAACAAAGATTAATGAATATGAATTAGCCTTGAAGTCCGCTTGTCTCGAAGGTTCCAGAGATGATTTATTTATTAAAATGAATATAGAAGATTATGCTTGTACCGATATTTTAGAAGACACTCCCTATGTTACCGTTCATCATGGAGCAGATGTTGGAAGACAGACTAAATGTTGGTTAATGGAATATTGGGAAAAGGTAGTAGATTATTTAAAAGAAGGTGGATATAAAGTAATTCAATTAGGTGTTCTAGGAGACGAGCCAATTAAAGGTTGTATTAATATGGCAGGGAAAACAAATATCAGACAAACTGCGGCCCTTATAGACCGTGCTAAATTTCATATAGACTCTGAATCTGGATTAGTACATTTAGCTAGAGCGGTAAGAACAAGAAGTATAGTTTTGTTTGGACCTACAAGTTATGGACATTTTTCATATCCTGAAAATATAAATATTGAGACACCTAATGAATGTAAAGATTGTTGGTGGAAAAATGATTTATGGTGGAGAGAATGCGGAGACGGCGGGACAGCATTTTCATCTTGTATGAAAGCTATCACTCCAGAATTAGTTATTAATGAAATTAAATATATAAAATTTCCTGATGATTCTCCTTTAGTTAAAAGAGAAAGAAAAGAGCCAAAAGTTAAGAAAAATTTAAATGAAGAATTTGCAGAAGAATTATTATTAAATGAAGAGCATTATATAAGTGAGCCATGGCAATATGAGAGAGTAGAATTGATGATGAATAAATGTAAAAAGGGTGGAAAGATTCTCGAAGTAGGAGCAGGCGATGGTTATTGTGTTGAACAATTATTAAAGAGAGGATACGATATTGAAGGAGTAGAATTTTCTCCTCTTAGATATTCAAGATGCAAAAAGGCCGGGTTGCCAGTTCTACAGGGAGATATTCATTGTCTCCCTTTTCCAGACAATTATTTTGATACTGTTATGTGTGGTGAAGTTCTAGAGCATATTCCGTCAATGGCATTAGGTATGAAAGAACTTGAAAGAGTATGTAAACCAGATGGAAATATAATAGTTAGTGTTCCTATATCTGCGATACATGATAATACCAAAATGCACTTATGGGCGATTAGACATCATGTAATTAATAGAGAACAGAAACCAGATATGTTGATTTTAGATATGAAAAGGATAAATAGAGATGAATAAACTTATAGAAAGAACATCACAAGACCCAAAGATGGATAAATTATATAAAAAAAGAATAAGGAAGGACCAGTCTATAATAACTTTAGATGGAAAAAAGGTGGTTGTAGACAACAATATGAAAAATTTATTAAAAGCTATGAATAAAGCAGGAATAAAAACGCTTTCTCATTGCGGAGGACACGGAAAGAATACTGCATTTATTCGTTTGGATTTAGGTCAAGTAAATATAGAAGTTGATTCTTTAGGGGTATTACTAAGATTCGATTACAAGAAATAATGAATAGAAGGGAACTAAGATGTTTGATGAAAATGTCAAGTTAAATCCTGTCCAGAATAGGCTCTGTATGGCGTTCTTTGTGTCGGGAGACATATACCCTTCATATATCCCGTTCTTGCTCTACAGTCTGTTTAAGGCTTATCCTGAGTATTTCATCATTATATCTGTAAAAGGCACACTTTCGGACAAAATTAAGGTAAAAATCAAGGATTTAGGCCATAGAAGTAACTTTATTATAAAAGAAAATTTTGGAGACGAATTCGCAGAAGACCCTAACATTTGGAAGACTTTAAGATGGGTTCATATCCATCCAGAGTATTATAATTTTGAATATGTTTATATCGGAGATATAGATTATATTTTTACTAGAGAAGACATTCCTTTACTTGAAAGAAAAATTAAAATTTGTGAAATGGAAAACCTACCTTATGCAAATACAACTAAAGCAGATAATCCAGAGACTAGAGGATTAAGAATGACAGGTATACATTTTTATAAAGTTTCAGAATATTTACCTGAGATGATTGAAGTAATGGAAAAATATAAAGAGCAATTAAAGAAGGGTATGCCAAAAATATTTTATAACAATAAATTAAAAAGATATGATAACCAAATGGCATTAAGAATTATGATAGAAGAAGCAGAGTTAGGTATGCCAGAGTTTAATACTTTTGAATATAATGGACTACATATCGGTCATTCAAGGTGTAAAGGTAGATGGGAACAATTTCTAAAAGAGGATGGATTACATAGAGGATATATGAAATACTTTTTAGAGAATCTTGACACTCCAGAGTTTAGAAAATTATATGAGTCCACTAGTAAACAAGTTTGGATGGAAATAAATAGAATGGTAAACGCTGGTTACGAATATTTTGGAGGAGTATTAGATGAATAAATATTTAAATGTGTTGGTTTTGTTTAGAAACAACGAAAAATTAGTTGCTCCTTATTTTTTCTTTTTAAGAAGAAGTACAAAGATTCCATTAAGAGTCTTTGCTTTAAATAATGGGTCAGACGATAATACTTTAAAAGAGATTCAGAAATACAAAATGCCTCAAGATATTGCTTTAACTGTTCCAGAAAATGTAGGAACATCTAAAGGTAGAAATATCGTATTAAGAGAAATCTGGAAGCAAGAAGGTGGTTATTGTGACGTACTTTGTACTGATAGCGATATGTTTTTTATAAGAGAAAATAGTATTGATAGGATGGTAGAAACCAATCTTCCAATGGTGTACGCTATGACATTAGCTTTTGACGATAATAGACAAGAAAGTGACGGAGGAATCTGGTGTGCATTATATAAAAAACCAGTATGGGAATTAAACAAAGAATTTGATGAAGGTTATTATAATTATTATGATGATACAGATTTATTTGTGAACTCTTTAAAGCATGGATTAAAGGCTACAAAATGTCCTTTAGCTCAATGCCTACATATTTGGGGTTCAACGAATAGTACTGGAACAGAAGCCGAGACTCGTATGGTAGTTTTAGCTAAAGATAAAGCTAGGATGGTAGAAAGATGGGGAGAAAAGTATGCTTAATATAGATAAGTTTCATGAATTATTTCGGTGGAGACAATACGAACCCTCTCAAAATTATTTTGAATTATGGACTTTAATAAAATATTTAGAAGTTTATTTCGAAAAAAATATAAATTCAGGAATTGAAGTTGGAACTTTTCATGACGGGACATTAAGATTTTTTGCAGAGATATTAAATGAAGATGGATTCTTTATAAGCGTAGATTTAAATGATAGAGGATTTATCCCTGATTTAATAAAAGAATATGTTAATGATGACAGAGTGAATTTTATAATAGGCGACAGTACGGCAGAGGAGACTCTTCGCTTAACAGAGGCTCGGTTACAAGATAGAAAAGTAGACTTTGTTTTTATTGATGGAAACCATCAAGAAAAATATGTAACGGCAGATTTTGAAAATTATTCTAAGTATGTTAGAAGAAACGGATTAATTATTTTCCATGATATTGTTGGAGAAGAGCTTAATGCTTGTTGGGTTAAATTTAGAGAAGGTAAAAAATATATTGAAATTTATGGAGATGTAAACCCTTGTGGAATGGGAGTAATAATTAATGAGTGATATAGGGAAAAAGATTCATACAGAAGTACCAAACTTTGTTAATCCAAGTGAAGTAGATTATTTAATTGAAGCTTGTGAGCCTTTAGATAAAATAGCAGACGTAATTAATGTTGGAGTCTATAAAGGATGTTCTGGTTGTGCTTTATTAGA